>ERZ780168.895-NODE-895-length-34070-cov-4.636308_pt1 | contig 34070 bp, 28 predicted proteins | sample MGYA00510981_ERZ780168 | MGnify/ENA primary metagenome ERZ780168 (study PRJEB29588, sample SAMEA2158769) | human gut metagenome | biome: human gut; feature: human-associated habitat; material: faeces | place: Denmark | collected 2008/2010 ...
GGGCGTGCCCCGTCTCCCACAGACTGGTAGTATCTTTAAATTACCCTCTTGAGGGGATGAGACGGGGCACGCCCCGTCTCTACAAGAATGTATGTTCGATTTTTGGAAGGGACGTGATGATGTAGGAAATACGAGATCATTTCGTCTCTATTGCCATGTCTATACACTAGGAATAAGAACGAAGATTTAAGGAGAATCAAGGTCGGAGCACAAACTAATGAACAAACTAAGCCTAATGATTGCTTGTTATTTGTTATTTTTTATTACTTTTGCGCCGTGAAAGAATACGCTACTTCCCGAGTAGCAAGCCTCTTACCCCACTTTGGGTATCGGTTTACACACGCTCTCAAAACAATTCCGGTTCACCTTCGATAAACGTTCCAACGAGAAGCTCTTCAAATAGATCTGTGTTGTCTTAATAGACTTATGCCCCAACAACTCACTGATAACCTCGATCGATACATCTTGTTCCTTCAAGAACGAGGCGAATGAATGACGGATCGTATATGAGGTGACCGGAAGCGTAACGCCTGTCGATCTCGCCAACAACTTCAAGTCATGGTTAAAGCGGGACAAGGTCCTGTTATATTCTTTGTAGGCCGCCTCACCGGTTCTCGTTCCACTCAAAAAAGGAAATAAATAAAGGGATTCCTTTGCCGTACAAGCGGACAACTCATCCAACAGCCGCAACGCCCCGGAGGGAATCTCCAGCTGTATGAGAGACCCGCTCTTTTGTCGGTGATACTGCAATATCCCATCCCGGATATTCTCCCATTTCAAATGCGCAAGATCCACAAACGCTATCCCGCTGAACGCAAACATCAACCGAACGGTCAACTGTACACGCCGCAAGGATTGATCCTCCAATTCAGCGTTAAACATACGCTCCAGCATCTCTCGCGGCAACGCCTTCTTCCGCTTGCTTTCAACGCCCGTGAAGACATCTTTGAACAGGTTGGGTACAAAGGGAGCCTCGTTCGCCTCCACGGCTAAGTTATAAATGTGACGAATCCGACGCATATAGGTAGACACCGTATTCAACGAACGGCCCTTGTCCAACAACCATGACTGATAGCACAAAAGCGTACCCCGATTAATATAGGTATAGGGAATCTTCTCCATACCACAGAAACACTTGAACGAATTCAAGGCATCTTGATAACTTTTCGCCGTGGAATACCGTTTTTTCTCACGCAGACAAGCCATGTAGATGGACAGGCCCATAACAAAATCTTCTTCTTTTTTCATATCTTCTCCTTAATAAAAAGGCCAAAAATACTACCTTTGTACACTGTGTAAATAAAATCTATACAGATGAAGCAACACCTACGACCGATTATGTTTGTCGGAACCTGCTCTGATGCGGGTAAAAGCGTTATTAACGCGGCGTTTTGCCGTATTTTCAAGCAAGATGGTTATCAACCGGCACCGTTCAAGGCACAAAATATGTCCCTCAATTCCTACTCTACCCCGGAAGGTGGCGAGATGGGCCGGGCGCAAGTCGTACAAGCGGAGGCCTGCGGTATTTCCCCGCATACGGATATGAACCCGATATTACTAAAGCCGACAAATGATAAAAGCTCGCAAGTCGTATTAAACGGAAAGCCAGTCGGCAATATGTCCGCCAAGGATTATTTCGGGATACAAAACCAGAAGGAGGAGCTATTTAAGGAAGCCATCGAAGCCTTCAACCGTCTGGAAGCTCGCTATAACCCGATCGTATTGGAAGGAGCCGGAAGCATCTCCGAACTAAACCTGCGAGACCGGGATATCACCAATATGCGGATGGCGATGAAAGCCGGCGCCTCCACCTATCTGATCGCAGATATAGACCGGGGGGGCGTATTCGGCTCTGTATATGGAACGATCGCTTTATTACGACCGGAGGAACGAGCGTTAATGAAAGGGGTTATCATCAATAAATTCCGTGGAGACGCCTCTTTATTCGAGGAAGGACGGAGCCTGTTAAAGGAATTGACCGGGATTCCCGTGGTCGGCGTAATTCCATGGTTTCGGGATATCAAGATAGAGGAAGAGGATTCCGTAGCGTTGGATATGAAAAATAACACTTATAAAGACGGGAAAATCAATGTAGCTATCATCCTGCTGAAACGAATGTCTAATTTCACGGATTTTGATGTATTGGAGATGGACCCCCGTTTCAATCCTTATTATACCAACAATATCGATGAGATAGAGAAAGCCGACATCATCCTGCTCCCCGGCTCAAAGAATACGTTATCGGACTTACAAAGCCTGCGGGCCAATGGGATAGCGATGGCGATTATCCGGGCGCATAAAGCGGGTAAAAAGGTGATCGGCATTTGCGGTGGCTATCAAATGATGGGAGTCCGCTTGGAAGATCCGGAAAGTATCGAGGGAAATATCCCGGCGATTCCCGGTCTCGGTCTTCTGCCTCAATGCACGGTCATCGAGCAGGAGAAGATCACGAGACAAAGCGACTTTGCTTTCCTCCCCTCCTCGGAGAATAAGGATTGTAAAGGATACGAAATACATATGGGACGAACCACCCTATTGGGTGACGCCCCCGAACAGCCCGTAGCCCGACTGGAAGACGGACGAACGGACGGATATTACCTCAACAACCGATGCTGGGGAAGTTATATGCATGGTATCCTTGATAATCCGGCCGTATTGGACAACTTAGCTGAGGGCTTTGACACGGAAACGACTACAGGCCCTTTCGATTATGCCGCTTTTAAGGAAGAGCAGTATGACAAACTCGCCGCCCTCGTAAGGGAGCACGTGGATATGGAATATATTTATAACAGTATTAAAAACTAATATCATGAACAGACGTACTTTTATGCAAAAAACCGGACTTATCATGTCCGGACTTACTTTATCGCCGCTTATCGGTAAATCGTATTCCTCCATATACGGACAAACCGCCCCTAGCAACAAAGTAAAGGTAGCCCTCATCGGATGCCGTAGCATGGGATACGGGGATTTGAATACTTTTCTCGATTATCCGGAGACGGAATGCGTGGCTCTTTGCGATGTCGATGACGAATGGTTAAACAAACGGGCTGCCGACGTTGAGAAGAAAACAGGGAAAAAAGTACCTCACTTATATAAGGACTGGCGACGAGTAATCGATAATAAAGACGTAGATGTAGTCATTATCGGTACGCCGGACCATTGGCATTGCCTTCCGACGGTCTGGGCTTGCCAAGCGGGAAAAGACGTATATGTAGAGAAGCCGCTCTCCAATACGATCGAGGAATGTAACCTGATGGAAAAAGCCGCCCGTAAATATAACCGGATCGTACAGGTAGGCCAATGGCAACGTAGCGACCCACATTGGGACGAGGCGGCTAATTTCTTGAAAGCCGGAAATATCGGACGGATCCGTACGGTCAAGGTCTGGGCTTACCAAGACGGCAAGCCGACACTTCCGGTTAAACCGGATTGCGACGCTCCCGCCGGTGTGGATTACGATATGTGGCTAGGCCCGGCTCCTAAACGTCCGTTCAATCCTTATCGCTTTCATTATAATTTCCGTTTTTTCTGGGACTATGCCGGAGGCTTGATGTCGGACTGGGGCGTACATTTGCTGGATTATGCCCTAGAAGGTATGAACGCAGGTCTTCCCACCCGTGTATTCTCAGGCGGCGGCAAGTTCGCCTATCCGGACGACGCTATGGAGACACCCGATACTTTAATGGCGACTTATGCCTACGATGATTTTAATATCATCTGGGATCACGCTTGCGGAATCAATCACGGACTCTATAACCGTAAGGAAGGATTAGCGTTCTATGGGGAGAATGGTACGATGGTACTCGACAGGGCCGGTTGGGAGGTCATACCGGTCGTATCCAATAACGTAGCCCGCATGGAAGCCGTTCCTTTCAAGAAAGGAGAAGGCAAAGGACTTTATAATCACGTGGGAAACATGTTGAGTTGCATTAAAAGCCGTGAGCTTCCGAACGCTGATGTCGCTATCGGTGCCCGTGTAGCGAAGATGGCTCATCTGGCGAATATCTCCTGCCGGGTTCAACGGGAAGTCCATTGGGATGATAAAAACAATTTGTTTGTCGGCGATAACGAGGCTACCGCCTTGTCGAAAGCCTATTACCGGGCACCTTGGGAATTACCTAAATTGTAACAATCGCAGCATAACGTTAAAATTTTGACAAACAATAAACAATGCCCTAGTAAGCTTGTTAGAACTATAAAAAACGAACAATACGTTTAATTCTAAATTAATACAGCTATGGCAAAAGAAAGCGTCAAAATTTTAAGAGGGAAATTGGATGTCGACAATTTATTATCTCAACTAAACGCCGCGTTAGCGGAAGAATGGCTAGCATACTATCAATATTGGGTAGGAGCCTTGGTCGTTGAAGGAGCCATGCGTTCCGACGTACAAGGTGAATTCGAGGAACATGCCGAGGAGGAAAGGCATCACGCCCAATTATTGGCAGACCGGATCATCGAATTGGAAGGAGTTCCGGTACTTGATCCGAAACAATGGTTTGAATTAGCCCGATGCAAATATGATTCACCGACAGACTTTGACGTAGTAAGCCTTCTGAACCAGAATGTCGCCTCCGAGCGTTGCGCCATCTTGCGTTATCAAGAGATCGCTAGATTCACGGACGGCATTGACTTCACGACTTGTGATATCGCTAAGCATATCTTAGCCGAGGAAGAAGAACACGAACAAGATCTGCAAGACTATTTGACAGATATCGCACGTATGAAAAAATCTTTCCAGAAATAATTCAGGAAAGGGAAAACTCTTTACAACAAAAATCCCTTGAGAGAATGTCTTAAAGACATTCTCTCAAGGGATTTTTAAATTCAAGCACATTAATGCTTTGTCCCATGCAACAAAGCGTCATATAATAAGGCATCCGCCACTTCCAAAGCGATTTCCTCATCTTTCAGATTCCTCAAGATCGTCAAGCCGAACTCAAACATAAAACCCGGCCCCTTGCTTGTGATGATATTTCCATCCTGCTCTACTCCATTATCCGTAGGGGTAGCGCCTACCATTGTTGGCTCGAAGAAAGGAAAACAGGTAGCCCTTTTCCCTTTTAGCAATCCAAGACCACCTAAAACCATCGGTCCGGCACAGATAGCGCCTATTAATACGCCTTCCTCCGTTTTCTCCTTGACTAATTCTTTCAAATGGGCATGCGCATTTAAATGGTTGCTTCCGGGTATTCCACCCGGCAAGATCAAGGCATCGACACAACTGAAATCCGCCTCCTCGAACAGATAATCAGCCATTACCGGAATATCATGAGCTCCTATCACCAATCGGTCACCCGTAATAGATACCATCATAACCCGTACACCACCACGCCTCAAGACATCAATCGTACCCAAGGCCTCTATTTCCTCAAAGCCTGTCGCTAAAAAGACAACCGCATTTTTCATTTCTTTTTTATTTAATATAGTTGACATTCACTCAAAACAGAAGGATCATCCTTCTACACAACAGCCTTATCCGTAACAACCAATGGTAAGGTGAACCAGAAAGTGGAACCTTTGCCAAGCTCAGATCGCACACCGATCTCGCCACCCAACTGCTCTACAATCATCTTGCAGATCGGTAGCCCCAAACCAACCCCTTGATAAAAATCATCCAATTTCACGAAACGCTCGAAAACAGACTCCAGCTTTTCCTCTGATATCCCGATTCCGGTATCCATGACAGAGACACGTACGAACATATCTTCCACCTCATAAAAAAGCGAGATAAAACCTTTGGAAGTAAACTTAATGGCATTAGACAAGAGATTTAACAAGACCTGTTCTACCCGGTGCGGATCGATCCACAGACGAACAGAAGGCATGGCGACCGAGTTATATAATAATGCCACATCGGAAGTCATCTTCAAGGATTGTACCACATAGGCCTCTTGGCAAATATCCCTCAACTCAACTTCCGACACGTTATAGTTTAACCGACCGGACTCGATCTTCGACAAATCCAGGATATCGTTAATCAGTTTCAACAATAAATCGCAATTCTTATTTATAATCGAGAAGTATTCCCTTTGCTCACTGGCATTAGTCGTTTCCGTCACGAGATGGGCAAAGCCAACGATAGCATTCAGCGGAGTCCGGATCTCATGGCTCATATTAGCGATAAAAGCGTTTTTCATCTTATCCGCCTCTTGCACTTTCATCAGCGCCAACTGGTCCTGACGCTGCTCCGTGATATCATTCAGCATGACCAATAACAGAGGCGAGGCTCCCGGATCCGGATTCGTGATCAGTAAACGTACGATATTTACGATTCTCACTTCTCCATTCGGTTTCTCATACTCTACCATTTTCTTTACCATTCGTCCCGTCTTGATCGTATGGTAATCTTCCGTTCGGATCTCATGCGCCCGCCGGGAATCAGGGAAAAGCTCGAAATCCGTCTTCCCTAAGATATCTTCCGCCTTAACTCCCGTAAATTCCTCCGCCGCCTTATTAAAATAGATATACCGGAAACCGTTGAAAATATCTTTCACCGTGATCTCCACAAATACGTTCGACAAGATCGTATCCATCAAGATATTTAAGAAGTTGATCGTATGCTGGCTTTGGCGCATCTCAAGTTCGTTATCGCTTGCGGATGGTGTCAAAGTGGCTTTTTCCAGATCGGCTTCCAGTCTCTCAATCCTTTGAATCAACTCTTTTTTGGAAAGGTGGTCATATTTTCCCATGGCTGGTACATAAAGTTAAATTGCGTAATGGACAAAAATAACTATTATTTTTTTATTTACAACGGCTTACCTGCTAATAATTCTCATTTTCAAAAGGTCATTACTAATATTTTGACACAAAAGCATGGCTTTATCCAAAATAAAAGATACATTTGCAATCTAATTTCATGAATTAAACACACTCTAATTGAAAAAACGATGATGTATTGGCAGAAAGAAATAGAAACCATGGATCGTAAAGATCTGGTAAAATTCCAACTGGAACGACTGAAACAAACCATAGAACTAGCGGGCAACTCCCCTTTTTACCATAAGATATTCAAAGAGAAAGGAATTACCCCGGACAGTTTTCAGTCCTTGGAAGACCTGCAAAAGCTTCCGTTCACGACAAAAGACGATCTCAGGAACAACTATCCGTTCGGATTGGCAGCCATCCCGTTACAGAAATGCGTACGTATCCACTCTTCCAGCGGAACGACAGGTAATCCCACCGTTGTCTTACATTCCGCCAAGGATTTGGACCAATGGGCTAACCAAGTAGCCCGTTGCATGTATATGGTGGGGCTAAGGGATACGGACGTTTTCCAGAATACATCCGGTTACGGTATGTTTACCGGTGGTCTCGGTTTCCAGTACGGAGCAGAAAAACTAGGTGCGCTGACGGTACCTGCGGCGGCCGGTAATACCAAACGGCAGATTAAGTTCATCACCGATTTCGGCACCACCTGCTTACATATCATACCGAGCTACGCCACCCGTTTGGCCGAGGTTATGTATGAGATGGGAATCGACCCTAGAAAGGATACCAAACTACACACCGTATGTATCGGTGCCGAGCCACACTCGGAAGAACAACGTAAACGTATCGAGCAGCTTCTGGGTGTCAAGGCTTACAACTGTTTCGGTATGTCGGAGATGAACGGGCCGGGTGTAGCGTTCGAATGTACGGAGCAGAACGGCCTGCATATCTGGGAAGACAACGTGATCGTAGAGATCGTAGACCCGGTTACCTTGCAACCGGTGCCCGAGGGAGAGGTCGGAGAATTGGTATTAACCACCATCAACCGGGAGGCGATGCCCCTGCTCCGCTATCGTACCCGCGACCTTACTTGCATCTTACCGGGCGATTGCCCTTGCGGACGTACCCATAAACGCCTAGCCCGTTTCAAAGGACGTAGTGACGATATGATAATCTTGAAGGGCGTGAACCTGTTCCCCATCCAAATCGAAAAGATATTGATGCAATTCAAGGAATTGGGCAGCAATTACTTGATCACCCTCGAAACGATCGGCAACAGCGACGAGATGTTGATCGAGGTAGAGTTGAGCGACCTATTCACCGATGATTATTCAGCCTTACAGCGTTTGACGAAAGGTATCACCCGTCAGTTGAAGGACGAATTATTACTTACACCACGTATCAAGCTGGTAGCCAAGGGATCTTTGCCAACCACAGATGGCAAGGCGGTACGAGTGAAAGATCATCGCAAGCTTTGTTAAATAAACAATTAAAATAACACCTTATGACAGTCAATCAAATTTCTATTTTCCTTGAAAACAAGTACGGGAAATTAAGCGAGATATTAGCGTTATTGGCGGAAGAGCGCATCCGCATCATCGCGGCCACCGTAGCCGACACTTCCGAGTATGGAATCCTTCGTATCATCGTAAGCGATCCCCAGAAGGCATACAAGATATTAAAAGAAAACAACGTCAGCGCAAACCTGACCGACGTATTAGCGATCGTAACCAGCTCATGCGCCGGAAGTTTTGCCAATACATTATCTTATTTCACGAAAGCGGGCATCAGCATAGAATATATGTATTGTTTCTCCATCCGGGAAAAAGCGATCTTAATCTTGCGTACGAACAACCGAGAAAGCGCCCGTGAGGTAATCCGCCGTCAGAATCTCGAGTATATCTGTGAAAGTGATCTAATAAAACTTTAATAGGCACGGATATATGTTCGGAATCAGCGACCCCGGTATTTGGCTGGCTTACCTTCTAGCGTTCGCCTGCCTCCTATTTTCTATTTGGTTCGGGATAACCACTTGGAATAAAGAAGACGACGAAAAAACAAACCCTACTAAAGAATCACGAAAATGAGTACGCTAACATTAGGCATTATTGTCATCATTTACATGTTTGTAATCGCTTGGTTAGGGTATCTCGGATACAGGCAGACGAAAAACGCCAGTGATTATTTATTAGGCGGACGAAAAGTAAACCCCATTATCATGGCCCTGTCTTACGGGGCGACCTTTATCTCGGCATCGGCGATCGTTGGTTTCGGTGGCGTAGCCGCTACGTTCGGCATGGGTATTCAATGGCTTTGTTTACTGAATATGTTCATGGGCGTAGTGGTAGCCTTTATCTTTTTCGGACGAAGGACCCGGAAGTTAGGCGAAGAACATAACGCACGAACTTTCCCGCAATTATTGGGATTGCATTATAAGTCCCGGTCTATACAGATCTTTATCGCCTCGATCATTTTCATCGGCATGCCCCTCTACGCCGCCGTGGTGATGAAGGGAGGGGCCGTCTTCATCGAACAGATGTTTCATATCGACCTTCATCTGGCCTTGTTGATCTTCACCTTGATCGTAGCGGCCTACGTGATTACGGGCGGTATCAAGGGAGTACTTTATACGGATGCGTTGCAAGCGGTTATCATGTTCGCTTGTATGCTATTCCTGCTATTTTGGTTTTACCATATCATGGACATGGGCTTTATCGAGGCAAACCAGAAGTTGACGGATATCGCCCCCATGGTGCCCGAGCGCTTCAAGACCTTGGGACATCAAGGATGGACGGCTATGCCCATCTCAGGCTCTCCACAATGGTATACATTGGTTACCTCATTGATCCTTGGTGTAGGAATCGGTTGCTTAGCGCAGCCACAACTAGTCGTACGCTTCATGATGGTGGAAAGTACCAAGCAACTCAACAGGGGCGTATTGATCGGCTGCGTATTCTTGATTGTCACGGTAGGGGCGATTTATCACGTGGGAGCCTTGTCTAATTTGTTTTTCCTCAAGACGGAAGGTGTAGTCGCCTCCGAGGCGGTAAAAGATATGGACAAGATCATCCCCCTATTTATCAATAAAGCGATGCCGGAGTGGTTCGGGGCGGTTTTCATGCTTTGTATTCTCTCTGCCAGTATGTCTACCCTTAGCGCGCAATTTCATACCATGGGAGCGGCTTTCGGGGCAGACGCATTCCCCAAACTAGGACGTAGCAAAAATCCGAACTCTACATTAGGTGTACGTATCGGCGTGCTATGCTCTATCTTGGTCAGCTACGTTATCTGCTATACGCTAAGCGCGAGTATTATCGCACGAGGCACCGCCTTGTTCATGGGTATTTGCGCGGCTACATTCCTACCTACCTATTTCTGCTCGCTATATTGGAAAGGGGCTACCCGGCAAGGGGTCTTGGCCAGCTTATGGGTAGGAGGCTTGGCCAGTTTATTCGCCATGTTGTTCCTTCATAAGGCGGAAGCGGCTCCGGTAGGACTTTGCAAGGCTTTATTCGGACAAGACGTCTTGATCGATGTATATCCGTGGCATGCGATAGATCCGATCTTATTTGCTTTGCCATTATCGGCGATAACGATTGTTTTGGTTAGCCTAGCGACTCAAAAGAAGGCCTTTTAGCCTTTCTTATGAATCGCAAAACACTAATTAGCATTTATTCTATTGACAGATATATAGAAAACAGTACATTTGCACTGTGGTTTTTTCATAATAGTATTAGATTTAAGGTTAACAAAGTTGGTTAGGGGTTGCCGGGAGGCAATCCTTAATTGTTTTATAGAGGTCTAGATATGATTAAATACATTTTTCTACTATTCATACTTTGTTGCTCCGGTTGCCGGTACGCACAAACGGAAGATACCGTAATCAAGGTTTCGGTACTTCGTGGTCCATCCGTTATCGCATTCGCCGATTGGCTTGAGAATCCTCCAATTATAGATAACAAGAAAGTACAAGTAAAAGTGGTAGACTCGCCCGATCTGGCGCAAGCCTTACTGATCAAGCAGGAGACCGATATAGCCGTACTCCCCATGATCAATGCGGCGAACTTGTACAATAAAGGGATCAAGATCAAGCTAGCGGGGTGCCCGATCTGGGGAACCCTTTACCTCGTTGAGAAAACTCCCTTGAAAGAACCGGCATTGTATGTATTCGGCAACGGCACGACTCCCGATATCCTTACCCGGTACTATCTCGGCCGCCAACGATTAGATTATCCTTTGAATTACGCCTTCAATACCGCCGGGGAAATCACCCAAGGCATCTTAGCCGGAAAAGTAAATCGTGCCGTACTCGGGGAACCGTTTCTAAGCATCGCTTTACGGAAAGACAGCAGCTTACGAATAACCGCCGATTTGAATCACTTAACAGACAGCGATACCCTCGGATTCGCCCAAACAGCGGTCGTATACACCCCGACGATGGAGAAATATCGTATCGCTTTTGAGGATGCCTTACGAGCCTCCTGCCAAAAAGCCGCACGATATCCGAAAGAGACCATCCATTCTTTGGAAGAACATGGAATCTTCGCCCAAGGGGCCTTAACTCCTAAGAGTATCGAGCGGTGTAAAATCTATTATTTATCAGCTATCGAGGCGAAAGACGCCGTCATGGGTTTCCTACGTCTCATCGAACAGTATGAACCCAAGGCCGTCGGCGGGAGGCTTCCCGATGCCGGATTTATACCCCAAGAACAATGAGATTGCGAAAAACAATCACTACGATAGTCGCTACCGCTATCCTCTTGGCGGGATGGCAACTATTCGCCGTTATAGCCAACCAACCGGAGTTGATACCTTCACTTCCCCGACTCGTACGGACACTTTGCGAATGGCTCGTCTCCGGTAGTTTCTATCAGTCGGTCGGAGCTACTATACTCCGGGGAGTCTTAGGCATGTCGATCTCATTCGTTTGTGCGATAGGGATGGCCGGGTTATTCGCCCGTTTTGAGTGGGTGTATGAATTATTCAGACCTCTGCTTGCCATCATGCGCTCGATCCCGGTCATATCCTTCATACTTTTAGCGCTTATATTCCTAAATCCGGAAAGCATCCCTTTGATGATCGCCTTTCTCACCATGTTCCCGCTACTAACAGAGAATCTGACACGGGGAATCCTCGACCTGCGTCCGGGTTTATCCATTATGGCACGTCAATTCCATATAAGACGTTCCAATGTCTTATTCCAGATCATCTACCCGCAGCTAAAGCCATTCTTATATAGCGGGCTTGCCTCCGCCACCGGATTCGGCTGGCGTGCGATCATTATGGGAGAAGTCCTGTCGCAATGCGCATTCGGAATCGGAAGCGAGATGAAAAGGGCGCAAAACTTTATCGCTGTCCCTGAGCTGCTCGCTTGGACGATCGTGGCGGTATTCATCAGTTTCTTTTTTGACAAAGGAATTAGCAAAGTCGCTGATATCACCCCTAAAATATCTTTCGCGAATGAGGATCAGACTATCCCCACCCCTACATTATCAGTTTTAGACACGAAAGATATAAGTTACCAATACGGCATACAGCACTTTTCCCATTCCTTTCAAAAAGGGATTATTTATGGAATTAGCGCACCTTCAGGCAAAGGAAAAACAACGTTATTAAACCTAATCGGAGGTATCTTATTGCCTACGGAAGGAGAGATACATCCCACAAGACACTTTGGAATCGCCACCATATTCCAACAACCGCAACTCCTGCCCCATCTAACCGCAGAAGAAAATATCATCCTCCCCCTCTCCTCTTTTCTCACGGAGGAAAAAGCCCGGCGAATTGCCCAAAAACACTTACAGGAAATGGAAATGGAGCCCTTCGGGAACCGATATCCCAAAGAGCTTAGTTACGGACAGCAACAACGTATCGCTATAGCGAGGGCATTGGCATACCCTTCTCCTCTCCTTTTGATGGACGAGCCGTTCAAAGGCTTGGATGAAGCCCTAAGCCATCGCATTATAGAACGAATACGAGAAAGGCAAATGAAAGAAGAACGGATCATTCTTTTCACGTCACATAATCCGGATGAGATTCGGTTGTTGGCGGATGAGGTGATTTACCTATAAATTCCAACCAAACTTGAATGTCTTACTTCACTTTCATCGGTTGGCAAGGTATCGTAAACCAGAATGTAGAGCCCTTTCCCTCCTCCGACTCAACCCCGATTTTACCTTTCAACTTCTCAATAATCGTCTTGCAGATAGAAAGTCCTAATCCTGTTCCTTGCTTAAAGCTGTTCAATTTCACGAAACGATTGAATATGCTCGCTTGAGACTCCTTACTGATTCCCATACCCGTATCCGTTACGTAGACATAGATACCATCATCGGTCAAACGATAACCAAACCGTATAGAACCCGAGCTGGTGAACTTCACGGCGTTGGAAAGGAAATTGGTCAAAACCTGAGTCAAACGGGTCTTCTCCGACACAATACAATAGTCATTACCGTCCGACTCAAAGATAACCTTTACATCCGGGGCCACTCTCAAGGCGAAAGCTTGCTGCTGGGGAGCGAATATCTCACTCAAACGCAGGGTCGTATAAATAAACTCCATCTTTCCGGACTCGATCTTAGAGATATCCAAGATATCACCGATCAACTGCAACAAAAACTCATTGCTACTCTCTATGATCCTCAGATATTCCTTTTTTTCCTCCTCATCGTCACTCTCCGCCAATAAGGTAGAAAAGCCGACGATGGCATTTAAAGGGGTACGTATTTCATGGCTCATGTTAGCGATAAAAGCGGACTTCATCCGGTCGCTCTCTTCCGCCAAACGCTTGGCCTGCACATCCGCCTCGTGCCGTTTATCGACAGTCATATCCCGAAGGATTCCGATCGAGCGGATCGGCTTGCCATCCGGATCGGCCTCATAGACCTCACCGATCTTCTCCAGCCATACATACTCATCCGAGAAATAGCGACAAGGGAAACTGAATCGCATGGAATCGATCTCGCCCCGCATGAAGGCGGTTGTAATATTCTCATAGACCTTCCGGTAATCCGGATGGATCTTCTCCGTAAAACTAGCGTGGGTGATCTGCACATGCTTGATCTGGCCGTTTTCTTCCAAGGAAAGCTCCGCCGTACCGTTTACCAGATCCCAAAGCCACGGGTAGATCTTGCCCGCTTGACAAGCGAGCGCCAAGCGCTTATTATAACTATGCAACTCCTCCTCGACCTGCCTTTGCTTTGTAATATCCCATGAAATCCCTACTAAATAAGGAGGCTTATCCTCACGGGGCGCTAGCAGTTTCATCGTATCCATAGTACGCAAGATACCTTTCGGATCGATCATTTGCTCCACGAAACGCTGCATCTTACCCGTTTTCACCACCTCCTCGTCCATATCCCTGAAAGATTGGGCGACGACCGGATCTAGAAATAGGTCAAAATCTGTTTTCCCAACCACATCATTATGATATCGTCCGTAAAGTTGGTTCATCAAAGGGCTGGAGTACACGTACCTGAAATTATCACCCGTATCCTTCACGAAAAAGTAGATGGGCAACGAGTCCACGATGTTAGATAACAATCCTGCTAAATCCCTATAATCCTGTTCCAAAGTTTTGTTCTCCGTAGTATTAACTTCCATGTTGATTTTTTTAATCAAAGGCTTGAATATTCCAGCCGTAAAATTCTTGAAAATTAATGAAAGATACAAATAATAAGCCCAAGAAGTGAGTATCCCGACCGAAAATATAAGCAAAACCGTATATTTGCACTCCAATTCTAAGAAAACTAGATATGACAAACGTATTTCACACGCTTATAGCCCGTTTTCTACAAATTCCGGAAGGACAAGTGGAACGGACAATCGGGCTCTTGAACGAAGGCGCTACCATACCTTTTATAAGTCGTTACCGGAAAGAGGTGACCGGAGGATTAGACGAGGTGCAAATCGGTGCCATCAAAGATCAACTGGATAAACTGACGGAACTGAGCAAACGAAAGGAAACGATCCTCGCCACGATAGAAGAGCAAGGGAAACTTACTCCCGAGCTCCGGAAACGCATCGAGGAGTCTTGGGATAGCACCGAGATCGAGGATTTATATCTCCCTTACAAACCGAAACGGGTCACCAAGGCGGAGATCGCACGCCGGAAAGGACTGGAGCCCTTGGCTAAGATCGTTATGATGCAAAACGAGAATAACCTATCCGCACGCATCAAGAGCTTTATCAAGGGGGAAGTGAAAAACGCCGAAGAAGCCTTGCAAGGGGCACGGGACATTATCGCCGAATGGATCAACGAGAACGAGTCGGCACGTAATACCGTGCGTAACTCTTTCGCTCATACCGCCATGATCACATCCAAAGTGATCAAGGGGAAAGAAGAGGAAGGCGCTAAATACCGGGATTACTTTGATTTCAGCGAGCCTTTGAACCGGGCCAGTTCCCATCGCTTATTGGCTCTCCGACGGGGAGAGGCGGAAGGTATCCTTCGTGTAAGTATCTCTCCCGACGCGGAATCTTGTCTGGATCGCTTGAACCGGCGTTTCGTAAAAGGTCGTGGAGAGGTTTCCGAGCAAGTGGCTACAGCTGTCGACGATTCTTTCAAACGCCTGCTGAAGCCCTCTATCGAGACGGAGTTCTCCAACCAGAGCAAGGCGAAAGCCGATGAGGAGGCGATCCGGGTATTTGCCGAGAACCTCCGGCAATTGCTGCTCGCTCCTCCCTTGGGACAAAAACGGGTATTAGGCGTAGACCCCGGATACCGTACCGGATGTAAGTTGGTCTGTCTGGATGCGCAGGGGAATTTACTGCATAACGAGGCGATCTTCCCGCATCCGCCCCAGAACGAGAAGGGAAAAGCCGCCGCTAAGGTCGCCCAGTTAGTAGCCACTTACGCCATAGATGCCATTGCCATCGGTAATGGTACGGCCAGCCGTGAGACCGAGCAGTTCATCACGAATATACGATACGACCGCAAGGTACAAGTGTTCGTAGTCAGCGAAAACGGAGCCTCTATCTACTCCGCGTCCAAGATCGCTAGGGAAGAGTTTCCCGAATACGACGTCACGGTACGCGGAGCTGTCAGCATCGGTCGCCGGCTGATGGACCCTTTGGCCGAGTTGGTCAAGATCGACCCGAAGAGTATCGGTGTCGGCCAATACCAGCATGACGTAGAGCAAAACGCCTTGAAAAAGAGTCTGGATCAAACCGTGGAGAGTTGCGTGAATTTAGTAGGTGTAAACGTGAATACGGCGAGCAAGCATTTGCTGACTTACATCTCGGGATTAGGCCCTACGCTAGCGCAAAACATCGTGAATTACCGGGCGGAGCACGGACCCTTCACTTCCCGGAAAGAACTGATGAAAGTCCCCCGTATGGGAGAGAAGGCTTTCGAGCAAAGCGCCGGATTCCTACGGATACCCGACGGAAAGAACCCGTTGGACAACTCGGCCGTACCCCCCGAGAGCTACCCGATCGTCGAACGGATGGCCAAGGACCTAAAATGCTCGGTAACCGACCTGATCACCGACAAAGCGCTTAAAAAGAAACTAAAACTAACGGACTACCTTACGGATAAGGTCGGGATGCCTACCCTGCTTGATATCATGGAGGAACTGGATAAACCGGGCCGTGATCCCCGCCAAACGATCCAAGTATTCGCGTTCGATCCTACGGTGAAAACGATCGAGGATTTGAAAGAAGGGCAAGTATTGCCCGGTATCGTGACCAACATCACCAACTTCGGTTGTTTCGTCGATGTAGGGATCAAGGAAAACGGGCTTGTCCATATCTCCGAGCTGGCGGATCGTTTCGTAAGCGATCCTACCCAAGTGGTCTCCATCCATCAGCATGTCAAGGTGAAGGTTCTAAGCGTAGACCTATCCAGAAAACGTGTTCAATTATCCATGAAAGGGATCTAAACGATGAAAGAGAAGATTAATAAGACAAACGTGGCGCGCCTGCTGGACAAGGCTAAGATCGCCTACCAGCTCGTGCCTTATGAAGTAGACGAGAATGATCTGAGCGCTACGCATGTAGCGGAGCAGCTAGGGGAAGATATCGCTCAAGTATTCAAGACCTTGATCTTACATGGCGATAAGAGCGGTTATTTCGTATGCGTGATCCCCGGAGCGGACGAGGTGGACTTGAAAAAGGCGGCCAAGGTATCCGGGAACAAGAAATGTGAGATGATCCCCGTGAAAGAGTTGTTACCGCTTACCGGTTATATCCGGGGAGGATGCTCGCCTATCGGCATGAAAAAGCATTTCCCTACGTATATCCATCCTACGGCATCCGGCTTCGATAAGATCTATGTAAGCGCCGGACAACGAGGCTTGCAGATACAGATAGCCCCCGCCGATTTAATCAAGGTGGCACAAGCTATAAAAGCGGATTTGATCGCATGATCTAACATCGCTGAGAGTACTTCGTAAGAAGTACTCCAGTACTCCGCAAAGAGTATCGCAGTACTTCCTAGGGAGTACTGGAGTACTCCTTATGAGGGACTGAGATCAAACAGCACATGATATCTTAGAATTTCTTAAACGTATACGTTCTTCCTTCGCAGCTCATTACCAGATTCGTCACAGATGACTGCTCGATCGTGAAAGTTTGTTTAGGTGAGGTCCAATCCGTATAACGCATGAATTGTTCCAAAGGCGTACCTCCATAGTTGACCAACTCCAGATCCAGTCTCGTATCTCCCTCCAACGTCTTATAACCGAAATTCGTACGATATACGTCCTTTGCCGGGTCATATAATTGGTACTCGAACAAAGAGGTCTGGAAGTTATACCAAACCGTATCCACCGTCTGGACCACCCCATTCGCCTCTACGGTTTTCAATTGCCATTTCCCTTCCAGCTTATGTTCCACCTTATTACAAGACACCAACGCCACGACAAAACAAGTTATCGCTATCAAATTTTTCATCATAATCCTCGTACTTATATACCTATATTGATTTGAAACGTCAAAGAAAAGAATTAATTTCCAAAGGACAAAGTTTTTAAGGATATCCTAGCCACAAATACCCAGAACTTTTTCTTCCTTCCCTTTGTTAATTGGGTAATTACAATACAAATATTATCCAATATGAAAACATTTATTGATAAAATGGATTATGCGGTCAAGAATTGGTGGTTATCACTATTGGTCGGACTGCTTTACATCATCGTCGCTATTTATTTAATGTTCGCGCCATTGGCGAGCTACGTAGCGCTTAGTATCTTATTCAGCGTCTCTATGTTCGTAAGCGGCTTGTTCGAGATCGCTTTCGCCTTGGCGAACAAAAAGGGTATCAGCAGTTGGGGATGGTATTTGGCCGGAGGTATTATCGACTTGATCTTAGGTATATTCTTGATGGCAAGCCCGGGACTTAGCATGGAGGTGCTTCCGTTTGTCTTGGCATTCTGGCTTATGTTCAGAGGCTTCTCGGCTACCGGTTACTCGATGGACCTGAAACGATACGGTACACGGAACTGGGGTTGGTACATGGTCTTCGGTATCTTGGCTATCCTTTGCTCCATCGGTGTTATCTGGCAACCCGCCCTAGGGGCCTTCACGTTGGTTTACATGATCGCTTACGCCTTATTAATAATAGGTATATTCCGTGTCATGCTATCCTTCGAACTGAAAAGCTTGCATAAACGGAATAAGGAAGCACAAGCGGAATAAGTCTGATTCAAGGATTAATTGGTCTATTTTTAAATTAACAAGTGAATCAACAGCACTTTTATTACTTTTGTGTTCAATCATTAATAAAATAACGGATGAACGCAAACTTACCACAATTAGATTTGCCCCGGGATTATGTCGTAGGAAACGACATTACCGAGGCAATCTTAAACTTTTACAAGCAGACTTGCCGGTTAAAAGCAGGTATTTTCGCTTTATGCGTTGAAGGAAATTTAAGGGCATCCATCAACTTGACAGAGTACATTTTGAAACCGAATGATTTCATCTCCTTGATGCCGGGAAGCATTATTCAGTTCTGTGAGCAGAAAGAGAGTTTCCGCCTTTCCTTTATAGGATTCTCATCCGAGTTCATGGACTGCGTGAACATGATAAAGTCTACGATGAGCGCCTTACCTACTATCTACGAGAATCCGATCATATCACTGAGTGAGGACCGGGCGGACTTCATTAACGATTATTTCCATTTGCTAGAGCGGGTACAAGCGAAAGAGAAATCCATAAACAGGGAGATGGTGAAACATATCCTGCTTACCATGATCCATGGGATCAGCGATTTGTATCAAGGGAAATCATGGCCTAACAAGATAACGACCCGTAGCGACGAGATCCACAAGAAATTCATCCAACTAGTGATGAAGAATTATACCTCAAAGCGGCAAACGGCTTTTTATGCCAGCCAACTAAGTATTTCTCCCCAGCACCTCTGCATGATCATCAAGCAAAAGACAGGACGTTCCGTATCCGATATCATAGCCGATATGATAATCATGGACGCAAAATCGCAATTGATGGCTACGGACTTGACTATCCAAGAGATATCTTACTCCTTGAACTTCCCGAATGTATCCTTTTTCGGTAAATACTTTAAACGGTACGTAGGCGTATCTCCACAGAAGTTCAGAAACAGTTAAGATAAAATTTAAATGTAACAGAAAAAAAAATATCACTTTTTGCTTGTAGTTTCCAAAAAAGCGTTACTTTTGCTGCGTATTTAAAAACAAACAGACAATGAATCGATTTAGCTTTACATATTACTTTTATTACTTTTACTTTAGCAGAGTAAAGGCAGGAGTTTGTATGTAAAGCGTTGATGATTGAATATAAATATCAATAAAATATAAAGTCCTGCCGGTTTCGGTGGGACTTTTTTTGTTTGTAACAGTTTAGAGTAAAAATAGAGAAACAAGATGAAAAAGAAAGTAGCAATACAGGGAATAGCCGGTTCGTATCACGACATCGCCGCCCGTAATTATCATGAAGGTGAAGAAATAGAAATCATCCCTTGCAATACGTTTCGGGATGTTATCACGACGATCAAGAAAGACCCTTCCGTACTGGGCATGATGGCCATCGAGAATACGATAGCGGGAAGCCTCCTTCAAAACCATGAGCTGATCCGTGAAAGCGGGCTGAGTGTTACCGGCGAGTATAAGCTACGTATCTCCCATTCCTTGGTAGCGCTTCCGGGAACCTCGATACACGAGGTAACAGAGGTCAACTCCCATCCGATAGCGTTAATGCAATGTACCGATTTCCTCGATACTCTGCCAAACGCCAAGGTAGTAGAGAAAGAGGATACCGCCATGAGTGCCCGGTGGATCTCGGAGAACCAACTGAAAGGACACGCGGCGATATGCGGGAAACTGGCTGCCCAGATCTACAAGATGGAAGTCCTTGCCGAGGGGATCGAGACTAACAAACGGAATTTCACCCGCTTCCTCGCTATAGCGGACCGCTGGACGGCGGATGAGATGCTTCGAGGAACCGATAAAAACAAATCCTCTCTCGTATTCGCTCTTCCCCACACTTCCGGCAGCCTTTCCAAAGTCCTCTCCGTTCTCTCTTTTTACGACATGAATCTCTCTAAAATACAGTCCTTGCCTATTATCGGGCGTGAATGGGAATACTTGTTCTACATCGACCTTACTTTCACGGATTTCACCCGTTACAAACAAGCGTTGGACGCTATCAGACCGTTAACAAAAGACTTAAAAATATTAGGCGAATATGCAGAAGGAAGACAAAGTGTGTAACATTACACCCGCTAACCGTGTAGGTAGCGTACAGGAATACTACTTCTCCAAGAAACTGAAGGAAGTAGCCGAGATGAACGCCGCAGGCAAGAACGTCATTAACCTTGGCGTGGGCAGCCCCGACCTTCCACCTTCGGAACAGACCATCGAGACGTTGTGTGAACATGCCCGCAAAGCGAACGAGCACGGTTATCAGCCGTACGTGGGCATACCGGAACTGCGTAAGGGATTCGCCGATTGGTACAAGACGTGGTATAACGTAGACTTGGACCCGAAAACAGAGATCCAACCGCTCATCGGCTCCAAAGAAGGTATCTTGCATATCTCGCTGGCATTCTTGAATCCGGGGGATGGCGTACTGGTTCCGAACCCGGGATATCCGACATATAGTTCCGTCAGCAAACTGGTAGAGGCCCGTTTGATCCCTTACGAGTTGAAAGAGGAACTGGGATGGCAACCGGATTTCGAGGAACTGGAGAAAATGGATCTCTCCAACGTAAAGCTGATGTGGACCAATTACCCGAATATGCCCACAGGGGCGAACGCTAGCGTAGAGCTATACGAGAAGCTAGTGGCCTTCGGCCGGAAGCACGGTATTATTATATGTAATGATAACCCCTATAGCTTCATCTTGAACGAGCATCCGCTAAGTATCTTAAGCATACCGGGAGCCAAAGAGATCTGCATCGAGATGAACTCCATGAGTAAGGCTCATAATATGCCGGGTTGGCGTATGGCGATGCTGGCTTCCAACGCCCAATTCGTCCAATGGATACTGAAGGTAAAAAGCAATATCGACTCCGGGCAGTTCAAGCCGATGCAATATGCGGCGGTAGAGGCCCTAAGCGCAAAGAAAGAATGGTACGATAACATGAATCGTGTCTACCGTAGCCGCCGGGACCTTGCCGGACAAATCATGCGTACCTTGGGATGCGAGTACGACGAGAACCAAGTAGGTATGTTCCTTTGGGGACGTATCCCCGACTCCGCCGAGAGCGGCGAGGCAATCGCCAACAAGGTGCTATACGAGGCAAACGTATTCCTTACGCCGGGATTTATCTTCGGTAGCCGTGGCGAGCGTTATATCCGTATCTCCCTTTGCTGCAAGAACGAGACTTTAGAAGAAGCCTTGAAGAGAATTGAGAATTTATAATTGATAATTGATAATTGAAAATTAAAATATAGATCACAAAGATGGAAATGAAGATTGAACCGTTAGCATTACCGGGAGTTGACACACAACGTCCTATCGTAATCGCAGGCCCTTGTAGCGCCGAGACAGAAGAGCAAGTGTTAGAAACAGCCCAAGGATTAGCCTCCAGAGGCGTTAAGATATTCCGTGCGGGTATTTGGAAGCCTCGTACGAAACCGGGTGGATTCGAGGGCATCGGAGCCGAGGGATTGGCTTGGTTGAAGAAAGTGAAAAAAGAGACCGGCATGTTGGTATCTACCGAGGTAGCGACTAAAGATCATGTATTCGAGGCATTGAAAGCCGGTATCGATATCCTTTGGATCGGAGCACGTACGACAGTAAACCCATTCGCTGTCCAAGAGATCGCCGACGCGTTAAAAGGGGTTGATGTACCTGTATTGATCAAGAACCCGGTTAACCCGGACTTGGAGTTATGGATCGGAGCGTTCGAACGTTTGTATCGTGCGGGTATCCGTCGTTTAGGCGCTATCCATAGAGGTTTCAGCTCATACGACAAGAAGATTTACCGTAACCTTCCGTTGTGGCATATTCCTATCGAGCTTCGCCGCCGTATGCCGGACCTGCCTATTTTCTGTGATCCTAGTCACATTGGTGGTAAGCGTGAGTTGGTAGCCCCACTTTGCCAGCAAGCGATGGACTTGAGTTTCGATGGTTTAATCGTAGAGTCTCATTGTAACCCGGATTGCGCATGGAGCGACGCTTCCCAGCAAATCACCCCGGATGTATTGGATTACGTATTGAACCTATTGGTGATCCGTGACGTAAACCAGACTACCGAGAACCTGACCGCTCTTCGCCGCCAGATCGATGGTATCGACGAGCAATTATTGGAGCTTTTGGCTAAACGTATGCGTATCTCCAAGGAGATCGGCGTTTATAAGAAAGAGCACAATATGCCGATCTTGCAGTCTCCCCGCTACAGCGAGATCTTAGAGAAACGCTCCAGCATGGGTGAGCAAATGGACCTGAGCCCGGACTTTGTAAAGGAGATCTTGAAGGAGATCCATGAGGAATCCGTGCGCCAGCAAATGATTATCATGAACGAACAATAATTTATAAGATGAAAATATTGATTTTAGGCGCAGGAAAGATGGGTTCTTTCTTCACCGACCTGCTTAGTTTTGATCATGAGGTAGCCGTATTGGAGAAAGATCCGAAACGTATGCGTTTTATCTATAACGCCCTTCGCCTACAAAACCCGGAAGAGGTTAAGGATTTCAATCCCGAGTTGGTCATCAACTGCGTGACGTTAAGTTACACGATAGAGGCTTTCAAGGCCGTAATGCCTTACTTGCAACCGTATTGCATTATTTCCGATATCGCTTCCGTGAAGACTTATTTAAAGGAGTTTTATGAGACATGCGGTTTCCCGTATGTCTCCACTCACCCAATGTTCGGACCTACATTCGCTAATCTGGGACAATTGGAGAAAGAGAATACGATTATTATCTCCGAGGGCGATCATCTGGGCAAGATCTTCTTCAAGGATATTTATTCCAGCCTCCGCCTGCATATCTGCGAATACACGTTCGAGGAGCACGATAAAGTGGTAGCCTACTCACTAGGTATCCCTTTCGCCTCCACTATGGTATTTGCCGCTACGATGAAGCATCAGGATGCTCCGGGTACCACTTTCAAACGCCATATGAAAATCGCCCGCGGCCTTCTGTCCGAGGACGATTATCTATTGACCGAGATCCTTTTCAACCCCCGTACCCCTCGCCAAATCGAACGGATACAAGAGGAATTGCATATCTTGCAAGAAATCATCAAGGATAAGGATTCCGAGAAGATGAAAGAGTATCTGACAAAGATACGGAAGAATATCGAATAAGAAATTAAGAGGGTTGTGCTGATTAATTTTTCAGCACGGCCTCTTTTAAAAGTTCTCTCCTTACCAACATAAAGGAGATAAATAACGTACACAACTCCGCCACCGGTACATTATACCAAATACTTTGGATGCCGAATAAAGAAGGATAAACGATAATACCAAAGGTTACGAATACCAAGCTACGCAGCATAGAGATAACAACCGACAGCTTAGCGTTGCCGATAGCCGTGAAATAACTGGAGGCCAATATATTCAGCCCACTCATCAAGAAGGTGAAGCAATAAATCGTTATGCCGTAATTAGCGATCGCCAAAGCGTCCAGAGCCTCTCCTCCCTTAAAGAAAAAGGACGTGATCTGTTGCCCGAAAAAGAATAAGATGGCGAATAACGTTATACCTATCATAAAATTAACACGCCCTGCTAATCTCAGCACTTTCTCGATCCGGTCCAATCTTCCCGCCCCGAAATTATAACTGATAATCGGTATAATTCCATCGGATATCCCTAAGAATACCGTGGTGGCGATAAACAGGATATAGTTAATCGCCGTAAAGGCGGCGACTCCATCCTCTCCTAAATATCGCATCATCGTTATATTGAACAAAAAAATCGTGATTCCGGCAGATAGCTCGGATATTCCTTCCGAAGAGCCATTGTATAACGCATTCCAGAGCAAAGGCCAACGGAAACGTCCTCTTTGTACCGCTACGACTTGCCCTCGCTGGAACATCCGGGGAATATTGAACAGCGCTCCCAAGGTAAAGGCCAAGCCTGTAGCCAATCCCGCCCCCTTAATCCCTAAACCCATTACCGGGATAAACAAAAGATCCAGACCGATATTAATCAACACCGTACTTCCCATTACGATCATGGCATAAAGCGGATGCCCCATCGCCTTAATCATATAATCTCCTAAGAACATCAATGATAATAAAGGGAAAAACGGGACAAGGGAACGAATATAGTCCACGGCTCCCGTAACCAATACGTCATTCGCACCTAACATACGGGCGATATCTCCGGCGAATATATAAATCAACCCGCTAATCAAAACGGATATTCCTCCAAGAAACAAGAACGAGGTAGTTATAGCGTTATTCGCCTCTTGCCGATCCGAACGTCCGAGGTTTATACCGATCAAGGTCTGACACCCTACTCCTATCACGATAGACAAAGCCGTCATCAAACTATAGCAAGGTAAGATCAGATTCACGCTGGCCAAAGCGTTCGCCCCGACAAACCGCCCTAATATCACACCATCGATCACCGACTGAATCCCGAGGAATAATAGGCCGGCTACTCCCGGTATCGTATATTTCAGAAATAGTCTTGAAATCTTTTGGGTTAGTAAACCACGCTCCAATTCTTGGCGATGGATCGCCTTTTCTCCACTCATTTTCATATTATCCACTTCACGTTTTTAACGACGCGAAGGTATGGCTATTGAAAACAAGAAAAATTACCCTATGATAAATAATGACTTTTCCCTATTTTTTTACGGAAGCACGGATACGGCTCAATGACTGTGGGGTTATCTGTAAATAGGAGGCGATATGTTTCAAGGGCAGTTTCAAGATCAAGTCCGGACGGGTTTTCAGCAATGACTCATATTGTTCACGAGCTTCCATCCAGCTATCGTTTATAAAATAGTTCTCATATTCCCGAAGATAGTAATCTTGTATTTTCAACCCCCAATTGGCCAACTCAAGGGAGCTCCGGCATAGGTAATCCAATTTCGTTTTCGGTATTCTCAATAATGTCGTATTCTCCACCATTTGAACATTATAGGCGGAGATATCCCGATAAACAAAATTGATCACCTCGCTATCTGAGGCGAACCATAACGAGATATCTTTTCCCTCACGCTCCACGAAAGCCCGAACCAATCCGGTTTTCACGAACCAAACAAACGGATCTCTTTCTCCCTCCCGGATCGATAATTCTCCCTTAGCAAAAGAAACCTCTTTCATTTCTTCCAACAGCTGCCCCACGATCTCATCTGATAAAGGAGACACCTGCCTTAATTGTTCTACGAACTGATCCATAATCATTCATTTATCTTATAACCGTAAAGATATAAAAAAAGTACGATCCCAAAAACAAAGGTAATTTTGAAGGTTTGCGGATTCCAGTGATTTTACGTAATTTTGCCCCGCTAAATCTAAGAAGAGGTATGAGCTGTAAATTCGAATATTATTTTTTTACGACTAAAAGCATCTTGTTCGTCCATTGGACTACGAGAGGTTCTACCGTATCCGCACCCTATTCCTTCTAATTTATCTTTACATTTTCATTTAGAACAACTCTATCGTATATCCGGCATATACGATCAAGGATTTTTACACCATCATTAATAACAGAACAATACATATGTACAATAGAATAGCGGGTTACAAACAATATTATAAATCCTTAGTAATGCTAGGGGTACCTATCATCATTGGACAATTGGGGGCTATCATCACCGGATTGGCAGACACCATCATGGTGGGACAGCACAGTACGGAGGAACTAGCGGCGGCATCGTTCGTCAATAATGTAATAAACGCATTTATCATAATGGGAACCGGATTCTCCTATAATCTTACCCCGCTGATCGGACAGAATTTAGCGATGAATAAAAAGATCGTGATCGGAGGCTGGCTCAAAAACAGTCTGGTTGCCAATATGACTACCACCTTATTATTGATAGCCGTCTTACTGGGGATTTACCTAAACCTAGACTCTTTAGGCCAACCCGAAGAACTCTTGCCATTGATAAGACCTTATTTTGCGGTCTCATTAGTCTCGATCCTATTCGTAATGCTTTATAATTCATTCCGTCAATTCGTGGAAGGCATAGCCAACCCATCCATATCCATGTGGGTCCTATTGACAGGGAATCTGCTGAATATTATCGGCAACTATATCCTCATTTACGGAAAATGCGGAATGCCGGAGCTCGGACTGCTCGGGGCAGGTATAAGCACCTTTATCTCGCGTATCATCATGCTATTGCTTTTCATCGCCGTATTCATGCTGCGAACCGACTATAAGCCTTACCGGAAAGGTTTCACCCTCATTCGTATCAATAAACAAAGTTGGAAAAGGCTGAATTCCATAGGCTGGCCGATCAGTCTGCAACAAGGCTTGGAAGCGGGAACATTCTGCGTCACCGCCATCATGGTGGGTTGGCTGGGTAGCCTTGAGCTTGCCGCCCATCAAATAGCCATTACCATATCAACGATCAGTTTTACCATCTATTTAGGTCTTGGAGCCGCCGTAGCGATTCGTACCAGTTATTATAAAGGGGCGAACGACTGGTATATGGTGCGTAAGATCACCATTGCCGGGCTTCATCTGGGGCTTATTGTCGTTTGTATTGTCTGCACCACCTTATTCATGACCCAATCCGGGCTTGGATTGATATTTACGGATAATCTTCATGTCAACGCAATCGTGAAGACACTACTCCCCATATTGATGCTCTATCAAATAGGAGACAGCGCACAAATCATTTTAGCGAACTCCTTACGAGGGCTAGCCGACGTGAAAGCGATTATGTGGATCTCGTTTCTCGCTTATTTCATCATAGCCATACCTGCCGGATATCTATTGGGATTCACGTTCCATTGGGGTATCGCCGGGATTTGGATGGCTTACCCATTAGGCTTCTTATGCTCCGTATGCCTGCTGGGATACCGGGCGAAAATGCAGGTAAAATCGCATCTGGTTTAGGAAGTATCGACCAGATCGAGTATCTTTGCCCGTATAAATGGACATGACATGGCAAAACAAGGCACTATACTAGTTGTGGATGATAATAAAGGTATCCTGACCGCCGTACAAATGCTGTTAGGAACTTGCTTCGAGAAGGTTATCACCATCTCTACCCCGAACAAGATAAAAAACACGCTGCACGACGAGAACGTGGATGTCGTATTGCTCGACATGAATTTCAGCGCCGGTATAAACAGCGGCAACGAGGGGCTGTTCTGGCTCTCCGAGATCAAGAAGGCTTATCCCTCGATACAAGTCGTTCTCTTTACCGCCTACGCCGACATCGATCTGGCGGTACGAGGAATCAAGGAAGGAGCCACCGATTTCGTGGTAAAGCCATGGGACAACGCTAAATTATTGGAAACCTTGCAAGCCGCTTACCAAATCCGCTCGGCCAATCATAAAGGCGGTGTCGGCAACAAGCAGTTGGTATCCAAGGAAAGCGGTATGTTCTGGGGAGACAGCAACGCCATGCAGCAACTACGGATGCTGATAGAGAAAGTAGCCAAGACAGACGCCAATATATTAATCACGGGAGAGAACGGAACCGGTAAGGAAATGCTGGCCCGGGAAATACACCTGCTATCCCCCCGCAAGGATGAGGCCATGATACCGGTGGATATGGGCGCTATCACGGAGACACTGTTCGAGAGCGAACTGTTCGGACACGTAAAAGGGGCCTTCACCGACGCCCGGACGGATCGCCCCGGTAAGTTCGAGGTAGCGAACAACGGAAGCTTGTTCCTCGACGAGATCGGCAACCTGTCTTATCATCTGCAAGCCAAATTACTGACCGCCTTGCAACGCCGGAGCATCGTACGGGTAGGCAGCAATACCCCGATCCCCATCAATATCCGCCTGATCTGCGCCACGAACCGGGACTTGCAGGAGATGGTACAGAAAGAGCAATTCCGAGAGGACTTGCTGTATCGTATCAATACGATACACATAGAGATCCCGCCCTTGAGGGAGCGGCCGGAGGATATCGTACCGCTTACCGAGATATTCATCACGAAATATACCAATATCTACGGTAAAAAGCCCATGGCCCTTACCGATGACGCCAAGGAAAAGCTGAAAGCCCAGCCTTGGCTGGGTAATATCCGCGAACTGGAACATACCGTGGAGAAAGCGATTATCATCGCCGACGGTGATACTTTAGATGGTAGCAATTTCGATTTCCCTCGTAAGCGGGAGGCGCCCGTCAAGAATGACATCACTACGCTCGAGGAAATGGAGTATACAATGATCAAGGCCGCCATGGATAAATTCGGCGGTAATCTCTCGCTCGTGGCGAACCAGTTGGGTATCTCACGGCAAACGCTTTACAATAAGATCAAGCGGTATGAACTTTAAAGGCATTTATTACAGCCTCACCTTCCGCCTCGCCCTCGCTATCGGGCTGACGGCGGCACTCACCTACCAGGCCTTGGAGAAAGAATGGGGATGGTTCCTGTTCTTAGGCATCGGATGGCTGGCTGCCTTGCGGGGCATCAGCCTTTTGTTCAAGCGGAACGCGCAAAAGGTAGCCTTCATGTTCGACGCGATCGACAATAGCGATTACGCCTTCAAGTACGCTACCCGTGGGCGTTCCTCCAACGACAAGCTGGTTAGCGACTCCTTAAACCGCATCACCCAGATACTTTTTCAAGCGAAAGCCGAGGCGATCCAGAAAGAGAAATATTACGAGTTGATCATGAACCAAGTGAATACGGGTATCATCGTAGAAGATGATAAGGGCAATATTTTCCAGACCAACAACGAGGCCTTGCGACTGCTGGGATTGACGGTCTTTACCCATGCCCGCCAGCTCGGACGTATCGACGAGAATCTAGAGCGCCTCATCAGCGACGTTCGTCCCGGCGAGAAACATCAGATCTCTTTTATCAACGAGCGGGGCACGGTACATCTCTCGGTCCGTGTCTCCGAGATGACGCTCCAAGAGAAACACGTCCGCATCATCGCGATCAATGATATCAACAGCGAGCTGGACGATAAGGAGATCGAGTCATGGATACGGCTGACACGGGTCTTGACCCATGAGATCATGAACTCCGTCACCCCTATCACCTCCTTGAGCGACACCTTGCTTTCCCTCCACCAGAATGTCGACGAGGAGATACGGGGCGGCTTGGAGGTAATCAGCTCTACCGGGAAGAGCTTGATCGCGTTCGTCGAGTCTTACCGTAAGTTTACGCATATACCGACGCCTCAGCCCTCTTTATTCTACGTCAATAAGTTCGCCGAACGGCTCACGCGGTTGGCCCGCCATCACAATAACTACCCGAACATAACCATCCGTATCGACGTGGAACCGGAGGACTTGATCGTCTACGCCGACGAGAACCTGATCACGCAAGTAGTCTTGAACCTCTTGAAGAACGCCATGCAAGCGATCGGGCACGAGCAAGAAAACGGGCTTATCTTGTTCAAGGCGTATTGCGACCCCAACGAGGCCGTTATCCTAGAAGTGACGAACAACGGCCCCATCATCCCCCCCGAGGAAGCCGAGCATATATTCGTGCCGTTCTTCACCACGAAAGAAGGCGGAAGCGGTATCGGGCTGTCCATCTCACGACAGATCATGCGCCTGTCCGGCGGCAGCATCGCGTTGAGAAGCAATCCGGCCCAACGGCAGACTACCTTCGTGTTGACATTCCCGTAGCTCGTTTACCGTATCCACATAAACGCGGCCGGGCGGATACGCGGACACACAAGCCCGGATACACGGGCGCGACCGTACGGGTACACCCGCGTATCCGTACAGCTGCCCATCCGTATCCGAGTAGCTACATCTTTGTATCCGGGCAGCTACATCTTTGTAGCCGAGTAGTTACATCTTTGCAGCCGTACGGATACGGACGGACAGCCGGGCAGCTACAAGAGGACATCCGTACGGATACCCGCCATCGGCCGTACGAACGTATTTCCGGCCACCGTTAGGTAACAACAAAACTATTCGTATCTTTACGCTGTTTTTTAAATTTAAAAGTATCCATACAAACATGAACTTACTAGACAAACTGAAGATCAACCACCGCCCCCGCTCCGGGGCATTGGATTTGCTAAAATATATCGGCCCCGGATTACTTGTCACCGTAGGCTTTATCGATCCCGGAAACTGGGCGACGAATCTCGCGGCAGGCTCCGAGTTCGGCTACGCCCTCCTGTGGGTCGTCACCTTCTCGTCCGTCATGCTGATCATTATCCAGCACAACGTGGCCCACCTCGGTATCGTGACCGGCCTCTGCCTCTCGGAGGCGACCAACAAATACATGCCCCGCGTGCTAAGCCGCCCGATCCTAGGATCGGCCATGCTCGCCAGCGTATCCACCTCCCTCGCCGAGATACTCGGTGGAGCCATCGCCCTCCGGATGCTGTTCGGTATGCCGATCAAGGCGGGAGCGGTGATCGTCACCATCGTATGCCTCGCCATGCTATTCAGTAATACATATAGTAAGACCGAACGCTGGATCATCACGTTCGTGTCCATTATCGGGCTCTCGTTCCTATACGAGCTGGCGTTGGTCGACGTAGACTGGGGGCAGGCCGTGGTAGGCTGGGTGAAACCCACCTTCCCCGAGAACTCCATGCTGATCATCATGAGCGTACTGGGAGCCGTCGTGATGCCTCACAACCTGTTCCTGCACTCGGAGGTGATACAGAGCCGGGAATGGAACCTAGAGGACGAGTCGGTCATCAAGAAACAACTGAAGTACGAGTTCTACGACACGCTCCTGTCCATGGTGATCGGCTGGGCGATCAACTCGGCGATGATCATCTTGGCCGCCTCTACCTTCTTCAAGCAAAACATCGCCGTAGACGAGCTGGACCAAGCGCAACAGTTATTGGTACCCCTCGTAGGAAACAACGCCGGGGTGATTTTCGCCGCCGCCCTATTACTGGCGGGTATCTCCTCGACCATCACATCCGGTATCGCCGGGGCTTCCATCTTCGCCGGATTCTATGGCGAGGCGTACAATCATACCGACCTGCACTCAAAGCTGGGAGTCCTGCTATCGTTCGTCCCCGCCTTGGCCATCATCTTCCTGATCGGCGATCCGTTCAAGGGATTGATCCTGTCGCAGATGTTGTTGAGCGTGCAATTGCCGATCACGGTCTTCACGCAAGTGTACCTGACCTCCAGCAAAAAGGTCATGGGTGTCTACGCGAACAGCCGCTCTACGACCATCCTCCTCTTGCTGCTGGGAACGATGGTAACCGTCCTAAATATAGCCCTGCTCATCAGCCTATTTTAAAAAGAAATCGCTACCTTTGCCCCATTCGAAGAAAAACTATCAATTTTTAAGTATGAGCGATATCAATACAAACGAAGAAGAAGGCAAGAAGAACCTGAATTTCATTGAGGCAGCCGTAGAGAAAGATTTAGCGGAAGGCAAGAACGGAGGACGTGTACAAACCCGTTTCCCGCCCGAGCCCAACGGATACCTTCACATCGGCCACGCGAAGGCCATTTGCCTAGATTTCGGCATCGCTGAACGCCATGGCGGTATCTGCAACCTCCGTTTCGACGACACGAACCCGACGAAAGAGGATGAGGAATACGTGGAGGCGATCAAGGAGGATATCCAATGGCTGGGATATCAGTGGGGAAATATTTATTACGCGTCCGACTACTTCCAGCAATTGTGGGATTTCGCGATCCGCCTCATCGAGGAAGGTAAAGCATATATTGACGAGCAGACATCCGAACAAATAGCCCAGCAAAAGGGCACGCCTACACAACCGGGCATCGAGAGCCCGTATCGCAACCGCCCGATCGAGGAAAGCTTAGCTCTCTTCAAGAAGATGAACACGGGTGAGATAGCGGAAGGTGCCATGGTACTTCGCGCGAAGATCGACATGGCAAACCCGAACATGCACTTCCGCGATCCGATCATCTATCGGGTGGTTAACCATCCGCACCATCGTACGGGTACGACGTGGAAAGCGTATCCGATGTACGACTTCGCCCACGGACAGAGCGATTTCTTCGAGGGCGTGACGCATTCCTTGTGTACCTTGGAGTTTGTCGTACACCGTCCTCTTTATGATTTGTTTATCGACTGGCTGAAGGAAGGCGAGGACTTGAACGACAACCGCCCCCGACAGACTGAGTTCAACAAATTGAACCTAAGCTACACGCTGATGAGCAAGCGTAACCTGCTTACATTGGTAAAAGAGAACTTGGTAAACGGCTGGGATGATCCCCGTATGCCGACACTTTCCGGACTGCGCCGCCGCGGCTATACGCCGAGCGCTATCCTTGACTTTGTACAGCGCGCCGGCATCGCGAAGGCAAATTCGCTCGTCGACATCAAGCTGCTCGAGCACTGCATCCGCGAGGAGCTGAACGACACCGCGCTGCGCCGCATGGCTGTCACCGAGCCGGTCAAGCTGGTCATCACCAACTATCCGGAGGGTCAGTGCGAGGAGTTCGAGGTACCGAACAATCCGCGCAATGAGGAAGCCGGCACCCGCAAGGTACCGTTCACCCGCGAGCTGTATATCGAAAAGAGCGACTTCGCTGAGGTTCCGCCCCCGAAGTTCCAGCGTCTCAAGCCGGACGGCGAGGTCCGTCTGATGGGCGCGTATATCGTCAAGTGCAACGAGATCGTCAAGGATGACAACGGCGAGATCGTCGAGATCCGCTGCACCGCAGACCTCGAGACCCGCAACGGCATGCCGGTCGACGGCCGCAAGGTCAAGGGCACCATCCACTGGGTGAGCGCCGCCCACGCCGTGGACGCCGAGGTCCGCCTGTACGACAAGCTCTTCACCGAGGCCAACATGAACGCCATCCCGGAGGGCAGCGACTACAAGGACTACCTGAACCCGGAGAGCGTGACCGTGCGCACCCACTGCAAGCTGGAAGAGAGCCTGAAGGATGCCAAGCCCGGTGAAAAGTTCCAGTTCGTCCGCACCGGTTTCTTCACCCCGGATTCCAAGAACCCCGGCGTGTACAACCGTGTCGTGACCCTGCGCGACAGCTTCAAGCCTGCAAAATAAACCAAGACCTGCCAAAGGAGCATACAACAAGATGAAGAAACACATGAGCCGGAGCACCCTCGTGATGGTGCTGCTGGATATCGTTCTGGGTGTGGTGCTGTCGCTGTATATCGCCAACACCGGCACGATGCCTGCCGCAGACAACGCAGCCACCTACACCGATGGCACCTACACGGCCAGCGCCAAAGGCTGTCTGAGCGATGTGGCGGTCACCGTGACTATCACCGGCGGTAAAGTGACGAATGTCGACATTGATGCTTCGGGCGAGACGCCGGAACTGGGCGGCAAGGCGGCGGAAAGCCTGACAGCCAGCCTGAAAGAGGCGGGCAGCACCGCCGGTGTGGATGCCGTGACCGGCAGCACCATGACCAGTGACGCGGTCTTTGCCGCAATGGATGATTGTCTGGCGCAGGCCGCACAGTGATCGCACTCTCCCAACTGCTGCACGGCAACTGCGCGTGCAGCAGTTTTTTGTTTGGAAGGCTTTCCGTTGTACAACCTCTCCGTCTCGCTTGCGCTCGACAGCTCCCCTAGTAGGGGAGCCTCTGGCGAAACCGGGAACTTTGCGAGGATTGCCAAGGCCTCTCCTACTAGGAGAGGTGGCAATGCGAAGCATTGACGGAGAGGTTGTATAGAGGATAGCGCTATCTTGTACAGAGGACGTCTATGTTACTGGATATCTTACCATTAAAAAACAACACGGCCCGCCTTGTCCGGGCCTATGGGGAGGCCCCCTGCATCGCCCTGCCGTCGGCGCTGCCGGCCCCGGAGGGCGGCAGCTGGGCTGTCACCGAACTGGGGGACTACTGCTTCTCCGAATCGCCCCGGAACCTGCCTGCCCCGGACGCAG
>ERZ780168.902-NODE-902-length-33985-cov-3.838904_pt1 | contig 33985 bp, 41 predicted proteins | sample MGYA00510981_ERZ780168 | MGnify/ENA primary metagenome ERZ780168 (study PRJEB29588, sample SAMEA2158769) | human gut metagenome | biome: human gut; feature: human-associated habitat; material: faeces | place: Denmark | collected 2008/2010 ...
ATGAGCGTAAATCTTATGAAAGGATATGATATGGGGCTTAACTATATCATACAAGGTATTATGTATTTAGAAAAACTTATTGAATTGGTGCCAGCCCCAGCTAATCCTGTTGGAAATGATGATTCTTCAATAGTTTATAAAAAATTGGGGATTTATCTTCCGGAAGATTATTTTAATTTTTTGCATGTTTACGGGGCAGGTATGTTTGGAAATTCACTAGAAGTGTTCTCCCCATTTATTAAAAATCCATACATGAATTTTTTTAATCAAATTGTGATATTAAGAGATTCATATAATTCCATGAAGCAACTGTGGATTGGTTTGAATCTCAGTAGTGTTTTTCCAACAGGGTCAGGATATCCATTTGATTTTTACCCTGCTGAGGGTGGACTAATTCCATGGGGATGCATTGAAGGATGTGGAACTTTTTTCTATTGGAAACCCAATTATTCTGGATGGGAAATTGTTGCATACAATGATGATGAATATCAGGTTTTTCAAATGTCAATGACGGAATTTATATACAACGTGTTTTCATCTAACATTGATTTTGCAGGGCTTTCTGAAATAACAAAGAAGGATCTTTGTTTTACAACGTGCCAGTAATATTATGTTCCTTTAACCTGTGTTCAATCACGGGCACTTGAACAAACACTAATGGTTTATTATAATACTTGAAATTGGCTTCAGAAAAACGGCAATGCAGACCTGCTTTACGGGAGATACTCTCGTAGCGGCAGAAAACGGTCAGAAGCGCATTGACGAAATCGAGGTCGGCGACAAGGTATGGGCATTTAATGTTGAAACCAGAGAATCCGAGCTTAAGACAGTCACAAAGGTTTACGTCCATTCGGTTGATGAGATTCTGCGCCTTTACACCGACGAGGGCGATATCGACACAACTGCTAACCACCCGTTCTATGTGATCGGCAAGGGCTGGGTTGCCGCAGGTGACCTTGTTGTCGGCGACGAGGTTTTTAATCTCGACGGGACGACTTCCGTTGTGCTTGGTTCGGCGATTGAAAAACTTGACGAGCCTGTTCTTGTCTATAACCTTGAGGTTGAGGATTTCCATTCTTACTTCGTTGGTTGTGTGCCTGTTTTGGTGCATAATTATGTTGCGTCAAGCGGTAATGTATATCCAGAAAATATAGATTACAGTTATAGAGACCCCAATGGTCATGATTATCTATATATACACAACAATCATCCGCAAGGTGGGATTCAGCCTCATACTTATTTTCCTAGTGCGAATAGAGCTCAGATGGTACAATTTATTTAAATGTTGGCGGATATTCACCCACCCAATATAGCGACTATGAATTATTAGATTATGCTATTAATGTGCTTGGGTGGGTTAAGGATCCTAAAGGTGGTAGATAAATCATAAAATTCAACATATAGAACCATGGCTGTGTGTTATCGACTCCATAATAAATTACGGAGTCGATATTATATAGGAGGTTAATAGAACATGAGCATGATATGTTTTTGTCAAGCAAACGTTGATTTAAGTGAGTATGGGCTAAGGAATGCTCACGCAATTGGTATGACCTGCGCAAATGAAATCATTAATGTGTTAAATTTCTCAAATCATTCTTGGTCTAATGATATTTTTGGTATCTTATGGGATAATAGTATTAACGAAATGAATCCTTTATTGCAAAATAAATCTTTTTTATCTACGCCTATATTTTCCTTCCTTAATTCGGTGACTGATTATTGCGAAAAAATAGCTATCTTTCATTGTATGCCATCGCCTAATAATTCTGATTGGAGTTACTTTGAAAGTAAATATGATTTTTATAAAGCTGTAGAAGATGCTTTGAAAATTGGTGTGCCTTATACAGGCAGTAAAACTTTGATTTACAACAATGTTTTAATGCGATAATTATTAATAAACAATTTAATGGTCATCATAAAAGGCTTAAAATATACTGCACCTCCATACAGATGAGGGCGATATTGACACAACGGTTAACCACCCGTTTTATGTAATTGGAAAGGATTGGGTTGCCGCTGGCTATCTTGTTGAGAGCGATGAGGTCTACAACCTTGACGGAACTACCTCTACCATACTCGGCTTCGAAATTGTGGTTCTTGATAAAGCTATTCTGGTCTATAACCTTGAGGTCGAGGATTTCCATTCCTACTTTGTGGGTTGTGTGCCGGTTTTGGTGCATAACGTATGCCGGTTTGAAGGAAAAAATGTACAACAAAACGATAAATTGTTTGACCCTTCTCAAATTGATGCCAGGGGAAGAACAAAATTACAAAGGATGAAACAAGGATTGGCACCTGTTGGATATGATGGGAAATCTGTGAATTTGCACCATATAGATCAAACCAACGCAAGCGATATTTTGGAAATATCCGCCACTCAGTATCATGCGGATTATTCGAAATTACATACTAATACCGGGCAAAGCGCAAGTTTAATAAATCGCTCTGATTTTTCTAAGTGGAGATCTCGTTATTGGCAATTTAGGGCTGAGGATTTTTTGAAAGCGTAGGAGGATTATTTTATGAGTTATTCCAATTTAATAAGATCTTTGGACAAGATGGAACAATGTGAAGGTTTTGATTGTGGTCATCCATATGATATATCGGTTATAAGCAAAGCTGAAGCAATTTTAAACTGCAGGTTTTCCAAGCAATTGACTCACTATCTCTCTAAATATGGCTATATTGGATTTTTTGGTGTAGAGCTTTATGGAATTACCAAATCCGATTTTTCAAATGAAGTATTGGAAGGCAATATGGTTGAATGGACTTTGCATGAACGTATTGTATCACGGCTTGATAATCTATGGATACCAATTCGCTTTGAGGATGACGGGTACATGGCGTTTATGGACTACAATACCTTGAATTCTGAAGGAGAACCACGTATTATTCTTTCTCATGATACGGATGCAGGATATATATTTGATCAAGTCCTTGCAGATGATTTAGGGGATTATTTATTTGCTCTTGTTGAAGATATGTGTTAAGCAAAGCTGTTTAGATAATTTCCCTAAAACATTCTACATATGTCATCGACGGCGTCTCCAGGGCGGTTTGATCCTACCCTGCTTGAAAACGGATATTACAATATCCGGCTTGACCGCCCGCAGTTTCAATTATACTGTATCTGATGAGATAGTCGTGTCCGTCGAGGTTCAGATGAAGATAGGCAACTATTCCGTAGCCTTTCTGGACATGAATAGGGCTATTCATTGATGGTCGTCAGGAGCTATAACAGCAGAAGGAGAGCCTTCGGCGGTGACTTTTGGGATACGGGTGGGAGCTGCAAGCCGGGGCTTTACTGGTCGTAGAAAACGGCGAATTCCGGTTTCGTGACAAAATAAAGCTAACGGACGAGGGCGGTTCTGTTACCGATACCTACACGTTCGACGCGTTCGGAAATCTGACATCCAGCACTGGTGATACTGAGAACAGCTATCTCTACCGCAGCGAGCAGTACGACAGCTTTACTGGGTTGTATTATCTCCGTGCGAGATATATGAATCCTGCGACTGGCACATTCATCACAATGGACGAGTATGCGGGAAGCGTGTTTGAGCCTGCATAAGTATCTTTATGCGAATGCGAATCCGGTGATGTTTAGCGATCCGAGCGGATATAATTCATTAGCCGATGTCGAAACATCAAGTGCGGGAATGGCAATTGTCTCAGAGGCATATTCATCAGCTTGTATGACTGCTGCAAGAGCAGGCGCTAGGATTCTCGCCCTGCTTAGAACCAGCATTACAATAAGTGTGATGACTGCACCGTTTTTCTTTCCTTTGGCTTCGGCTTTAGGTGATATATGCGGTGGCTTGTTAGATGGTACTGAATCTTCGCGGGGATAATTGGTAATATAATTGATGATGCTATGTCTGATGTGAAAGATGCTGAGTCAGAACAAGATGTCGTAGCAGAAGATGATAGAAGACGCGAACCTACATTTATATATAGATGGGGTAGCGGTACATATACTAATTTGACACCAAGACCAGGGAAGGATAACACCGGTTTATCGTATTCACTTTCACCACCAAGTGATGGAAGCAAATATACATACACTACTATTGAAGCAATAAATTCTACTGGGTATTTGTTTGCAGTTCAGGATGGTCCAAACCATGTAAGTGTTAATCCAACTGACATTTCAAAAATGCAGGATTGGATGGAATCTCGCAAAAATGCGGAAACAAGTCCACATCCATATACTGTTATTTTGAAAAAATAAGCAGAAAAGGTGTATAATGAACGAAAAATTAAAAAAACTAATTGAATGTTGCGATTTGACTGATGTCGGTATAGAGAATTTACTTCGATATATCAATTATGATGTCAAGTCGCTAATTCAACCCCAAGATTTAAATCTGCAATGGGATAAATGTGCAATAATTATTACTAAAATGGGATTCCAAGTAGTAAAGCCATTTTTAATAGATTTGTTTGAATGGCTTCAAGACATGAATTGGCCTGGAGCGCTGACCATTCGTAATTTTTTATTGACGATTCCCAAAGATGAATTTAAACAATTATATTGTACAGCACTTAATAATGCGTTGAAAAAAGGAGATGATGATTGGGTGTATAACCTGAATTTATTGTTGAATTTAAGGGATAATTAATTTTGATATAAGGTCACCTCTAAAAACCTTGTTTGAGTGAAAATGTGTATAGCACACCGACTGCTTCTTCAAACCTCCTCGTAAGGCATACAGCTTTACTTCGTCGGCTTTTCTAGAATCTGGCACACCCTGCCCATTTTCCCTTTTCAAACCGGTTTTTAGAGGTTCCCAAATAACATAAAAGTGGAATTGATAATTATAATTGGTTTGCATGAGCCGAAGTATTGTAATATATACGGTAAGAATCTCATTGTTGGGCTTGCTGATATAAGAGCAAAAGCACTGATGAAGAAGAGTATGATTCTACAAAATTCGTTATACCGTTGCAGATTGCATATGCAGCATCAATTATAAGGCGCAGGGATTAGAACATGATTAACCGTATTGAATATAAAAGCAACACAACAGATTTGGTTTTTCTGAAAAAAGAAATAATCTAAAAAGGCTGCTGAGATAGTTGCGTGTAACAATCGACTGGGCATGTTGAACACGGGAATACCTTCACAATTATAAATCGCTTTTGTGAGTCAACAAGCATACACTTCCATCGACAATCCCCCATCTGAAATGTTCTTTTAATCGAGAAAACGGGGAGCCAGATTTCTGAAAGCGCATTGCAGAGCCATTCACGGCATGCAAGGCGCTTTCGCTGTATCTGGGCAAATTACAAAAAGGTGTCAGTTACACGATATTTTCATAGAGCTTGTCTATGTGAGAGTTATGCCGGCTGCGCTGAAGCTTGAGATTAAACGCGAGATGTAAATACATCTGGGTAGTATGTATGCTGCTATGACCGAGGATAAGCCGGAGGGTCTCCAGATCTCCACCATCAGCCAGGTAATAAGTTGCAAACGTGTGCCGGAGCAGATGAGGGTGAAGCCGTTCTATTCCGGTTTGCTCCTTCAGGCGCTGACATACAAGTTTAACGAGGTTGTCGGAACATCTGCCCCCGGTTTGATCGACGAAGAACGGCTCGGAACTGCCAGCGGAATGACGGAAACGAAGCCGATAATCAAGCAGCTGCGCACATGTCTTTTCTCCCATGGGAATCAGACGTTGTTTGCTGCCTTTTCCGCGAACGATCATTGAACGAGTGGAAAAGCTGATATCACTAACGTTGATCCGGGGAATCTCGCCCCGGCGCAGTCCACTGTCAAGCATGAGCAAGATAAAGCACTTGTTTCGTTCGGCGTAGTGGCTTCCGGAACTTTCAAGTGTTCTGATCAGCAGCAGTATTTCTTGATCATCTAAGATCAACTGCTCCTTGCAATGAACTTTTGGCAAACGAAGCTGTCGGGAGAAGTCTTCGAGGTAATCTTCGCCGATACAGAAATTATAAAAAGCCTTAACGGCTCGCATTGCTCCATGAACTGAGCTGCTGGAAAGCTTATCGCCGTTTCGCTTGTTCTGAGATTTGAGGAAAACACCATATTGCTTGAATTTCAGCAGATTCAAGTCTGCTGGATCCTCGGAGCCGAGCCACTTGAAAAACTCCGTCAGCTGATCTTTATACCATGAGATTGTAACCGGGCTGTTATTCCGGAACTCCTGCTCAAGGAGAAACATATCATACATTTCTTGTATGGTCATAAAAAATCAACTCCAATGCGCATGGGGCGCCCCGCCCGCACGCTCGCAGCCCCATGCGCGTTTACTTGATTGTTTTCGCCCATCTGAGTATAGTCTGATATAGATAATACACGCCGATAGCCGTAAGCCATGTAGTTCCGATCGCAAGCATAGCGGTCACCGGAACGAAGTAATTCACGTGGCCGAATAGCTGCTTGACTTCGGCGGGTATCTCCACATCTTTAAACGGGCTGTCGGGGAGAAGAAGGACGATAGCGTTGACGATATCGTCAAGAACATCTGTTATAGCGTTCCAGATTCCTTTTACTGTGGATTCCACATTATTCCCCCCTTAATGATTGATCATCTTCGGCGTGATGTAGATAAGCAGCACCACAAAGCTAATGATGAATACCGTGTAGCATATAGGCTGCACAAGGGGAATGCAGGAAAGATCTATAACTAGTTCCTCATCGATTTCAAACATCGGCTCGAAGTCCTCCGGAATTTCTCCGATCGTCTGATTACCTGCGAACGGCTCCAGATTCTTCATATCCGTTGAAATGGGTATCCGGAACACCGGAGCTACTGGATCAGCGCCCAGAACGGACATGATCCGGATAAGGTCGAAGGGAATGCAGAACGGGAATTTACTAGCGATAAGGGAAGGAATATCTATATCAAGCCGGGTATTTGTCTTTAGCTGCGTGAGTGTCTGGTCTGCCTCTCCCGGAACGTCGGTAACAGTAACCGCGTCAGTGGGTATTACTATTGATGGATCGGTGTCAACCTCCAGCGTTGGATCCTTCGTCTTATCCAGGGGAAGAACTCCGGAAAGATCGTCGAGCGAGACATACTGAAATTGCGCTCAAGCGGGATTTGATGGGTATCGCGACCGCCTGAGTCTGTACACGGTGCCCCCTGTTAACAAGGGCGCTTTCGCGTTGACCTCGTCCGCGTAATAACCTCGTCAAAGTTAAAAGAGTAACGCAGGAGTGAAACAATCGTATATAATCACATGGCGGTAATTGCTCCAACAGGAACTGCTCCGTGTCTTATAAAAATATCTTTGTATATAACAAAAAGATTGCACCGTCCTTTCGGACTGTGCAATCTTTTTGTTGTATTTGGTTGCGGTGGAAGGATTTGAACCCTCGCAATGGATGAGTCAGAGTCATCTGCCTTACCGCTTGGCGACACCGCAATATTTCGTTCAGTCATTTCGTTTACCCTGGTGACTTAACGAATAATATTATATCACAGGAAACACGATTTGTCAATAGTTTTTTTGAAAAAAACCGAATTTTTTTAAACTTTTTTTGAGATGGCATGGGAAACCGCTCTGCAATGCGGTTTGTGGATATATAATACCCGAAATTCCGCGAGATATTCACCGGAAAACGCTGGAGTGCATATAATAGTACATCAAAATTCTGAAAGGAGCCGCCTATGAACACAACAGAAAGCGGAGCCGCGGAGTACCTCCGCCGCTGCCGTGAGATCCTCGATACAATGATTGACGAAATGAGCAACGCGCAGCTTGGGTGCAGCATATCGCAGAACTTTATCATGCAGATGATACCGCACCACCGCGCCGCAATTGAGATGTCCCGGAACCTGCTTGAGCATTCCAGGTTCAGACCGGTGCGGTGTATCGCAGAGAACATAATCACATCGCAGACCAAAAGCATAGAGAACATGCAGTCCGCGCTGGAGTGCTGCTCCCAGGTGAAGAACTGCAGCCAGGAACTGTGCGGCTATCAGCGGCGCTTCCGGGATATCACCGGGATAATGTTTGAGCAGATGAAGGGCGCCTGCACTACTGGCTGCATAGCCGCGGACTTCATGCGGGAGATGATACCTCATCACCGCGGCGCGGTTCTCATGTCCGAGAACGCCCTGCAATATCCGCTGTGCAGGGAGATTCGCCCGATGCTGGACGCTATAATCTCCTCGCAGACCTGCGGGATACGCGAGATGGAGCAGCTCCTGCGGAAAATGCAGTAAGCCGGAAAGCCAGGCCACCAGACCATCAGACCGCATATAAAAATCACCGGGGCTTTGCGAAGTCCCGGCGATATTATTACTGGTAAGCCTGCTGTGCCGCGTCCGCGTAAGCGGTCATGTCGACCGTATCGCCTGAGATGTCGTCGGTGCCGGTGAGTGTCACGCGGTCGATCGTATACCATGCGGAGGTGGAGTTGTGGTCTTCCATAATGTCGTAAAGCTGAATGGAGGCAGTTCCGTCGTCGTTGGACTGCACCCCGGAGTGCTGGGGATAGTACCCAGTCTGCGCCCCGTAGTAAGCCAGTGCGATGTATTGCAGCTCCTGGTTGGTGTAGAACGTGAAATCCTCCGCATTGGCGTTGACCGGAGTGAACAGCTCGGTTCTTCCGTCGCTCCATTCAATGCTCATGGTGCCGTCGGGATTGTTTACTGCTTCCGAGTTTATCGAGTTATCCGCCGCGCCCATGTGGAATGTCGTGGAGCCGTCCGGGTTCGTCTCGTACTCGAATGCGACTCCGGTTCCGTTTTCGAAGCTCATCGTGCAGCCGCCGGTGCCGTCCGGATAGAATACGTAGTAGCTGTCCGCGCCGCGCCATATCGCGGAGTGCGTTCCGATATCAAAATGACCGTCCGGGGTCTTTTCCGACGTGCCGGATCCGCTGAGAGTGCTGTTTTCCTCAGCCGTGCTGGTTTTCTCAGGCTCCGCTGTAGGAGTTTTCTCAGTTTCAGCCGGAGCCGTGGACGTATCCGCCGCAGACGCGCTGGTATTGATCAGGCCTCCGGCACTCTCGGAAGTATTCGCCCGGCAGCCTGTACACATTACTATTGCTGAAACGATCATCAGCGCTGTAAATTTCCTCATATGATTACCCCTTTCAACACCATATATTATGCCAAAAGAGCCGCTATGTGATACATCGCGGCTTGGTTATTCGGTTATTCCGTTCAGCCGGAAGCCAGCAGAACGTTTTCTTCCCCGGCAAACTCACTGGGAACAGCCTGGTCTTTTGCCAGCTCGGAATCTCCGGCAGGCTCGGCTGCGGGTTTGCCCTCGTTCCACTCCACAAGTTCCATCAGGCGTTTGTCCATCAGGGTGTAACCGTGGCGGTACAGCTCCATTATCTTGCGGCTGTCCTGCTCGAACTTGCTTATGGTCGGAATCTGCGGGCGTATAACGAACGCCTTTCCCTCTGCCTGGAGCTTATCCATCAGCGCGATGTTCCGGTTGTAGTTGTCAACGCGCTCCATGCAGGCTTCAATGAACGCCGGGTAGTCCTTGTACATGTGGGAGATCACTTGGCGAAATTTTGCGTAGTTCGTCGGCGGTACGTTGGCGTCCGGCTTCGTCATGACGATAACAACGCGGTCGCAGCCCATGTCGAGCGCGTGCTGTATCGGTATGGAATCTGCGATGCTGCCGTCGAGGTAGTGCTTTCCGTTTATCTCCACCGGGTCGCAGAGCATAGGCACGGAGCAGGTCGCCTTGACGATGGTCAGCAGCTTCTGCTCGTCGGAGGATTCGGAGAAGAACTCCGCCTTGCCGGTCTCGCAGCAGGTGCACGCGTACTCCACGTCTATTCCGCTCTTGAAATATGTATCAAAGTCGAAGGGGAACTGCTTGTAGGGGTACTCGAACGCCATTTTGTCGAGGTTGATTATCTTGTGAACCTCAACAAACTGCTTGAATCCGAAGTAGGATTCCGATTTCGGAGCGTTTATCTGCCGCGCGGTGCGCCCTATCTGCCTTGAAACGTAGCTCATCGCGTTGCCGCCGCCTGCGGAAACTCCGCATACGTAGGGATAGTATATCCCGTTTTCCATAAGGCGGTCAAGAACTCCCGCTGTGAATATTCCCCTTACGGCGCCGCCTTCTAATATAAGTCCTGTTTTCATAATTAACCTCACCTGCCATTATCTCAGCCAGTGTTCTACAATAAATATGATACCATGCGAAAATTAATTTTTCGTTAACTTTTCCGCTGGTGAAGTTCGCATATTAGACAAAAAATACTGAAATTACCAGTTGAATTATAGACAAAATGCCGCCCCGGGAGTTGACCTTCCGGGGCGGCACATTAGTATTCAAACCGCGAAAACGGCTTTGTTATGCGGAATTATTCCGCATGCTGAACCATCGGGGTGAGTTCGCCGCCGACTGCGTCGATAACGATAATATCGCCCTGGTGAACCTCGCCGCGGAGTATCTCCTTAGCGACTATGGTCTCAACGTTGCGCTGGATATACCTCTTGAGCGGACGCGCACCGAAGCTCGGGTCGTAGCTTGCGTCGACTATCGCCTGCTTTGCGGCGTCGGTGATGTCGAGGTCAAGCTGCTTGTCCTTCAGGCGAGCCTTGAGGGAAGCTGCCAGCAGGTCGATGATCTTGAATATCTCCTCCTTGCGGAGCGGCTTGTAGAACACGATCTCGTCAAGTCTGTTGAGGAACTCCGGTCTGAACGACTGCTTGAGCAGCATATCCACGGACTTCCGCGCTTCCTCGGAGATCTCGCCCTGCTCGTTGATGCCGTCGAGGATATACTGCGAGCCGAGGTTTGAAGTCAGTATGATTATCGTGTTGCGGAAATCTACGGTTCTGCCCTGACCGTCGGTTATTCTGCCGTCGTCGAGCACCTGGAGCAGCACGTTGAACACATCGGGGTGAGCTTTCTCCACCTCGTCGAACAGAACGACGGAGTAGGGCTTGCGGCGTACTGCCTCGGTGAGCTGACCGCCTTCCTCGTAGCCTACATATCCTGGAGGCGCGCCGATAAGTCTGGACACGCTGTACTTCTCCATATATTCGCTCATGTCGAGACGTACGATGCTGTGCTCGTCGTCGAACAGAGCCTCCGCGAGCGCTTTAGCAAGCTCGGTCTTGCCCACGCCGGTAGGACCGAGGAACAGGAAGGAGCCGAGCGGCTTCTTCGGGTCGTTGATACCTGCACGGGAGCGCATGATCGCCTCGGTCACGCGGTCGACCGCCTCGTCCTGACCGATGACCCTCTTGTGGAGAGTGTCGCCCAGTGCGAGTATCTTCTCGCGCTCGCCCTCTACCAGCTTCGTTACCGGAATGCCGGTCCAGCGGGAAACGATACGCGCGATCTCGTCCTCGGTTACTTTGTCGCGGAGCAGGGAATCGCTCTTAGCCTGCTCTGCAAGCTCCTCTTCCTTGGCAAGCTCGGACTGGAGCTTCGGCAGGGTGCCGTATTGCAGCTCCGCCGCCTTGTTCAGGTTGTATTCGCGCTTTGCCTTTTCGATCTCGCCGTTGGTGGCTTCTATCTCCTTGCGGAGATCCTGCACCTTGCTGATGGCGTTCTTCTCGTTCTGCCACTTTGCCTTCATTGCGTTGAACTTCTCGCGCTTCTCGGCAAGCTCCTTCTGAATATCCGCGAGGTGCTCCTGAGAAAGCTTGTCGGTCTCCTTTTTCAGAGCCGCTTCCTCGATCTCGTCCTGCATGATGGAACGGCTTATTTCATCAAGCTCCTGCGGCATGCTGTCCATTTCGGTGCGTATCATCGCGCATGCCTCGTCCACGAGGTCTATCGCTTTATCCGGCAGGAACCGGTCGGTGATGTACCTGTTGGAGAGCGTAGCCGCCGCGATAAGCGCGTTGTCGTGGATCTTTACGCCGTGGAATACCTCGTAGCGCTCCTTCAGACCTCTCAGTATGGATATGGTATCCTCTACGGAAGGCTCGTTCGCCATGACGGTCTGGAAACGACGCTCAAGCGCGGGGTCCTTCTCGATATACTTGCTGTACTCGTCGAGGGTGGTCGCGCCTATGCAGTGGAGTTCGCCGCGCGCCAGCATAGGTTTCAGAAGGTTGCCGGCGTCCATTGCGCCGTTGCTCTTGCCGGCGCCGACGATGAGGTGGATCTCATCAATGAACAGCAGGATACGGCCTTCGCTCTTCTTGACCTCGTTGAGCACCGCCTTCAGACGCTCCTCAAACTCGCCCTGGTACTTTGCACCGGCGATGAGCGCGCCCATATCCAGCGAGAACAGCTTGCGGTCCTTCAGGTTCGAGGGAACGTCGCCGCGCACGATACGCAGAGCCAGACCCTCGACTATAGCGGTCTTGCCGACGCCGGGTTCGCCGATGAGGCAGGGGTTGTTCTTGGTCTTACGGGAAAGAATACGGATAACGCTTCTTATCTCGTTATCTCTGCCGATAACCGGGTCGAGCTTGTTCTGGCGCGCAAGCTCAACGAGATCCTGACCGTACTTGTTCAGCACGTCGTAGGTCTCCTCCGGCTCCTGGGAGGTCACTCTCGCGGAGCCGCGTATCTCGGATATCGCCTTGAGCAGCTTATCCTTGGTCACGCCGAAGCTGCGGAATATTCCGGCAACTCCGCTGGATGGCTTCTCCGCGAGCGCAAGGAGCAGGTGCTCCACGCTGACGTACTCGTCCTTCATGCGCTCCGCCTGGGACTCCGCCTCGGTGAACGCCTTGTCGAGGTCGGGGGAAACGTAGATCTTGCCTGCCTCCCTGCCGCTGCCGGAAACCCTCGGCATGCCCTCAATGAAGTGGAGAGCCGCCTGCTGTACCGCGTTGGCGTCGATGTTCATTTTAGTCAGTATCTGCGAAGAAAGACTGCCGTCCTGGGTAAGAAGCGCGTACAGGAGATGCTCCTGCTCAACGCAGTTGTTCTGGTAGCTTACCGAGATGTCCTGCGCGGACTGTACCGCTTCGAGGGATTTTTTCGTGTACTTGTTAGGATTCATACAAATGCCTCCTTTGTCTGCTGAACTGGTGCGCGTCCCGAAGGACCCGCACCTGCTCGTATTATAATAGTTTTGCCTTTTTTCAGATGATGAACTCCTGCTCCGGCAGAAGTCTTACGTAGCAGCGCTCCGCCGCCCTTGCGCCGCTTACTGCGTCCGGGAGGTAGGAGAAGTAGAGCTTCATGGTCTCGTCAAGCATTTCCATGTACGCGGCGACCGCCTGACCGAGCTTCTCGTCGGAGACCTCCTTCGGCGGGAGATTCAGCGTCCGGACGAACTTGCCGGGCTCAATGCGGAACATCAGGTCGTGCGTGATCTTGTCCGCGAGGTACTTCTGCTCGAGCTTCACCCAGCACTGGAAGAACCCTGTGAGGTCGTCGTTGAGCTGACCGCTCTGCGACCTTACCGAAACCTTCAGCTCGCCGGTGCGCTTCCTCGCCACTGCGAAAAGCTCCACGGAGTAGCGGAGAGTCGGCTTATAGCGGTACTTCAGCGCCGTCCTGCACGCGACTGTCGCCGGTGAGGGCTGCTGCGCTAGGTAAAACTCGCCGCCGACCGCTTCGCGTATCGCGTTCGTGATCTGCTTTACGCGCATTTCCGGAGTTATGCAGCGGGTTTTTTCCGCCAGGATCTGGTTCACCATTGCGGAGCGGCTCAGCCCCGCGCTTCTTGCCATGCTGTCTATCTCGTCGATAACGTCGTCCGAGAGCACCAGGCTGTATATGTTCTTATCCGTATCAGCCACCTCCTTGCATTATTAATTCTACCACAAGATTATTAATTTGTCAAGCAAGTTTAATAAATTTTCACACAATTTTCTTATTTCTCCCGTAGGAGCCTTCCCGAGCCAAAAAAATCCGCTTTACCCCCTTGACAAACCGCCGTATTATATGGTACAATTCAGTTAGTGGAGAATAACTCCATGACCGACGTTATTTACTGCCGTTTTCCAGCAGGGAAGTGCGGCATTTGGTTAGTTATAGCTAACAGGAAGGAAACACAATGAGCGTAGTAGTAATAGGCGGCAACGACCGCATGGCCTCCCGCTACAAGGACATCTGCGAGAGCTACCGATGCAAGGCGAAGGTATTCACCCAGATGCCCGCCGATCTTTCGTCCAAACTCGGAACACCGGATCTGATGGTGGTTTTCACGAACACATGTTCACATAAGATGGTGAATCTGGTAAACCAGAAGTCCGAGAAACACGGAATACCAGTCGCAAGGATCCACAACGCCAGCGTTAATGCGCTCAAGACCGTGCTCGAGCAGTACGCCAGATGATTCAGATTACGGGATAATGATATGACCGAGGCTTTTTGTAGGAATTGCACAAAACTAACTCTCTGGTTTGCCTCTGCTAACTGCGTTAGTCACAAAAAACCGGAAAAACACGTTTCACGCGCTGAAATCCCTTGACAAATTCGAAACAATGTAGTATTATATAACTCGGTTAGAGAAATCTAACATTTCTTTTGGAACTGTGATTAGTTCCACATAATTGTGTAGGATAGCAGGACAACAGAACAAAAGAACAAAGGAGGTAAACATATGATGCCGCTCACACTAGCCTCTGTAGGTGAAGAAAACATGATAAAGAAGGTCGGCGGAAGCCCCGAAACGAGGAAGTTCCTGGAGAGCCTGGGATTTGTCGCAGGCGGTTCTGTGACCGTCGTCAGCGAGATCGCCGGCAACGTTATCGTGAATGTCAAGGAATCCCGCGTAGCCGTATCCAAGGAAATGGCTGCAAAGATAATGGTCTGACGCCCTGACCCCAGGGTCGGGTTACTTTATAAAATAAGGAGGAAGGTTTGCATGGCTACATTAAGAGATGCAAAGGTAGGCGAGACCGTCACCGTGAAGAAACTCACCGGTGAGGGCGCGGTAAAGCGCAGAATAATGGATATGGGTATCACAAAGGGTACTGAGATCTATATCCGCAAGGTAGCTCCGCTCGGAGACCCGGTAGAGGTCACCGTAAGAGGCTACGAGCTTTCGCTGCGCAAGGCGGACGCTGAGATGGTCGAGATCTGATCGTCTTTTTTAGAATGATGTTAGCAATGGCTAATACAGTTAGAGATATCTACTAAAGTTAGCCTTGTGCAACATTTTCGGCAAATAATCTACCCATGACATCGAGAGGAGAAAACAAATGGACATTAGAATAGCGCTCGCAGGTAATCCTAACTGCGGTAAGACTACGCTTTTCAATGCGCTGACTGGTTCAAACCAGTTCGTCGGCAACTGGCCGGGAGTTACGGTCGAGAAGAAGGAAGGCAGACTGAAGGGTCACAAGGACGTTATCGTCACCGACCTTCCGGGTATTTATTCACTTTCACCCTACACCCTTGAGGAAGTAGTAGCAAGAAACTACCTTGTAGGCGAACGCCCCGATGTAATTCTGAACATCATCGACGGTACCAACCTCGAGCGTAACCTCTACCTGACCACACAGCTCGTAGAGCTTGGCATTCCGGTAGTGGCTGCGGTCAACATGATGGACGTCGTAAAGAAGAACGGCGACAAGATCAACATTTCCCAGCTCTCCACCGAGCTTGGCTGCGAAGTCTGCGAGATATCCGCGCTGAAGGGCACAGGTATCACAGAAGCCGCAGAAAAGGCTATCAAGGCTGCGCAGAGCAATACAAAGATGATCCCGCAACACACATTCAGCGGCGTTGTTGAGCACGCTCTCGCCCACATCGAGGAAGCCGTCCTGCACGACATGCCCGAGGGACAGCAGCGCTGGTACGCTATCAAGATATTTGAGCGTGACGAGAAGGTCCTCGCAATGATGAACATTCCGAAGGACAAGATGGAGCACATCGAAAACGACATCAAGGCTGCCGAGACAGAACTTGACGACGACGCAGAGTCCATCATCACCAACGAGCGTTACGTATACATATCCTCCATCATCAAGGGCTGCCTTACAAAGAAGAACAAGGGCGGTCTGACGGTATCCGATAAGATCGATAAGGTAGTAACAAACCGCTGGCTGGGTCTTCCGATATTCGCAGTTGTAATGTGGCTGGTTTACTACGTTTCCATGGTAACTGTCGGTGCAAGCGCTACCGACTGGGCTAACGACGGTCTGTTCGGCGACGGCTGGTTCGCGCTCGGAATAGGCAGAGGCGCGTACGACGAGGCTTCCGAGGAATACGGCGACGCAATGAGCGCCCTGGACGCATTCGGCGTAGCTCCCGACCTTGAGGACGAAGAATTCGACGCTGACGCAGCGCTTGCTGATATCACCGCGTTCACTCCCGCTGAGGAGTCCGTTCCCTACGAGGTAGAGGACGAGGAGACCCTGGCAGTAAGCGAGATCACCGTTTACGCTTCCGAGATCCCCGCAGACGCTGACGAGGAAGAAACACTCGGCACCACATACAGCGACGCTGTAGCTTACTTCACCGAGAACGGCTTCGACGAGCCGGATCCCGCTGATTACGGTCCGTGGGTGCCCGGTATCCCGGTTCTGGTGGAGAACGGTCTGGACGCTGTTAACTGCGTTGACTGGCTCAAGGGTCTGATCCTTGACGGTATCGTAGCCGGCGTTGGCGCGGTACTCGGCTTCGTTCCCCAGCTGCTGGTACTGTTCATCTTCCTGGCGTTCCTCGAGGCTTGCGGTTACATGGCGCGTGTTGCGTTCGTGCTCGACCGTGTATTCAGAAAGTTCGGTCTTTCCGGTAAGTCCTTTATCCCGATCCTGATCGGTACAGGCTGCGGTATCCCTGGTATCATGGCTTCCCGTACCATCGAGAACGAGCGTGACCGCCGCATGACCGTCATGACGACAACATTTATCCCCTGCGGCGCTAAGGTTCCGTTCATCGCAATGATCGCGGGCGCTATCTTCGGCGGTTCTCCGTGGGTTTCCACCGGCGCTTACTTCATCGGTATCGCAGCAATCATCATTTCCGGTATCATTCTTAAGAAAACCAAGATGTTCGCCGGCGATCCTGCTCCGTTCGTTATGGAGCTCCCCGCTTACCACCTTCCTACAGTAGGCAACGTTCTCCGCTCCATGTGGGAGCGCGGCTGGTCCTTCATCAAGAAGGCTGGTACGATCATCACACTTTCTACCATCTTCGTTTGGTTCACTTCTTACTTCGGATTTGTTGACGGTACATTCCGTATGCTCGGTGAGGACGAAATCGGAAACTCAATTCTTGCCGCAATCGGTAACGGTCTTGCATGGATTTTTGCACCGCTCGGCTGGGGCAACTGGCAGGCAACCGTTGCATCTATCACAGGTCTTGTTGCTAAGGAAAACATCGTTGGTACAATGGGTATCCTTTATCCGGGCGGATGGACGGAAATCGGCACCGCATTCACAGGACTCAGCGGTTTCTCGTTCCTTCTCTTCAACCTTCTCTGTGCTCCCTGCTTTGCCGCTATGGGTGCTATCAAGAGAGAGATGAACAATATCAAGTGGTTCTGGTTCGCAGTCGGTTATCAGTGCGTATTTGCTTATGCAATTGCATTTATGGTATTCCAGTTCGGTTCAATCTTTGCAGGCGGTCTTAATGTAATCGGTCTTATCTTTGCCGTTGCAGTATTTGCATTTATGATTTATATGCTCGTAAGACCTTACAAAGAGGCTACAACTCTTAAGGTTAAGTCGGCTAAGAAGTAATAAATTTATTGATTAACAATGGGAGGAATAAATATGTTGGAATGGTTAGCGGCTAATATCGGCACAATCATTGTTGCATTAATTGTTATTGCCGTGATTGCTTTTGTGGTTGCCCGTATGGTAAAAGACAAAAAAGAGGGCAAATCCTCCTGCGGTGCAAACTGTGCGCACTGTGCGTGTCACGGTGACTGCCATAATCATAAGTAAATGTTTTGTAGGGGGTACAGCTAAAAAGCTGTACCCCTTCTTGTTTGTTATTGAAATTATGAATTCGGTGTTGAAGAAATTTTACGGTGCAAAGTGTATTCAGAACTGTTCTGAATCGTAAAAAATAAAAGGAGAGATAAAGATGGAGTATGTTTTTTACGGGTTGCTTGCCGTGGCATTCATTGCGTTTGTGGTTCTCGTAATCAGAAGTTACAGGAAAAAGCTTGCAAGCGGATGTTGCGGTGCAGGTGACGAAAGTGTTAAGAAAAACAAGGTTGCCGATAAAGATAAGTCACATTATCCCTACGAAAAAACTCTTGTTGTTGACGGAATGGTCTGTAAAAACTGTTCCGCAAGAGTAGAAAATGCACTCAATTCAATTGACGGTGTGTGGGCGGAAGCCGATGTTTCTTCCGGCAGGGTTACGGTCAGAATGAAAAGAGAAATTGAGGATAAAGTCCTCAAAAAGACAGTTAACGATATAGGCGCATACACCGTTATGAAGGCGGAATAAGGCCTTTTAGGAGAAGAGAGGCAACCTTATGGCAGTATTGCAGAAAATTGACAATCCATACGGTATGATACAGACTGTTGAACACTGCGAATCGTTCAGCATATACCGTTCACAGGACAGCACGGGCGATTGCGAGGTCACCGTGTATCCTGTGTTTTCAGGCATTGAGCTTGTGTATTACGATGTTCATATGCAAAGTTGTGACATTAATCTTGCAAAGGGAAGAGAAATGCTCATCATCACGCATTGTCAGGAGGGCAGAATTGAGTTTGAATACAAAAACGGCGAATATCTTTACCTTGCGTCGGGTGATTTGTCGATACAGAAGAATACGGAGAACATCCGACACAGATATTGTCCGCTGAGCCACTACCACGGTGTGTCGGTTGCAATTGATATGAACCGTGTGCCAAGGTGTTTTTCGTGTATTCTTGACGATGTTTTTGTCAGCCCCGAAGAGCTTGAAATGAAATTCTGTTCCGAAAAGCCGTACTCAATTATGCGTGAAAATATCAGCATTGAGCATATTTTTTCGGAACTCTATTCCGTTCCCGAAAATATCCGAAAGGGTTATCACAAGGTTAAGGTGCTTGAACTTCTTTTGTTTTTGAGCGGCCTTGAATACAAGGGTGAGAGTGAGGAAAGACGATATTTTTCACGCTCACAGGTTACCGCCGCAAAAGAGGCAAAAAAATATCTGCTTGCTCACCTTGACGAGCATATAACAATTACGGAGCTTGCCGATATGCTCGGCATCTCTTCAACTTCTCTTAAAATTTGCTTTAAGGGTGTCTACGGCGACACGATTAACGGCTACATAACGAACTGTAAAATGCAAAAGGCCGCTTCGCTTTTGAAAAACACCGACAAAAGTGTGCTTGAAATTGCAGGAATTGTCGGCTACAACAACGGCAGTAAGTTTGCGGGTGCTTTCAGAAGGGTGATGAACAAGTCGCCGAATGAGTACAGAAAATCGCTCGTCTGAACAGAGCCTTATATGTCCGTAAAGAGCAGTAAAAAGACTTTGTAAGGTGCTATAATAACATTGTCGAAAAGATACGCCTATATTCTTTTCTGACAGACTGCGGAAATATCCGCAGAGTATTTGATGATTACTTTGCCGGGTAATTATTCATAATATCTCTTCTCCTTTCAGGGACAGCGTTTGCTGTCCCTAAAATTTTGCAAAAATTACCTGTCCGTTTGGAGCATAGAAAACCCTTTGAGAGCCGATAACAACATTGATTGATGGTATATTTTAACTGTAAGATAAAGACAACAAACAAGTCTTGCTTATGGAATTAAGTTAGCAAAAGCTAACTGCAAAACAATTATCGGATAATCACTGTGGTGTATTTATTCAATTCTATTCAAATCATTCATTCAATTATTTAGAGGAAAAGATGTCAGAAGATTTAATTATCAAGCATTGTTCCCCAACGCTTGCAGGAATAAAAACGGCTAACCTTTTTAACTGTCCGTACTCATCACGGCTTGAGTGCGAATGTGATGTGAGAAAGCTGAATAAAATGTTCTGCAAAAAGGGAATAAAAGTTCTGCCACTAAAGTTCAGCAACGGAAAGGCTTTAATCTATATTTTTCGCCCGTCCAAGCTTGCTGTTGATTTGTCCGATGAATATGCGTGCAAGCTGCTTGAGTCGCAGGGGTATCATTCACACGATGCCGCACGCTGTATAAGGGAGCTTCGCCACCGACTTAAAGACTCAACCGAGTTCCCGCACGAAATCGGACTGTTCCTCGGTTATCCTCCCGAAGATGTCCGTGGCTTTATTCTTCATAAAGGAAATTGCTGTAAATATTCAGGTTGCTGGAAGGTTTACGGTAATGAAGAAAAAGCAGCCAAAGAGTTCGCCAAATTCAAAAAATGTTCTGACATCTATTACTCTAAGTGGTTACAGGGCACACCTATTCAGAAACTGACGGTTGCGTGTAACTGACTTAAAGTGTAATCAAGTACAAAAACTGAAAGGTGAGTATATAATATGAATAAAGTAGCAGTAGTATTCTGGAGCGGTACAGGTAACACAGAGCAGATGGCGGAAGCCGTTGCCGAGGGTGCAAAGTCCGCAGGCGCAGAAGTTACTCTTGCAAATGTAAACGATTTTGATTCTTCATCGGTTGCCGATTTTGACGGCATTGCATTCGGTTGTCCTGCAATGGGGGCGGAGGTTCTTGAGGACAGCGAGTTTGAGCCTGTTTTCAATGAATGTGAAAGTGCATTAAACGGCAAAAGCATTGCCCTCTTCGGTTCATACGGCTGGGGTGACGGCGAATGGATGAGAAACTGGGAGGACACCTGTAAGGGTGACGGTGCAAACCTTGTTTGCGAAAGCGTTATCTGTAACGATGCTCCCGATGACGACGCCCTTGAGGCTTGCAAAAAGCTTGGCGCATCACTTGCTTAACTTAGGCTGTAAGTATTCAATTAGTTAATACCAATTTCATAATTTCATAGAAACGCCTGTTTACGCTTGTAAGCAGGTGTTTTTATTTGTTCATCATTAATATTTTATATTCTGTTTGCGAATTATGAATAAGACTTTAAAAAATCCTGCAAAAATTCCCTTTGTTTATTCCAAAAAAACTTGATTTTAAAGCTTTGTTGTATTAAAATAAGCAGTGGATACATATAGAAAAGGAAGTAATTGGTATGCTTACATTAGACAAAATCTATCACGCATCATATGTTTTGAAGGATGTTATCAGACAGACTAATATCGTTCAGGCAAGGGGTATTTGTGATGATTGTGATGTTTATCTCAAACCCGAAAATCTTCAGATTACAGGTTCATTTAAGGTAAGAGGTTCAGGTTACAAGATTTCTCAGCTTACCGAAGAAGAAAAGGCAAGAGGTGTTATTGCCTGTTCTGCAGGCAACCACGCTCAGGGCGTTGCACTTGCTGCTACAAAGTACGGTATCAAGTCGCTTATCTGTCTGCCTGACGGTGCACCTATTTCAAAGGTTGAGGCTACTAAGAACTACGGAGCCGAGGTTTGTATGGTTCCGGGTGTTTATGATGACGCTTATAACGAGGCTTTAAGACTTCGTGATGAAAAGAACTATACATTTATCCACCCGTTTGACGATGAAAATGTAATTGCAGGTCAAGGTACAATCGGTATCGAAATTATGAATGAAATGCCCGATGTTGACGCTGTTGTATGTGCAATCGGCGGCGGCGGACTTATTTCGGGTGTTGCCTGTGCAATCAAGAGCCTTAATCCTAACATTAAGGTTTACGGTGTTCAGGCAGAGGGCGCTCCTTCAATGGTTGAATCAATCAAGAACGGCGAGCCTGTTCATCTTGACAGCGTTTCTACAATTGCCGACGGTATTCAGGTTAAAGAACCGGGTGAGCATACATTTGAATATGTTAAGAAGTATGTTGACGATATCGTAACGGTAAGTGATGACGAAATTTCATCTGCAATTCTCAAGCTTATTGAGTCGCAGAAGATGATTGCCGAGGGTGCAGGCGCAGCTCCTTTGGCTGCTGTAATGTTCAACAAGCTCCCTGTTAAGGGCAAGAAGGTTGTTTGCGTTGTATCAGGCGGTAACATTGATGTTACAATCCTTTCAAGAGTTATCAAGCGTGGACTTCTCATGACAGGCAGACAGCAGACTTTCTGTGTTGAACTTCAGGATAAGCCGGGTCAGCTCGTTGCTGTTTCAAATATCATTGCCGAAAAGGGCGCAAATGTAATTTCTATCCACCACGAAAGAGGCGGAGAGGGTACAGATGTAAACGGTTGTTATCTCCGTGTTGTTCTTGAAACAAGAGATTTTGCTCAGATTAAAGAAATTCGTGATGCACTTGTTGACGCAGGCTTTAAGCTTGTTTAATCAGTAATTTTTAATATATTGACAGGAGGTCATTATAATGGAAAAGGTTTATACTAAAAATGCTCCCGACGCTATCGGTCCGTATTCACAGGCTGTAAAGGTAAACGGTCTTGTTTTTACATCCGGTCAGATTGCAATTAACCCTGCAACAGGCAATGTTGAGGCTGCAACAATTGAGGCTCAGACAGAACAGGTTTGCACAAACCTTAAAAATGTTCTTGAGGCATCAGGCAGTTCACTTGAAAAAGCTGTTAAGACAGTTTGTTTCTTAAAAAATATGGAAGATTTCGGTGCTTTCAATGAGGTTTACGGCAAGTATTTCACATCAAAGCCCGCAAGAAGCTGTGTTGCAGTAAAACAGCTTCCAAAGGATGTCCTTGTTGAAGTTGAGGTTATTGCAGAAGTTTAATTCTGGTTAAGAATTAAAATAATATCCGTATAAAAATTACAATCCCGATTAACCGTAAAAAGTTAATCGGGATTTTTGCGTTTATATTTGAAATATATGTTGTTATGAGAATGTAGGGGCAGATAGTTTGTAATGCCCACAAAACATATCACGCCCGAGCGTAGCATTGTAATTGTTTGTACAATTTATCAACAATATTTTTTAAAATAAAAAAATCGGGAACAAGAATTTGCGTTTGTACACAAACCTTACTCCCGAAATTATCGAACAATTTAATTCTATTAGCCGACAGCCTTTAAAAGCTCGTCAACCTTATTTGTCTTTTCCCATTCAACACCGAGTTCTTCTCTGCCCATATGACCGTAAGCGGCAAGTGGGAGATACTTTGTTTCCGTGAGCTTGAGCTGTCTGATGATAGACTGCGGACGGCAGTCAAATACCTTTTCAACAGCGTTTGCCAGTTCTTCGTTTGAATATTTTGATGTGCCGAATGTGTCAACCATTATTGAAACAGGCTTTGCAACACCGATTGCATATGCAAGCTGAATTTCGCACTTCTTGGCAAGCTTAGCGGCAACAATGTTCTTCGCAATATATCTTGAGTAGTAAGCGGCACTGCGGTCAACCTTTGTCGGATCTTTACCGCTGAATGCACCGCCGCCGTGACGAGAAAATCCGCCGTAGGTGTCAACAATAATCTTTCTGCCTGTAAGACCTGAGTCGCCGACCGGGCCGCCGATTACAAATCTGCCTGTCGGGTTTACGAAAATCTTTGTGTTTTCGTTCATAAGCTCAGCAGGGATAATCGGTTTGATAACATACTCGATAAGGTCTTTTCTAATCTGCTCAAGTGTAACATCTTCATCATGCTGTGTTGAAATTACAACCGTGTCAATGCCGACAATCTTGTCATCGTCATATTCAACAGTAACCTGAGTCTTGCCGTCGGGACGGAGATATGAAAGAGTGCCGTCTTTTCTTACCTTTGTAAGCTGTTTTGCAAGCTTGTGGGCAAGAGAAATTGGCATCGGCATAAGTTCGGGTGTTTCATCACACGCATACCCGAACATCATGCCCTGATCACCTGCACCGATCTGATTGTCGGTATCGCTTTCGCCGTCTTTAAGCTCAAGGCTTTCGTTTACGCCCATTGCAATGTCGGGTGACTGTGCGTCAATTGATGTGAGAACCGCACAGGTGTTGCCGTCAAAACCGCACTTCGGATCGTTGTAGCCAATGTTGTTTACAACCTTTCTTGCAACATCTGCGATGTCAACATAGCAATCGGTTGAAATTTCACCCATAACATGAATCATGCCTGTTGTAGCCGTAACCTCACAGGCAACATGGGCGTTTTTATCCTGAGAGAGGATTTCGTCAAGAACTGCGTCGGAAATCTGGTCACACACTTTGTCGGGATGACCTTCCGTTACAGACTCGGATGTAAATAAATGTTTAGCCATTTAGAAAACTCCTTCCAAAAAAATAAGCACCGTTCTTCCGAAAGGTGCCGTGTTTACTCATCTTTCGGTAAATACCGCAGGATTTGGCACCTTGCATACGCAGGTTGCCGGACTTCACAGGGCCTGTCCCCTCAGTCACTCTTGATAAGATCATTCTTATTCAATTCTATAAATAGATTATACAGTATCTTTCGACAAATTTCAAGATTAATTTGCAATTTTAAAAAGGTAAAAATAGTAAATATTTCAGCCGTTTGGATTGAAAATTTTAACTTATAGTGCTAAAATTAACCCGAGGTGACTGAAAATGAGTATTACCGTGAGAGAATACGGGGAAAATGATATTAATGGTATGATTTCCGTATGGAATGAAGTTGTAAGGGACGGAGTTGCCTTTCCGCAGACTGAAGAACTTGATTTTGAAAGCGGAAAAAAGTTTTTTGCAGAGCAAACTTGTTGTCCCGTTGCAACCGATGAAAACGGCGAGATTCTCGGAATGTATATTCTTCATCCGAATAATGTCGGCAGATGCGGTCATATTTGTAACGCAAGCTATGCAGTTGCTTCTTCTGCAAGGGGAAAAGGTGTCGGCAGAAAGCTTGTGTCGGATTGCCTTGAGCGTGCTAAAAAATACGGCTTCAAAATTTTGCAGTTCAATGCTGTTGTGAGAACCAACAAACCTGCAAGAAAACTTTATGAAAGCCTTGGCTTTGTAAAACTCGGAGTTATTCCGAAAGGTTTTTTGATGAAAGACGGTCACTATGAGGACATCTGTCCTTATTATAAAGAACTTTAAAATTTCAATTTAATCAGGAGGACAAGAGATATGATTATTGATTTTAAACATATGGAAGAACAGATTTTGCCGAATTTTAAAGGCGGAGAAAAGGCGTATGCCGTAAAGAAATTCACGGATGACAGAAATATGATTATGCACGGTCGCCTTGAAAGCGGTGCGTCAATCGGACTTCACACTCACGAGGGCAACTGCGAAATGTTCTACATCATTGAGGGAACAGGCAAGGTGCTTATGGACGGCGAGTATGAAAGAGTTGAGGCAGGCGTGTGCCACTATTGCCCGAAAGGTCATACACACAGCCTTATTAATGACAGCGACTCCGACCTTGTATTCTTTGCTGTTGTTGCAGAGCAGAAGTAATTTTATTTTCGGTTTATGATTTCCGATTATTCTCTGTTGTATCTTAAATCCCTATGCAAAAACTAAAACAGGGGTGATTACGGTGAACAGAACTGCAGAAATACTCGGAGAAAAATGGGATTTGCCGCTTGGTTTTACAATGGCACTCGGTGAAAATCCCGACGCAATGTTTGTCTTTTCAAGTATGCCGAAAAAGTACCGTGAAAGCTGCATTGACAGGGCGAGAAACGCAAATTCCCGTTCTGAAATGCAGAGAATAGTATCGGATATAGCACAAAAATCTTTTAATGATTTTATAGGCTAACAAAAAAGCAACGGAGAAAAAACTTCGTTGCTTTTAAATTGCTGTCTGTTATTCGTTTGTACTTTTATAAAAATCTCTTTTACCGATAAGCTCGCTTGCATTTCTCCAACGAACTTTCTTTGAGCAGATGACCGTGCCTTTATAATTGTGTATGTCATCTTCCTTTACATCACCATTATCGCACCAATAAATAAGACCGTCTTTTACGAAAAATGATGCATTCAATATTTCACAGGTATAATCTTGCTTCACGGGATACATGCTTATATATTCAAGTTCGGAAAATTCAAGTTCAAGTGCGGAAATATCCTCAAATTGTCGCTGAATAAGAACTGTTAATGTACGCTTTGTGTTTACCGGCGACATTGACAGATTCGTTTCGACATAAGCACCGCTTGAATATTTTATTTCTTTTATGCAACTGTCGTGAAATCCGATAATTTCTTTCATGAAATTGTCAATTTCATGCTGTGTACGAAGTTCTTTCCACATACATATCAACCCACGATAAATAGAATATGTAAATAATTATACAATATTCCGACCTTTAATTATATCGGTAAACTGTACAATCATTTTATGTCTGCTTTGTTGATAAAGCCAAAAATGCACACCGACAAACCAAAACTGCCACGACAATGCACGAGGCGGGGCATATGATTAAGAAAACCTGCGGAATTTTGTTGTAAAAATATTGACTTTCTACTATATGTACGCTATAATGTACATATAGTAATATAGGAGGTGCGTTTATGATTAATACTAATGTAACTAATTTCAGAAAACAAATTTTTGAATTGATTGATCAGACTGTAAAGTATAATGAACCTATAAACATCAGCACCAAAAGCGGAAATGCTGTTCTTATAAGTGAAGAAGATTATAATAATCTTGTTGAAACAATGTATCTTAATTCAATTCCCGGTATGAGTGAAAAATTAAAGGACGGAATTGAAACTCCGCTTGAGGAGTGTGAAGAATTTGAGTGGTAATTATAAGCTGATGATTACAAAATCAGCCCAAAAGGATAAGGAGAAAATCAAGCAGTATCCTGCATTAAAGCGTAATGTGCAGAATTTGTTTGAACTTATCAGCGAAAATCCTTTTCAAAATCCACCGCCTTATGAACGGCTTATCGGAAATTTGAAACAATGCTATTTACGCAGAATAAATTCTCAGCACAGACTTGTCTATAAGGTTTATGAGGAAGAAAAAATCGTTAAAATAATCTCTATGTGGTCACATTATGAGTTTTAACAGAAAATCAGTTTATAAATATGAAAAGGCACCTTCAATGTGAGGCGTCTTTTTTTGCATCTTGCAAACTGTACCTATAAAAATTCTGAAAATTGTACATACAAATAATGACAGTGGTGTTGTATAATGACAACATCACAAGATAAATGTTGAACTGTTCAGAAATTTTAAGGCGTGGTATGATGACAAAAAAAGCTGTATTAATCAATGATCTCTCAGGGCTTGGCAAGTGTTCGCTGACGGCGGCAATCTCTGTTTTGTCCGTAATGGGCATTCAAGCGTGTCCTATGCCGACAGCCGTTTTGACAAGTCAGACGGGATTTGAAAGCTTTTACTGCAACGATTGCACGGATAAGCTTGATTATTACACAAGTGAATGGAAAAAACTCGGCTTTCAGCCTGACGGAATCTATACGGGTTTCCTCTCAAGCGAAAAGCAGGTGGACAAAATTCTTTCATTTATAGACAGCTTTGAAACCGACGACACGCTTGTACTTGTGGATCCGGTTCTCGGTGACGGCGGAAGAACTTACAGTCTTTATACCGAAACTCTCGGCAAAAAGATGAAAAAACTCGTTTCTGTTGCCGATGTAATCACCCCGAACCTTACCGAATGTTGTATTCTGTGCGATACCGACTATTCAGAACTGATTGAAAATGCCGATTCTCCAGATTTTCTCGATACGGTTGCAGAGCTTGCCAAAAAGCTTTTGAAACTCTACAAGGTGAAAACCGTGATTGTTACAGGCATTGAGCATAAAATTTCCGATGAGGTTACAAAGATTAACAATCTTATTGCAGCCGATGATGAGGTGTTTTGTGTCAGCTGTGAAAAGACGGGCGGAAGTTATTCGGGTACAGGCGACTTGTTTGCCTCGGTTGTCTTTTCGGGACTGCTCCGTGGTGACAGCCTGAAAGATACCGTAAATCTGGCGGTAAAATTCATACAGACCTCTCTTTGTGAAACCGTTAAACTCGGTATTCACCGCAACGAGGGTATTGAATTTGAAAAACATTTAAAAATGCTTTTGTGAGGAAATTACTATGACTGCTAAAACTGTTTCAAAAACCGATTCAAAATTTAATGTAAAGCTGATTGCAATTACGGCAATGTGTGCGGCTCTTGTTACCGTAACAACTGCTTTTATCAAGATTCCGTCACCGCTTGGATACTCTCATGCAGGCGACTCTATGATTTATCTCGCCGCAAGTATCCTTCCCGGACCTTTCGGAATTATTGCATCATCAATCGGCGGCGCTCTTGCCGACCTTATTTCGGGTTATCCGCATTGGGCAATCCCAACAGCTATTATCAAGGCTGTCAATGCAGTTCCGTTTGTGCTTTGCAGAATGGCGATGAAGAAGCGTGGCAAAGATGAAAAAATCATCAGTCCGTCATCACTTCTTATGCTCATTCCAACAACAATCGTTACAATCGGCGGTTACTTTATTGCAAACGGTCTTATGTATGACTTTGGTGCCGCAATTGCGGAACTTCCCACTTGCTGGTTGCAGCCCGGTGTAGGAGCATTAATCTACATTGTTGTAGGCATCGGTCTTGATAAAATCAATTTCAAGAAAAAACTCTCGCTTTAATGTGAGTTTCAATAAGGAGAAGAAAACATAATGGCAGATATTCTTTATGTGTACAAAACATCTATCTATGCTAATCTGACGAACAAATGCCCTTGCAGATGCACATTTTGTATCCGCAACAATACCGATTCGGTCGGCAGTGCAGATACACTCTGGCACAAGCATGATCCGAGTATGGAGGATATTAAAAAGGCTGTTGATGATTTTGATTTCACAGGCTACAAGGAGCTTGTATTCTGTGGCTACGGCGAACCGACTTCAGCTCTTGACAATATGCTTGAAACCGCAAAATATGTAAGGGAAAAGCACCCCAACATCAAACTCAGACTCAACACAAACGGTCTTTCTGACAGAATCAACAACAAGCCCACAGCTGAGTTGATTTCAAAGTATATTGATTCTGTTTCAATCAGCCTCAATACCTGTTCATCGGAAAAGTATGACGAAGTTTGCCGTCCTGTTTTTGACCATGCGTATGAGTCAATGCTCAAATTTGCCGAGGATGCAAAGAAATATTTTGAACATACGCAGTTTTCAATCGTAGATACAATCCCCGAGGAGGACATCAAGGCTTGTCAGAAAATTGCCGATGACAGGGGAATTTATCTCAAAATCAGAAAATATTCCGATTAATCGTTAATTTTAATTTTTCATTTCATTTTATATTTCAGAAGTAAAGCCGACTTGTTGTTATGACAGGTCGGTTTTATTTTTATTCGGTATGTCATTGGCAACTGTCCGATAGGACAATTTCACTTTCAATTGATTCTATTCTTAAAGCTGTATATCCACCGCCTTGACGGAGGTAATTTTAATTGCTATAATTTATACAAATGGGGTGGTGCTTTGAAAAAGACAAGACTGTTGAAAATTGTCCTCAAACGGACGGGTGCAATTAAGCTTTTGTGCAGTTATGTTATCGTGTTTTTTGCGGTGAGTGTTGCAATATGGATTTTCGAGCCGAACATAACTCGGCTTTTTGACAGTATATGGTACTGTTTCAGCGTTGCCACAACAATAGGACTCGGAGATGTGCTTGCAACAACGCTTGTCGGCAGAGTGCTTTCAATCTTTCTTTCGATATGTTCAATTCTTATCATTGCAGTAGTTCCGGGCGTAATCACAAGCTACTATGTCGAAAGCACAAAACTTCGTGCTGATGAAAGCAGTGCAAAGTTTCTTGATGATCTTGAGCGCCTTCCCGAACTTTCAAAAGAAGAGCTTGTCGAGCTTTCCGAAAAGGTGAAAAAGTTTAATCGTAAAAAGTAAATTTGATAAATACAGACATAAAAAATCCCGACAGTATCAAAAACATACTGTCGGGATTTTGCTTTTAAAGAAATATATTAACTTATTTTATGAATCCCTGAACAATCAAAATCAGTACAAGAACAGGGAGTACATACTTGAAATACGGCTTTAAAGCCTTTGAAAATTTAATGCCTTTACCGGTGTTACACTCATCAAGGTAGTTGTCAAACCCCCAACCGAATTTTGTAACGCAGAAGAGGAGATACACAAGCGAACCTACAGGAAGAAGAACATTGCTTACGAGAAAATCTTCCATACCGAGAACATTCTGACCGAAAATTTGGAAACCGCTCCAAATGTTGAAACCGAACACACACGGCAAACTTGCGATAAGAATGATGATTGTGTTGATAAGAACAGACTTCTTTCTGCTGATGCCGAACATATCAATCCAGAACGAAATGATGTTTTCAAACACGGCAATGATTGTTGAGAAGCACGCAAAAGTCATAAACAGGAAGAACAGAGTACCCCAAATTCTTCCGCCGGCCATATTTACGAACACATTCGGAAGTGTTACGAAAATCAGAGCAGGGCCTTGGTCGGGCTGAACACCGTATGAAAAACAAGCGGGGAAGATGATAAGACCTGCCATAATCGCAACAAATGTGTCAAGTGCGCAAATTTTGATTGACTCACTCGGCAGAGTGTGGTCTTTTGACATATAACTGCCGAAAATTTCCATTGCCGCAATGCCAAGGCTGAGTGTGAAGAATGCCTGATTCATAGCGGATGAAATAACATTGCCAAGTCCGATTTCATTCACCTTGTCCAAATCGGGAATAAGGTAGAAGCTGAGTCCCTCGCCTACACCCGAAAGGAATAAGCTGTTGCCTGCGAGTACAAGAATGAGTATGAGCAACGCAATCATCATAACTTTGCTGACTTTTTCAATGCCCTTTTGAATACCTCTGCTGCAAACAAGGAATCCGAGGATGGTGATAATCGCCATCCAAATTACCATTTCAAGCGGATTTGACTGCAATTCGTTGAATACTCCGCCAACTTGCTCCGAGGTCATTCCGCTTTCAAATGAACCCGTCGCAAATTTGTAGAAGTAGCTCGTCATCCAACCCGAAACCGTGGTGTAGTACATCATCAAAAGGTAGCATCCGAGCATACAGAACCAGCCGTGAATGTGCCACTTGCTCTTTGGCTTTTCAAGTTTTTTGTAGCCGAGAACAGCACTTTTTCTGCTCGCTCTTCCGACTGCAAGTTCCATTGTCAAAACAGGAACTCCCATAAGAACGAGGAAGATTAGGTACAAAAGTACAAATAGTCCGCCGCCGTTCTGTCCTGCAACATACGGAAATCGCCACACATTGCCGATTCCGATAGCGCAACCCGCACTTACAAGGATAAACCCAAGTCGGGATTTAAAATTTTCTCTTTCCATAAACGAATTCTCTCCTATAAAAACAGACTTTTTAATTATACAAAAAATTCACACATTTGTCAAGATGCTCTGTTTTTAATAAATGAAGAATTTTCGCAAAAAAACCGCATAAATAAGCCGTTTTTTAGAGCAGAGGGTAGATAATGGGACAGTGGTTTATGGTATAATATTATTAAAGAAAAGGAAAGGAAAAACCTAATTAAAAGGGAATAACAATAATTGTTACTAAGTTAATGAAAGCTGGAAATTATTATGTTAATGAATTGTAAAAGAAAGATCCACGAAAAGCTTGTGTTTGAAAACGCACCGCAAAATCCCGAAGCAATCAAGGGTATCCGTGCATACCTTTTGGCGCTGCTTTTCTATGCAACGATGTCGAAGAGATGTGAAAATGCTGACTTTGATTTGCATATTGATATTGAGTGCGATGAAACGCTTTTTGAAACCGAAGACGAAAGTGCGGGCGAGATAATCCAGAAGCTCGGTAATCACGGCGGATTCACAATTGACATCACCTGCAGCGGAAAATTTGTGAATATCGGCAACTGTTCCGATGAGGAATTTATCACGGTGGCGTGTTTTCCTGATAGAGTTCCAAGCATTTTTGATTGCCTTGAAAATTCTGGCGAAAAGGACTTCAAGTACGGAAAAATAGCTTATTTTGACGGCATTGATTTGTGGTTATCCCAGTACATTGACGATAAAACCTGTATGGACAATGTTTTTGATTTTGGCGACATTGTTGAGAAAAAGGACTTCGCAATTTCAAATTTGTGGAATAGTGAAATGTTTCTTGTTATCGCATTTGATTTTGAAAAGTATCACGATGAAGCTGAGGAAATCAAGAATATAATCGAAAGATATATTTATGTTGATGATGAAAAAGCATTTAAAAAGTGCCGCAAAAAGTGGGATGAGGAAATGATAATCGGAATTGACGGTGTGCAGTGGATTCCCGAAAATGTGGGAGAAATCGTTGCATTTACCGATGAAATCAACGAAGTGCTTGCTCGCCTTGACAGGGATGAAGATGTAGAAATTGAATCGTATGGACTTTTCTGCAATATGGACGAGTTCTTCTCGGCGCAGATTTATGCAGACAATGAGGAACATTGCTTTAAAGTTGTTGCGGTTCAGTCCGTAGTATGAAAAAAGGGAGGGATTTCTCCTTCCCGATAAAAAGTTTGATTATTCTATTATGATGTTTTCAACGCCGTGACTGAGGATTACATTGATAAGCTCGTTTCTTGAATAATTTGTTTCTGCGGCAGAGCCAAGTGACAGTGTTAATAGTTCAACTGAACCTGTGACAAACACAACAGACAGTAATGTTCAAAATGTGACTGTAAATAATTCTGCTAATTCAGATAGTAGTACAAATGTTGAATATTCTCAGAATTTTGTTCAGGTTAATCCGAAAAAGAAACCTGCTCCAATAAAAATAGTGATACCTGTAGTGATATTATGTGTTTTGGCGGCTGTTTTGATTGCACCATTGATTGACGCAAATCCTGTTGTTTCTAACAGGTTGGTTGGAAAATGTAAGAACAGCAACGAAACAACATATGTATTTAATGAAAATGGTATTCAGTACTACTACAACTTACATACCTTGGTAATAAATGCATTTTCAGACGATTTTAAAGACGCTACTTTTGATAGAATTCATCTTTCAGAAAGTGATTTGCAGTAAACAAAAACGAGGAAGGCATAAAACCTTCCTCGTAATTTTTTTGCTATTTTGTTAAGTCGAAAAGTGAAAATTCAAAAATTAAAACTCAATTGCGTCTGTGAAATCGTCATCTGTATCATCTTCAGATTCGTCAAAATATTCGGCATCGTCAGAATCGCTTTCGTCTTCGGGAATGTCAATCATATCGAACTCGTCATATGTAACAGCCTTGTTGAGCTTGAAAAAGTTTGTCTGGCAGAAGTAGCGGCAGACACGGATGTAGTTGAGAAATTCGGGAGTTTCATTCTCATAGTCCTCGGCAGAAACACCCTCTTTGATGATAAGCAGCATCTCGACAATCTGCGAGTTACTGATAAAGAAGTTGTTATGCTCTTCAAAAATTATAAAAATGTCGTCATCATCGAGGTCATATTTTTCGCAGGCATAAAGCGCCTCGCTCTTTGAATTTCTCACAACCCTGTAAATCTCAAAATCAATCATATCAGGCTCATCGCAATCAATATTGCCCATAACGCAGAGTTCAAGAAAAGTCTTGCTCATAACAGCCTTGTCGGTTAGTTCAAGGTCAAAGTGCTTTTCAAGAGAAATGATAAGCTCCTCCTGTGACTTTATACCCGGTGTGATGAGTGGCTTGTATCGTTTGATGAGTTTGTTTTTATAAAATTCCGAATTTTCATACTTTAATGAAAGATTAGCGGCAATGTTGTCAAATATATTCATCGTTATCTCCTTAAAAACAAGTGGTTTTTATGTTTACAAGTAAATTATAATCGAATTTAAGGATAAAATCAATATGCTTTTTGAATATAATGCCCAAACAGATTTATAAATTCGCAGTTTTCATTTATAATCTTAATGTAGAATGACAAACTTGTAGGGGCGGATATCATCCGCCAGCCTTGATGCTATCATATGTTTTTCTGAATGTTTTGATATGATAAAAATTGTGTATTCGTAATATTGAAGTAAAATATATGATAAGCAGAAAACGGTAAGGAGGAGAGTTATGAGCTTGTTTGATAAAATGAAAAAACATCAGTCCCCTGAAAAACCGAATGACGGCGAATTTAAAAGCGATGTAAACACGATTCTGCACGGTACAAGCGTTCAGAACAGAAAAGAAATGTGCGAGCTTGAATATATGAAGGCAAGACGGCTTTTGAAAAATCCGACCGTTGAAACCGTTGCCCGTGCTAAAAATATAATGAATACCCTTGCAACCGATTTCGATTATCTTCCTGCCGTAT
>ERZ780168.916-NODE-916-length-33696-cov-8.494397_pt1 | contig 33696 bp, 19 predicted proteins | sample MGYA00510981_ERZ780168 | MGnify/ENA primary metagenome ERZ780168 (study PRJEB29588, sample SAMEA2158769) | human gut metagenome | biome: human gut; feature: human-associated habitat; material: faeces | place: Denmark | collected 2008/2010 ...
GTGGATATTCGGATATTTCGGAATGAAACATTTACCCATAACCATTGTGGGACCTATCAATGCCACCCGTCCGGTGATGGTGCTCGTGGGAGCTATGCTGGTATTCGGTGAACGATTGAATCTCTATCAATGGATTGGTGTGATGCTGGCTATTGCCTCTTTCTTTATGTTGAGCCGTTCGGGAAAGAAAGAAGGAATTGATTTTAAGCATAACAAATGGATCTTTTTTATTGTACTGGCTGCCATTACAGGTGCTATCAGTGGTTTGTATGATAAATATCTGATGAAGTCTCTGAATCCGATGTTGGTGCAATCCTGGTATAATGTTTATCAGGTGTTTATCATGTGTCCTATCCTGTTGTTGCTTTGGTGGCCTAAAAGAAAGTCCACTACTCCGTTCCACTGGGATTGGACGATTATCCTGATCTCCATTTTCCTTTCTGCTGCCGATTTTGTTTACTTTTACGCATTAAGTTACGACGATTCGATGATTTCTATCGTTTCGATGGTCCGTCGGGGAAGTGTGGTTGTTTCTTTTACTTTCGGTGCGCTTTTCTTCCGTGAAAAGAATTTAAAAAGCAAAGCGATTGACCTTATACTGGTGTTAATCGGAATGATATTCTTATATTTGGGGTCTAAAAGTTAAAACAGTTACACAAGACTGTTTGTCATAGGTTAAATAAGATAGATATGAAAATAAATAAACTTGTTATTACTATATTCTTCTCTGCTGTCGGACTTTTTGTTTCGACTGCTCTTCAGGCACAAGAGGCCAAAACGTTGTTTGTGAATATGCCGGATTCTCTAAGCCCCTTGCTTACAAAAGTGAATCGTGAAGATTGCATAGACTTTCTGGAAAGTAAGATGAAAGCGCAAGTAGAAAACCGTTTTGGCAAGAAGTCGGAGATGACTGATCTTAGCAAAGACTATATCCGTATGCAAATGTCAGCTCAATCGACCTGGCAGATGAAAGTGTTGGCATTAAATGATTCAACGAACGTAATCTGTACAGTCTCTACTGTTTGTGCTCCTGCCTGTGATAGCAGCATCCATTTCTATACGGACGACTGGAAACCGCTTACAACATCTCTCTTTATTACCCTGCCCCTGATGGATGATTTTCTGAATGCTCCCGATTCAGCAGGAGTTTATGAGTTTGATGAAGCACGCCGTTCGGCAGATATGCTATTGATGAAAGCCGATTTTAATAAAGAAAATACGGAACTGACACTTACGTTAACAACCCCCGACTATATGTCAAAAGAAACAGCAGAGAAACTGAAACCGTTTCTCCGCCGCCCTGTAGTCTACCATTGGAAAAATGGAGCATTCTCAATTTAATAAGCATTCGTTGATGAACGCTATCATTTCCGGTGTGTTTGCTTCCACACTTTGAAGTAATTTGAATTGTGCTTTGGTGCGAACGAGGTTATGTTCCGGATATTTGATTTTATAATAAGTATCTCCGTTGATATAATCTGCCAGGAACCGTACACACTGCATGTATGGGAATAAAGCCGCCGCATAAGGAAGATTCTCAATCTCGATCTGAGTCAGGAATGATTTGGCTCCTTTCAGATAGCCCTTGGTAAATGCTTTGAATATTTCCATATTGAAGTTTACACGCTCAAGGTCTTTGTCGTCTTCATCACCTGTGTTGGCACCTGTACGTAAGAAGTCACCATAATCGGAGAATATAAAGCTAGGCATTACCGTATCCAGATCAATGACACAAAGCACTTTACCATCCTCGTCGAACATCATGTTATTCACTTTCGTATCGCAATGGCAAACGCGTTTGGGAAGTTTCCCTTCACGATATAAACGTTCAGCCTTACACATTTCATCTGCGCGTTTCTCTATTTCATCCAGATAGTACTTCACTTCTGCTACCCGTCCGGCAGCATCCTTCGCAACGGCTTCACGTAGTTGTTTGAGACGGAACTCCATGTTGTGGAAATCGGGTATGGTTTCACCCAATGTTTCCGGAATATCGGCCAGCATAGTCTGGAAGTTACCGAAGGCTTCTCCTGCATAATTGGAATATTCGGGATTTACCGTCTCATACGTTTTTGCACGTGGGATGAATACCATCACACGCCAATAACTGTCACCGTCAAACCAGTATGTTTTACCTTCTTCTGTTTCGAGGAAACTCAAACCCTTGCGCTCTATATCCGATTCTCCTGCCTCTGTTAGTTTCTTGCGAATATGATTGGTGACAGCGGTAATATTGGATTGAAGCATCTCTACATTCTGAAAAATGGCATGATTGATGCGTTGCAAAACGTAGTCGGGAGCATCTGCTTCTTTGGTGTTTACTTTATAAGTGTCGTTGATAAGTCCTGCACCCAAAGGTTTGATTTCTTCTATCGTACCTTGGACTTTAAATTTAGCTACGATGCTAGATAAATCTTTCATGTTTTTTTTCTTTAAAAATTTATACTAAGGTTATCGATAATCATATTTAGCAGCTTCGTTGGCCTGGTTAGCCGAGCGAACGGGTACTAATGTGAAGCCCCACTGGTAATCACGGTTAGCCGGGATCTGGTGGAAAGGTTCCGGGCGAGCACCCCAACTGTCATATCCGCCTACTCCTTGTTGCTTCATATCTACACAAACCTCAACGAAATCTCTGGGAGTGATGTCGTTGACATGATGCATTCTCCGTAATACGTTGCGGGCAGCGTTCTCGTCGTGATTGGCAACCTCTTCCGGGCTGAAGTTATTCCATTGGTAAGGGTGGGGCAGAGCTTCTTCAGAGTCAAAGTCTTCGATAGAGTTGCGCAAGGCATTGAAACCGATAAGACTGTCCGCTACCAACACCAGGCCGTTTCCTTTATTAGGAGATAAAGCGATCCAACGGGTATCAGTGTGATGTCCGTTTTCCTGTGGACGCACATAGTTGAAGTACATTTGATCCGCTGTTGTCTTATATACGCCAACGAGGGTTCCATGATTACGGTCGATATAATTTTCTCCCGGACCACGACCGAAGTATTGTACATTATTCATTTGTGCCGGCAAACGGAAACGAACACCGATGCGGGGAACTTCCAGTTTGGAAGCAGCCTTGCGGGCAGCATCACTTCCGGGAGTAAAGGTCGCCGTGCGGGTAGCTTCGGAAACTTCTGTCTCGGCTGCCTGCATATCAGTAGAAGTAAACAAAGTTTTCACATTCACAATTCCGCTCGGATAGATTTTATAAGTAACAACATACAGATTATCGGCAGCCAAAAGATAAGTAGCTTTTAATGAGACAACTTTATCCTTCGTTGTCATATCAACATCTGTCACACGGAAATTCTTACTTGATTGCTTCCATACCTGCAAACGTTTGGGAGCACCGTTCCCATAATCATTATCGGTAGGTGCACGCCAGAAGTTAGGCTGAATCCCAAATCCATCTTTGAAATATTCAGTACCGTTTACTCTATATGAGGTCACCAATCCGCTATTCTTATTGAACACAAAGTTTACCTTTGAAGAAGATACGATAAATTCATCGCCTTGAGCGGCTGTTTTCAATGCAGGTCCGTTTGCTTTATAAGAACTCCTTTTCGCCTGTACAGGCAGCTGGAACTGGTCGTAAGCAATTTCATATCCGGTTGGAATCAGAGCCTCAGGCTCTGTCGTTGTTACGCTGAAGTTTACAAAATAGTCTGTTCCCGGTTGAACTTTCAAGCCGTTTACAGGTACAGTAAACTCTTTGGAATCTTGCGGAGCAATATCCAATGACACGTTTCCTTTTTTAATTGCCTTACCATTGGCAAGTACACTATAATGAATCAGGTACTTTTTCAGGTTAGTGAAGTAGAAGCGGTTCGTAATTCTGAACTTGCCTGAAGCAGCATCAATTGCTTCAAAACCTACATTCTGATGCACATACTTTACTTCAGCCATAGCCGGATGCGGGCCACGGTCGGGATTGACAAGACCATTACACAGGAAATTGCCATCACTCGGGGCATTCACACCGAAATCACCACCGTAAGCCCAATATTCTCTACCATTCTTATCTTTTTGGAGTATACCTTGATCTACCCAGTCCCAAATATATCCTCCCTGAAGGTTCGGATATTTATAGATAGCCTGCCATTGTCCCCATAGGTTTCCGGTAGAATTACCCATAGCATGAGCATATTCCGAAGGTGCAATAGGACGGTCACTGCCGTTCTTGCCAACAGACGCCAGCCAACCGGCACCCGGATATTGAGGAACGTACATATCAGAATTCCATTCCCATTGCGCACGCTCATAGTTGATAGGACGAACCATCAGATTCTTGTCCGCTTCTTTCAGCCACAGATAAGTCTGATAGAAGTTGTATCCGTTTCCGGCTTCGTTACCCAGTGACCAAAAAGTGACACACGGATAATTCTTGTTACGTTCGAACATATTGATTGTACGGTCCATGTGTGCCTTCAGCCATTCCGGATTATTTGCCAATGTGCCGCCTTTGCGAAGGTTATAATACATGCCATGACTTTCAATATTAGCTTCATCATACGCATAAAATCCGTATTCATCACAAAGCTCATAAAAACGGCGGTCTTGCGGATAATGACAGAGACGTACACTGTTCAAGTTATGTTGCTTCATAAGTTCGAAATCACGACGCATCAACTCTTCCGTTACATAATGTCCGGTTTCAGGGTTGTGTTCATGGATATTCACACCTTTCAGTTTCAGCGGTTGCCCGTTAATGAATAAACAAACGTATGGCTTTCCATTGGCTGCCTTCTGTTCAATAGGTTTAATCTCGATACGGCGGAAACCTACATTGAACGGAATAATCTCATTGACTTTACCATTCTTCTTTACCGTCATCAATAACTTGTATAGATTCGGGTGTTCCGAGGTCCAAGTGCTAACATTCGTCAGATTTTGGTCGAAAGAAACTGCCCGCATCTCACCAGAAGGAATATAGGCTGGCTTTTCTTCGGTAGCAACCACTTTTCCCTGCGCATTCAGTAACTCGTATGTCAATGTTAGATTAGCCGCCTCTTTCTCATGATTTCGCAAATCTACATTCAAGGCAAATACACCATTCTTATAACTGTCATCTAAGGTCGACTTCACCCGAAAATCCTTGAGAGCAGCCTTAGGCTGTGAATACAGGAATACATCACGTTCGATGCCGCTAATCCGCCAGAAGTCCTGACATTCGAGATAAGAGCCAGTGCTCCAACGGAATACTTTCAGGGTCAGCACATTCTTACCTGGTTTCACATATTTATTGATTAAGAACTCAGCCGGATTTTTAGAATCTTCGCTGTATCCTACCTCCTGTCCGTTTATATACACATATACACCAGACTTGACTCCAGCCAGATGCAAGTAAATATCCCGCTCTTTCCAATCCGAAGGAATATCGATGTCCCGACGATATACTCCTACCGGATTGGCCTCCGGAAGAATCGGGGGTTCCGGATTGCGCGGTTTAAATTCATATCCATGATTCGTATATATAGCCACTCCGTATCCTTGAACTTCCCAATTGCCGGGAACCTTAATATCATTCCACGAAGCGGTACTGATAGAAGGATCGGTTATATTCTCCGGAAGTTCCTTGTAACTATCTACAAAGAAGAATTTCCAGATTCCATTCAACAACTGATAATACTTACTGCTTTCATAATTGCCGGTAAGTGCATCCGTGCGGTTATCATAGGTCATAAAAGCAGTACGCGGATACTCTTTATTGACCGCCACAATCTGCACATCCTGCCAATAGGGTTTTCTCGGGGCATTATCAGCCATAGCGTTCATAGCTACCACAGAGAAAACTCCCATACATATACCTGTCAATAAGAGAGAAAACGATGGTTTATTCATACTTTCAATTTTGTTTTTATTCATATCACACCTCCTAAACAATATCCATTATATAGAAAAAGCATGTCTATAACCCTTTACTTTATTCCACCTGGCAGGACGGGAAGGTATTTTGACTTTAATGGGGTCAAAGGTTTTAGAGCCTTTTTGCGCAAATACACCCAGGCAGGCGAACAAAACAACAAGTCCCAAAGCTATTATAGTAAATGCTTTCTTCATTTCTTTTTTAGTTTAATCAACACATTGCCGGGAACATAATGCCCGGCAATGCAGAATTGGAATCTAATCCAGATTGTTATTATTTAAAAATAGATTTAGGTATCTCGCCAACCCACGAAAGCGGCTGCTTCACTTTAAACAAATGCAAGATAACAGCAGCTGTATTGACCGTATTATTAGGCTCCGTAATTTTCAGTCCTTTGACAATGCCGGGGCCTGTAATTCCCCAAGGAACAATCATCTCATCCGTGCTGACACCGCCATGGCCGTACCCGATTCCACCATGGTCGGTCAGGAACATGAAATGTGCATCATCATACAGGTCTTCCTGTTTCATCTTATCGATAAACTTACCGATTTCCACATCCGCTTCTTCTATCGAACGTATATATTCCGGCGACATCCATTTATGCTTATGTCCGGCATGATCCGTATGAACTGAATAGAGGAATACCAGTGTGGGGTCTTCACGGTTGTTTACCAAAAAGTTGAATGCCTTCTCATAGTTCGCCAAATATGCGTCTTTTTTCAGGAAACTAACTTCATCCAGATACTTCTGATTATATGGATAAATTAAGTTGAGCCAGTTGTAATAGAAAGCAGTCTTTATGCGTGGGTTCGCATCTTTCAACACTTTAAATACCGAAGGATAATACCCATCGGCATCTGTCTCAATAGCGGGAAGTTTATGCTTGGATAACGTCCAACTGTTATTCACGACCCCGTGCAACTCAGGACCGCTACCGGTTAAATGGCTAGTCCAGTTGGGCAACGTAAATGAGGGCATTACCACACGAGTATCCACCGACAATGCCCCTTGTGATAGCAACGCATCCAGATTCGGAGTTTTTGCCTGTTGGAATCCGGCAACGCAGATACCGTCTAAACTAATTAAAACAACTCTTTTAGATCTTTTTCTGTCTACTTCGGAAGTAGAGGAAACGAAAGCGGACAACGGTTGCGGCAAAGCTGCAGTGCCGAGCAGCAACGTGCCGGCTAATCCTTTCTTCAGGAAGTTTCTTCTCGAAATTTTCATTTTATTCTTATGTTAAATAGTTCTTTAATTATTTATATTCCAACCATGCCGTAGCATTTGTGTTCGCATCCGCAGAGAAACGAATCCATCTCGCTTGGAAAGGATCTTTCAGTTCATGAGTCAGACTCTCACCGGGTTTCACGGTCAGGGTGGTGTATCTCATCCATTTCCCGTTGCCGGTAGGATCTACTTCAATGGTGAAAGCAACCTCCTTCTGAGAGTCATGCGACAAGGTCAGTTCTTTCTTATCATAGAAACCAATTAGATACGGATCAGATGCCACCCCTGCCTCAACAGCTGTATTTTTCCAAGGCCCCCCCTTGCCTGTCGGTTTGCCTAAGCTCCAAAGATCGTCGATAGCTCCTGCCCAAACGGCGGCCTTGCCATCTTCCGAAACTATAATATGTTCGTTGCTACCCGCAGCTTTCGGATTGATACCTGTCATAATCAGCATACCACGATAAGAAGCATAGTCGTGGATACGGAAATCATGAGTAGCTATCGGACGTATTTTTGCATATCCGTCGGCGTTTTCGGCAGGCAGTTCGTAGAACGTGCCGTGGCAACTGAACATATCGCGCTCCGTAGCCACTTCGCGGCAGATACGCAACACATCTTGTCCCATCAGCTTAGTATAGCTTTCATCGCCCAGCGGCAACCGCCAGCGTCTGCCTTTATCATCTACAATCAAGATTGAAGATTCGTCGATAGTAACAACCTGATGAGGGATGGCGAATTTCTCACGGATAAAGTCGGCAGTCTTTGCGTCCTCTTTACGAACTAACGTCAGCGTATCACTCATCTCGTAATATCCGTTTTCCACCACTTTACCGTCTTCAATGCTTGTAGCCAAAAGTCCTAATGCTCTTCTGTTCTTTCCTAAGCCATACAGCAATCCGCCCAGACTCTTATCCTCAGTTACTTTGGACAAGCCTTTGAACATACCATCCGAAGAAGCAGAACGATTATCGGCGTCCGTATATACGAAACTGACTGTGACATTGCTGCCTTTGTCCGATTTCACACGAATCCATTCTCCTTGTTCTTTAGAGTCAAAAGGAAGATAAATTGATTGTCCGGCGGGGACAGGCATCTTTGTCAGTTCAGTCCAAGTATTATTGCCTTGGCGGTCTACTTCAAATGTAAATGTGATATCTTGTGTTCCGTCATTTTGCAGCCAGCAGCAGCGATTTTTCCAGCCGGCAAACAGATAGGGCTCGCAATACACATTTGCTTGTATCTCTTCTTTTTCCCAGACTGCACCATCGGCCGTTGCTGGGCCCAGTTCGTCAGGTTTCGTCAGAGAGGTGAACCATAAGTTTGAGTTCGACTGTCCGGGACCTTCAATGTTACCTTTAGCTTTGCGTTTATTTAAAAACTCCTTCTGTGCGGAATCATCGCAACCGAATACCAATTCATCATTCCAGCGGGCAAAGTCGCCTATCACTTTCAGATAACTTGTACGGGGGCGGATACCTGCTGAGTTTTCTGCTGTAAAAGTCTGTGGGAAACGCCAGAACAAGCCGTGCATAGTCATCAGATAATCCGGTTGTCCGTCGGTGCCGACATTGCGGATACGCGGCCATTCGGTGTTCCATCCGTGAGCGCCATCGTAGGAATGGCTAGCTTTCGGAAGACGATAGAAGGTCCAACCCTTCTGCGGTTGTCTAACACCAAGTAAAACCGATTTATGATCCCATCCAGTAGCCCAAATCGGGTCTGTTTCAGGGTTTGTATTGCCATAGATACCGCCGGGACCTGTAAGCTCAACAAACTGGTTACGACGAATCACTTTCCAGTCTTTGCCATCCCATTCGGAAAGTGAGCCCGATAAGGCATCAAATTGTTTCATGGCAGCAGCGCTGTTCTCTCCATTGTTGGAGAATACCATCACTCCCTGACCGGAATACAAGCCTTTACCGTGTGCTCCTGGCAGTAGTTCTACGTGCTTAGGATTGTTCTTAGGATCTTTTCTGTACAGACGCCAGCCTTCATTGCTGTCTCTATACAGTTCTTTGGCTTTCAGAGAGTGCATATCCACTTCATAGAAGCCTTCTTCCATGGTTCCTATATAGATTTTGTTAGCAGGATCGGTCAGGTGGCGTGCCGAACCGGTATAACGCCCGGGAGCGTCTTGCCAAGGAAGCACTCGTACGTCTCCCGTCTCGTTAATAAAATAAGGACCGATGTTCAACTGATTCGATTCTTTATGAATTAAACGGTTGGCAGGTGTCCCGCCGATACTTTCCGAACGTACTGTCATCTTCTTGTCCGGAGTTATCTGATATAACTTGTCGGATGAGCCGAAAGGCATATGGGGACCGTAAGTGATAGCCCACAGACTTCCTGCCCATGGCACGACCGCACCCGTTCCACATTCGCCCTCATTGTTGAAGAAAGCCAGTTTGGGGTAGATTCCCGATATATTATCTTTTTGTGCTTGCTGGGGGGTGGTGCATCCCATTAATCCCAACACTATTAATCCTGTAAAAAAGTGTTTCATATTATTTTTCAATTAATAAATTATTCAATCAAATTACTCAAAGTGAGACTTCTACTTTCTCTCCCGATGGAGCTACTGCAAAGACCTGAACCTTGGTTCCCAAAACGAATTGCGCAGGAAGGGTAAATGTACCAGCCGGAGAGATAAACAGTAATTTATCGTCTGACCATACTTCATAGACAGCCACATTCTTCCAATTAACCATCAAGAACGTCTGACCGTTTCTTGAAGCACTTCCAGTAACAATGCTGCTATTTGACTTATAAAGTCCCTTATTATCATCGCAAATATATTCTACTTTTTTGGATGGTTTGGGAAGCCCCATTGCCTTGATACGTTCTTTGGCTTTGTCGGTCATCTCTTTAGTAACCGTAAACTGCTTAGACGTATAGTCATTCAGTTTATAATCCACCGGTTCGTAGAATCCCCACTTCGTGAAGAACTCTGTAAAATCCAATCCGGCTACCTCACTTGCCAGAACCGTAAACTCCACTTGACTTTCTCCCGGCGTGTCTTTGTCGGCTGTTTCCCGTATCTTTTGGTATAAGTCTTTATAGAAATCCTTGTTTCCTTCTATCTGGGTGTACAAATACAATTGCCAGAAAGGTACTAACTGACACCATAAATCAATATCCGTTCCATCCGGTGTTTTTTTCACGTGCGGATGATCGATTGGCAACAAGAGCGACATACCCTTTTCATAAAGGCTGGTGTACTTGCCACTGCTGGGAGTAGCCATCAGACGGGATTGATTTCCAAAGGTAGTCTGTACATACAAAGAATGAATATTGTTGGTTACCTCCGTCATTCCATGCCAGCACAAGCCCGGCTTGGTTTGGAAAGTATGTCCTACTTCATGGGCAGGTCCCCAAACACTGGTTCTCATTTTGTCTACACTACATAAATCATTCATCTCACTAGCCACGTATCCGGTATGATAATCAGCGGCATACATATAACTGTTGTTATACATCACAGAGAAGCAGACATAATTTGGATTCATACGATTGTATTTCTTCAATCCCATAAATTCTTGCTCAAGCAGCACCAATTCATCATAGATATCCACCAATGCCTTCCCGTCGGGAGTATACGACTTAAAGCTGCTTACCGGGAACATCAAATGAGAGTACTCACCCAATACATCAAAATGAGGAGCAACCGCAGCATTCAGTAAGCGTTCCCATTCTCCTGCTTCATGAATCTTAGTGTCGAAATATCCATTTACCTTTCCGGAAGGAATATGGATTTTGATTTCGGGGGTCGTTTTATAATCCGGTGTATGATAACAGATATAAATCAAGCCATCCGACTCAGCAATGAAGCGGTTTGTACCCTTTCTTAGGTTATGAGAATAATTCTTGTTGAATCCATCTTCACCCGGTACATACAGATTCAAGACACGGGCTGTGAGCGGAAGCCCATTGGTTTCGCCAACCAAGATAATCACTTCCTTGCCCTGTTCCACGAAGATTCCCGTAGGATTGGACAACAAGTCGTGCGCCTTGCTCAGTTTATTCTCTTTCTGGAAAATGCTCGGGTGAGGATAAGCCTTATAGTTATTAATGCGGAACTCGGCCGGATAGTTACCTCTCAACATATAGAAAGCTATATTACGGAACAGGGGATCCGTGCATTCTTCAATCTCTTTTTCGGTAATGCCCGCTTTCAATTGCGTACAAGTCACATCTTCAAAAAGCGTCATCGGATCGAAGTTGTTGGGATTCTGACGATAGAATTCCACTTCTCTCACCAGCAAATATCTTTTCACACTCTGATTGGTTGTATACACCGTTTTTGCCACTACTTTGATTTCTATCGGATCTATCAATGCCACCGGAAAATCAATGCGTGTGGGAGTAGTACCGGCATCGAACGCTACATCTTTCATCACTAATTTGAAATCCGCATCGGTTTTCGTCTTGACATATACATCTCCTACAGACAACGCATCCTTGTTCTTATCATCATACCATATAAAATAATCAATCCGGGATTGATCTTCAAACTTGAATATAAGACTTAACGGCCACGTTTTCTTAGCCGGATCGGTCTCAGCTTCCGATGCTTTAAACTCATCCTTGTCACTACACAGATAGCCGCTGCCTGTGCCTGAGTACTTACCGTCCCAAGCTCTTACAAAAGGAGTGGATGATTTTTCGGAGATGGCTCCCAAGTTATTGCGAGCCTCACCTCCTGCGATTGGCACCATTACATCTTCTCCATAGCCGGATTCACCGCTTTCATATTCACCGGCGCTTTGCGTAACCACCAACTCCGCAGATATTTTTTTCTCATCAGCGCTATTCTCTTTTACAAGAATGGTTCCTGTACGCTTATCTCCCGTATTACGGTCTACGATGTAGTTATGAGTATTAGTCTGCCATTCTATAGCTCTGGTTTCCGGAGCTTTCTTAATCCAATCGGATGGTATAATTTCATACTCCACATTTGTAGTAACCGTAAATTCAATCGTCTCTCCCACATTTCCGACAGTTATATTCTCGGGAGAAATAAAGATTCCCTTACCCGAACCTAACTGACGAACCGTTAGTTTCCGAACCAATTCATCAATTCTCACTGTAATAACAGCTTCACGGGATTCGATGGCATTATTTTTGTTAACTGTAATCTCCATGAATTGTTTTTTATCTTGCACGTCGGCCGTTACAGAGCACCAGCCCCTCGCTTCAAGATTCACCGCTGCCACCCAATTGATGCGATTGGACATAATTTCGAGCGTTTTTCTACCTCCTTCTTGTTCAAAGTCGACAGTCTCTGCTCCTATTTCCAACGTCGGTATGCTGCCAGTGCCTTCATCGTCGTTGCAAGCCGAGAATAGACATACGGCAAACAGCATGACAAAGCACCTCCAATATAAACATATCTTCATAATTTAATTTTTATATTTGTACATTGATTATAATCACGCTTCCGGGTCAAAGAAATAATATTCCACCTCATAAATCCGAAATTCAGCGAATGAGAAGTTCTTCACATCACTGCCCGTATGCACAGTAGGCACCTGGAAACGGAAATAATTGAAAGCAAAAGGTGCTCTGTATTCTTTAGAAAGAAAAGAATCAAGCGGTTTGGTAGGGAGTCCGTCGGCATCTTGCGTCAATGTAGTCACTAGTGTCCACGGATCGGACTCCATCGCTTTCACATAACATTCAATTACCGAAGGGAATTTGGCATCTTTATGGTCTCTGTTGATATAGGAAAACTTAATAAATTCCTGTGTCTTCGGATAGTGGATGTCATAATAGCGGGTAACTCCGGTTGCCGTACTTGTGCTATAATCAAAATTCACAAAAGTTTTATTGTCGTTATCAAACAAAGATTCCGCTTTAGAGCCGCTATATATTCCCGGAATATCTATATCATTGGCCGTGATCGTCAGTTCCCTGCTGGTATATGTTTCGGTAACTTCGGCACGTTTCGGTGTTTCAGCAATCTCATGAACTGTTCCTGGAGTAAAAGTAGTACTGAACGGCTGTATTTGGAACTTATACTCTCCGTATTTCAACCGCAAGTCATCAATTAAGATGCTGTTGCTAAAACTGCTGGCCGTTTTTCTCACCTCTTGCTTTTTAGCCGGATCAAAATACCGCACTTCCACATAACGGACATTACTATTCTCCGCATCAGGACACTCCCAATTCAGCTGGATAGCGCCGGGAAGGGCTTCCGAGGTCAGGTTAGTAATATCGGTAGGAGCTACTCCCTCGTCGTTATCACTGCAAGATGTATGGGTTAAGGCAAAAAATGCCATTGCATATATTACATATTTCTTCATAATCGTATTACATTTAAATTAGTCACTATATCCCGGGTTCTGTACCAGATTAGGATTTTTATTGATTTCGCTAATGGGCAACGGCATCAGGTAGTGTGCCGGGATGAAATTACGGGAAAGTTCCACCTCTTTCGGCTGGGCAAAACGTGCCAAGTCCGTCTCTTCTACAGAAAGTCCCATCGGGCGTTCTCCCAAAACTTCCGCTTCACCCCAACGGCGAATATCATAGAAATTGTGGTTTTCCAAATAAAGCTCGATGTGACGTTCTTGGTGGACAATCTGGCGCAACTTGTTTTGGTCGAGTGCAGCAATTCCTTCCCAAGATTCTTCTACCGATGGGACTCCTCCACGCTTACGAACTAAATTTAAATATGTTTTAGCTTCGGGCAAGTTGTTACATTCCACGCAGGCTTCTGCATAATTCAAGTAGAGCTCTGCCAAACGAATTACCGGCCAGGGATAGTGCGCAGGGGTAAAACCTGATGAACTGACAGAAGTAGCCGGGTTCACACCCTTTTTGTTTAAGTAGCCGCTCTTAGTACCTTGTTGATTGTCTGAGGTAACTCCTTGGTTGGATAATTTAGTAAATTGCACCAAATGCTTGGTTTCCTCTTTTCCTTTCTCACCTCTCAGATATTTGGTGGCAAAAGCATTGTTCGATTTGGTATCTGCATCTTTTCCCATCACTTCGTAATAGCCATTATGGAACGATACCCAAGCATAAAAACGAGGTTCGCGTTGCATATTCATCACCATAGTTTCTCCTTCAGCGTTCAGATTGTCCGCAGGAACCTCCGTAATATTGAAGCGGTTGGCATAAGGATAATTGGGATCTTCGTCGATAGGCAGACCATTTTCCGTATAGAAGCGTTCAATCTGTCGTAAAGTAATGGCAAGACCACCCCAGCTATACGAACCCCATCTAGGTACACTCTTTCCCTGCACGCTGTAGTTGCTTGATTCTTTTCGACAATCGGCAAAAATAATTTCCGGCGAGTTCTCCTTGTCGATGAAGGTGAAACGCAACGAGCGTTGATTAAGGTCCTTGGGTTCGGGAGTGCTACTCAATGCTCCTTCTGTTGCATAGTATAAATCGTAGCCATTAGCCTTTGCCAAATCGATAGCCTCCTTACAAGCTTGGGCAGCATCAATCCATTTCTGAGGGTTGTAAGAGGTGCTGATAAGCGGAGTACCATCTGCATTGGTGAAGCTGCTGAACATTGAACGAAACTTTTCACCTCCGTTGAACAACGGTGAAGCGGCATACAACAACAGACGACCGCGAAGAGCCATTGCAGCTGTGGCAGTGGCACGTCCGTATTCATCACCCGTGCGAACTGCCGGAAGGCGAGTCGCCACTTCACGCAATTGCTCTGCTACCCATGTCACACATTCGTCATACGGAGAACGTGGCAAGAAAGTTTCCGGATTGCCCAGTGTATTAACGTCGAACAACTCTTTAATCAGAATGCTCGGACCATAGGTACGTATCAAAATATAGTGGTAATATGCCACCAAGAAATCCGCTTCCGCCGTATATTCCGCTTTCAATTCATTCGATAGTCCCGGCACAGAACCTACGTTCTCTTTCATCAGATAGCATTGACGGATTCCCTTATACAAGTCGTGCCAATAGTTGATAATCGGGTTACTCGGAGTATATGTACCTTGTACGAATTTACCAAATTTCTCATGTTCCCAAGGAGTCACCACATCATCACCGGTCAAAAGGTCTAATGAAGAACTACCATTTCTTGCCTCGGGGATGTAGGAATAGCACGAATACAAATAGCGCAATGCCGCTTTCGGGTTTTTAAAGGCATCTTCTTCCGTTGCCTTTTCATCCGGTACAATGTCCAAATAATTGCAAGAAACGACAGTCATCAGGCATACCGCCATCAATAAATATTTTATCAATTTCATAATATTCAGCTTTAAGAAATTTATTTAATTGTCATTTGGAAACCGAAGTTGAATACACGTTGCGTAGGATATTTCAATCCGTTGCCTCCTCCTTGTTCCGGATCCCACAAGTCGAAATCGGAGAAAGTAAGCAGGTTGGAGCCACGCAAGTAAAGGCGCATATTCTTATAAGTATAACCGATTTCCGCATTTTTCAGTTTTAAGAAAGAACCGTCGCGCATCCAAAACGTAGACCGTTCGGAGTTGTTGGCAAGAGGCACCGTGGTCAGACGCGGGTAAGAAGCACGGATGTTCTGATTGTCGGGACTCCAGTGGTCGTCAGCAATGAAAGTCTGTATGTTTCTTTTCCGGTCGTTTCCAAACGGAGAGAGTCCGCTCAAGAACAAAGATGTTTTTGCCACTCCTTGGAAAAAGAATGAAAAATCGAAACCTTTCCATTTGAAAGAGGGTCCAAAACCGTAAACAATTTCCGGTGTAGTCGGATTACCGATAGGCAAACGGTCATTTTGGTCGATTACTTGGTCGTACAGTCCATACTTATTAGGAATATTGACATATTTAATATCACCGGCTTCTACCGTGCCACCAATCATTTGTGAAGGATGGTTGGCTACTTCCACATTGTCGGCAAAAAGGTAGTCGGCAATGTATCCCCACTGTTGTGAAACGCTATAACCTATTTTCGACAAGTTGGTATAGTCGCCGACAGCCTCTTCGTATTTCAGAATTTCATTGTGCGCATACGTAAAAGTGCTCTTGAAAGTCATGCTGAAATCTTTGTTGAATTGATGACCGAAGTCGATAGAAGCATCCACACCCTGATTGCGCACTTTGGCGCTGTTGACATAGGTTTTGGTACCATATACACCTGTATAAGAAGGAATGGTAGCCTTTTCTTGGAAGATGTCTGAGCGCTCTTCGCGGAATATATCAAACGTCAAGTTGAATCTGTTCTTGATGACCAAATCAATACCAGCGTTGAATTTTCGTCCCACCTCCCAAGTCAACGCCTCGTTAGCAAAACGGTTGTATTTAGGACCTTTCATAGAAACATTCATATTGATGCCGGTAGTAAAAGAATCGCTTCCTGTAAGATTGACATCGGACAAGTAAGCAAAACGTGCGCCACCAATTTCACCGTTACCTACCAAACCGTAGGAAGCCCTGACTTTCATGCGGGTAACAATGTTTTTCAACGGTTCAAAGAATTTCTCCTCACTGATATTGTATCCCAAAGCAACAGAGGGGAAGAAACCCCAGCGGTTACCTTTGGCGAAGTTTTCGGAACCATTGTATCCTAAGTTTACTTCCATCAAATACCGATTATCGTAAGCATAGGAAGCTCTGGCGGCAATACCTTGACGACGGGTAGGCAGTGCTTTCAGCAAATCCGTACCCGGATCGTTGTCTACATATTCATCTTGATTGTAGATGAGTAAACCACCCACATCGTGTTTGCCGAACGTGCGGTTGTATTCAAACATGGCTTGCAAATAGATGCGGCGGTTACCGGCATTGCTACTGGTAGTTTTCAGTTCGGTAGTCTGTTCCGTACCCTCCATGGTCAAATCATAATCATACGTACCGTCTCCGTTGAGTCTCCAGTTGTTCATAGAGAAGATGTTCCAGGTAGCCGAACGAGTCTGCACCGAATTGGTATAGTTTTTCAACGAGGCCATAGCCTTGAATTTTAATCCCGGAGTAACCATACGGAGGTCTTGATCGAAATTCAACGAGGCAATCACTGTACTTTGGAAGGTGTCCGAATATCCGTTCACCATAGAAGCCAATGGGTTGTAGTCCGATTTGCCTTTCTGTGGCACACCCCATTTGAGATATGTCGTCTCACCATCCTCCGGATACAAAATCGGTGCATCCACCGGATTGGAGTCCATCACACTAGAAAATAAGTCACCGGTACTTTCTTTGGGGCTGCGCTTGTCTACCAACATGACGTTCAACTTCAATGAAAGGCGTGAAGTAGCACCCAATTTCGCATTGATGTTATTTTGGAACGAATAGCGCATACGGCTGATATTGTTGTCGTAAGAAAAGAAATCTTTGGAACGGCTCTTTAGCATACCGCTTTCGTGGCTGACAGAAACACTGGAGAAGTAGTCCACCTTCTTACCACCACCACGGATGTTGAAATTGAATGTTTCGCTGAAAGAGCGGTCTTTGAACATTTCGTCGTACCATTGCACGTTGGGGAATATATAAGGATTCAGTCCTCGGCGGGTTCCATCGATTTGTTCCTGTGTATAAGGAACTTTTCCCATTGGTTGGTTGCGAACTGCTTCGTTGTACAACTCCATGAAGTTAACTCCATCAACAAACTCGGGTATCTTGGTCGGTTGGTGCATACTTGCTTCAAAACGGAAGTTGATAATCGGTTTGTCCAAAGCAGCTCCCGACTTGGTAGTCACAATCATGACACCGTTAGCACCACGCATACCATACATGGCTGTTGCCGTAGCGTCTTTCAAGATAGAGAAACCGTCGATGACCTCAGGATCGAGCGCATTCAAGTCGGTCGTAGAAGCCTCTACGCCGTCGATGATAATCAACGGAGAAGTGCTGGCACTACCCAGTGTGGACACACCGCGAATCCAAAAGTCAGCGCCATCAGCACCCGGTTCTCCGCTGCGTTGCACGGCAATCACACCGGACAGACGTCCGGCAAAAGAAGTAGAAAGATTAGTGGCAGGCACTTTCAAGTCATTTGGCCGGATAGTCTGTACGGAACCTACCATACTGGCTTTTTTCTGTCCCGTACCATAAGCCGTAACCACAACTTCTTCCAAAGTCTTCGCATCTTCTTTCAATGTAATGATTATATTCTGGCGTCCCCCAACTTTTACTTCCTGTGTGGCATAGCCGATATACGAGACTATCAAGACCGAATTTTCTGACGGTACCGTTAAATTATAAAGCCCGTCCATATTTGTAGTAGTACCTATTGTCGTCCCTTTTACTTTGATAGCCGCACCAATAACAGTTTCGCCTGTTTCATCTTTTACCAATCCCTGAATTAATCTCTTCCCTTTGCTTTGTTGGATTTTTGAGGCCGGAACTGTTTCTTTCTTTTTCAATAAGATCTGGCGGTCTTTTATTTCATAACTCACCGGCATGTTACCGAATAATTTATTCAGCACCTCATTGATTGGCAAGTCTATGACCTTTATACTAACCTTTTTAGAGTCATCAAGAACATCTGCATAATAGAAGAAAACATATTCGCTTCCTTTTTCTATATGCTTAATCACATCCTTTATAGGAACATTCTTTAATTCAAATGTAAATTTCTTAGTTTGGTTATATTCGGACAACTCTGACGCATAAACAGTTGCCGAAATAAAAAAGAAGCTAAAAGCAAGCACGAATTTCATAAATTTAGCATTCATGCTTACGTTATTTTCTGGGTTTTTCATATTTTTGTAAGATTAAAATTTGACCACTGTGAGTGGTTTGATAAAAGTTATTTTATCCGGATAATATTCCCGTATTATTCGGATACTTTTTTATAATTCGATTTTTATATCATAGGCTTTCAAATTAAAGATTAAACACTCGTTATCACTCCCTATTTTTTCGTAATCGAGAATCCATTCTCTGTACTCTCATATTTGATTGGCGCTGTTATAGCAATTCTTGATAGAACTTCCTCCAGTGAATAGTTTAAATCCAAGATTCCACATACCATCATATTCTTTACCGCAGCATCGTACTTGATAGATTTACCGTAATAGCGCTCTAACTTAAGAAAGACTCTTTCCAACGGTTCGGTATTCATCACAAACAATCCTTTTGTCCAGGCAACATAATCGGCTGCATTCACAGTCTTTTTACCGGAGATTGCCCCATCGCTGATAGATGCCAACTGATTGGGAGATAGTTTGAGGGTATTCTTTTTATTATCTTTCAGATTCACAGCTCCACGCAGTAAAACCACCTCTGCATAATCATCCCCTTTGTAGGCACTTACATTGAAAGCTGTCCCCAGTACTTCCACTTCAAACTCCGCTGTTTTTACAAAGAAAGGAGCCGATTCATCACGCTTCACATCTATAAAAATCTCTCCGTCTACAAATATTTCACGCCTGTTCTTAGCAAAACGTTTGGGATAGACCACCTTTGTTCCTGCATTAATGTGCAAACTGGAACCGTCGGCAAGAACCAAGCGGGTGAATTTACCTTTAGGAACGATAATCTGATCATATAAATCCTCCGTAGCAGTATGGGATATTTCTTCTTCACCTACACTAACAGTACCGCTCTGAGAATAAGTAACCGTAGAACCTTTCTTTACCGGAATGACTTCTTCCTGCGAAACAATCAATTGGATATCGTCACCTACGGCTGATTCATTTGTCATTTTTGTAGCTACCACAGAAAAATCCGAACTGTTATTTATAAGGAACTTTTCAGTACCTAACCATATGAATCCAATCAATGCAGCAGCAGATGCAGTGGTAATCATAAAATATCGACGCTGCCTCTTTTGCTTTTTCTTATTAATACCAACCGCTATCTTATTCCACAAATCGGTCATCTCTTCTTGCGACGAGACATCCTCCTGCATTTTGAAGTATTCTATAATCCTTCGTATGGTATTTCTTATTGCTATCTTACTATATTTCATTTCTTCCCGTTTATATTAGAATGGGATAAGATGAAAAACATACTCACCATTTCGGTATTTTTTTTAGAAAAAAACGAAGAAAGAATAAATAAGCGGATAAACAAATGAATATCAGTGAATTATATTAGAGATAAATATTTCGCAGTTTCAGAAAGATAATACCATCTTGATGATAAGAAGTTGCCATATACCTAGAAGATGTTCATCTTGTCCGATTAGGGAACGTAATTTTGTCAACGCACGATTCGCCAGATTCATAGACGATTGCACATTTATATCCATAACATCCGCTATTTCTTTATAAGATAAATCTTTCACATAACGCAGATAAAGAACCGACTTCTGATTGGGAGACAACTGAGACATTGCATCCAGCAACCGACGAGCTAATAGCATATCATCGTCATTCTTAGGAAATAACTGCTCAAATAAATCTTCATTCTCCGGGATATGAAAAACAGAATCATCCAATGAATTTTCTTCCTTTTGAGAGGCTAGTTTATTGATTAGATTATTTCTTAAAGCTCTCAATAGATAAGAGCGGACAGTGATATTGGCAGTGTTTATATTAGTATTTTGGTATATATTCACAAAGAGGTCTTGAATGCAGTCCTTTATCAGTTCTTTGTTGGGATTACACTTCAGTCCATAGTTTAACAAAAGAGAATAGTACTTTTGATAAAGTATCTCCAAAGCCTTTTGATCACCTTTAATTAAAAGGTTCCACAAGGACAGATCATCTATTTCACCAGAAGGAGGTATGCTTTCCATTTTCTACAGGGTGATTAGTCGGGTACAAAAATAACATAAATTTATGTATATTTTATGTTACTTCCATCTAAATTTGAAAGAGAAAGAAAACTTGACTACTATCTTCACGGATCAAATATATACAAATACTCCTTGCTAATACACAAAATAATTTGGTACATTTGCAGAGGAAACCTCAAAAAATAATTATCATGACCCCACAAGAATTCTTCAAGAATGACCTTTTTGCCGAAAATGCAGGCGTAGTGTTGCTCGAAGTACGCGAAGGATACAGCAAAGCCAAACTGGAAATAAAACCGGAACATCTTAATGCAGGAGCACGGACACAGGGAGGAGCCATTTTTACACTGGCAGATCTGGCGCTTGCCGCAGCAGCCAATTCACACGGCACACTAGCTTTCTCTCTCTCCTCCAATATTACCTTTCTACGGGCAAGCGGACCGGGTGATACTCTTTATGCCGAAGCACGCGAACGCTACATCGGCCGGAGCACAGGGTGCTATCAGGTAGACGTGACCAACCAAAACGGAGATTTGATTGCTACTTTCGAATCAAGTGTATTCCGAAAAGACCAGAAAGTTCCTTTTGAAGTTCAAGAATAAAAAATAGATAGGGCTGAAAGTACACCCGTAAAGGTCACTTTCAGCCCTACCTATTTTTTCTCTTTATCTATTTAACGATAGAAGTCAACGGATGGCGATTGCCCCGGACATCATTCAAGAACGCCTTTGCCGAACCAAAGTTCAAGAACAAATCCAGACGGACCGGAAGATGGTTCAAGTCATCTGTCACAAAGAAAGTAATGACTTCCTTTTCCTTCCCTTTCTTATCATATTCGACTAACGAGAAAATCAGGCAACGATAAGTTGTCCCATTCTCGGCTTTAACATTCTCTTTTCCACGATAAATAAGCGTCTGTTCTTCCACCTTACGCCCGGTAGCCATCGGGAACTTAATCTTCTCTCCTACCTTATAGTCGGCAGGATCATAAGAACGTGCCTGGCCCAAAATACTCAGCATATCATATATACAACGGCTATCACTTGCTTCGGACTCATCAAATGCCCCATCCCGGTACGTACGTTTCTGATTGACAAAGCAGAGTCCGTCCTTGTACGAGAACCAAGCCTCATCCACTGTATAACGTTTCCCTTCCTCGGCACCTTTGCGGAAATAACGCGGCTCCAGCTTCTCACCAATCACACAAGTCAGCGTGTCGCGCATTTTGAAAAAGAAGTCTGCCCGCTTACTACCCAAAGCAAGCAGGTTGATCCGGAAAGCAGGTTTCGAATGGTAGGTTGTCGCATTGGTTGTCAGGCTGGCAAGACCGGCTTTTACCCATACAAACTTCCAGTTGAAGTACAAATCATACATCACGTGTTCACCAGTTTGAAACGCATCATTCTTCGCTTCACATTGGGCATTGGCGGGAAGAGCGAAAACTCCCATCAGTAACGCCACAGTTCCGATAATCAGGCTACGGCGAAAGTTAACGCCGCCTGTTTTGATTATTTCTATCCTTTTTCTTCTTGTCTTCATCTGGTTTTTGTTTTTTAAGCTCATCCGGTTTCTGTTTATCCACAGGGGTCGCATGAATATCCCATGGTTGTGTCACATCCCACAATGCCTTGTACTCTAATATTGTCGGATAATAGAAAACCGCTTCCGGTTGCACCCCTTTTGCAAAGTCTCCTGTGTCCCATTCTCCATTTCCATTTGTGTCATTTATCAGTCTAGCCGCATATTTCCCAGGATTCAGGAAGTAGAAATCGACCATACCGTCCTCCTCCACCCTCCGCTTACGAACCACTTTGTCCTGTGCATCCAGCAGTTCGACGAATGCGAGAGAATCAGCTCCTGTCACATTAAAATGAAGCGTGAAATATTCATCTTCACTACGCACCTTAAATCCTTGTTTTATCTTATCGGTGAACAGTCCGTATATACCGTGGAATGCAGTTGAGTCTACTGCAAACTCATATTCGAAAGTCGGTTCCCAATCATAATACAAATTAAATTTCTTCAGATTTATGGAATCCTGTTGAAACTCGAACGGTATATCCTGCCACAGCGTATCTACCTTTTGACGCAGATGAATGGCCGTACTGTCAAAACTGGCGATAGGTTCGTCAAAACTCAAAGAGATATATCCATATACATCCATTGACGAAGGTGCACTGACATTCACCGACAAGAATTTCGTCGGTTCCGGTTCGTCCTCTTCATCTTTCTTTTTCTTCTTTTTCTTCTTCTCCTTTTCAGGTTCGTCTTTCTTATATTTCTGCTTCGAAACCAGGTTCAGCGTATCCGTACGAGGCACTAACTGATTCAATGTATCGGTATAAAGATAGGTCAGGCTCATGGCAAGCGTATCCTGTTTGAAGAGCAAGGAATCCTTTACCCAATAATGAATCGTATCGTTCCGCTGATTCTTCTCGATGATAAAAGCATCCTTTTCGTCGAAGTTTAATCCTTTCAGTACAGGCAAAGTGTCTGCTTTACCTGCAAAATAGAAAGTAAATTTATGCGGAACAAGTCTTTCGGATTTGATAAGATATTGCGAATAATTCAGTTCCTTGAAGGCCCGGAGAATCACATCGTCCGGCAGATAATGCATATATTTCTTCTCTACAATCGTATCATAAGTCAGCGAGTCCACCCAAGCTGTATCCATACGGGTACGTTCTTCCATGCGGGGGATAATCAGCGAATCATGAAAAGCAATCACCTCGCTCTTCTGATTGAAAGTAAAATTCTGATCGGCATCCATCAATCCGTAAATACGGTACTTGCCGGGAGCTATGCCGCGAATAGAAAATCGTCCACGACTGTCCGTGCGTGCCACGCGATCGAAAGGTAACTTGTTGAAAGCCGAATCGTTCAGGTTGGAATGCAGTCCGACAAGAATGCCTTTGATAGGTTCCAAATTAGAGGCATCAAGTACTGTTCCCGACACTTCCATCGTATCGATCTGTGCACCGGTAGAAAAGGTAAATGCAAAGTTACCCAACGGGTTACCCTCATTATTATCGACAATAGCATCCGAAAAGTCAATGGTATAGGTAGTGTTCGGTTTCAAAGAATCAAGCAGATTCACCTGTATCCGCTTTCCGGAAGCCTTGATTTCGGGTTGCTGTATCTGAGGTGGAGAAACAACCACTTTCTCAGTCGCTTTCTCCAACTTTATAAATTCGTCAAATTGCAAAGAGACTTTCGTCCTTTCATTATTTAATGCACCGGCAGCAGGGGTACTGCCAATGAAACGGGGTGGAGTCTCATCATAAGGCCCCCCGTCCGGCCGCCCGATACTGGCGCAGGAGTATAACATAGCTACCAGCGTTACTACCGGAAGCGCCTTGCGGACTATTTGTTTTATCTTTTGATTCTCAAACTGTAACATGCTGCAAAAATAAGCGTTCTTATCCAATAAACACCACACTTTCTAGCTAATTTATTAAAAAACGAAAGAGTAGCTTAGGGTAATAAACAATCTCAATGAAGTTTTTATTTCTTTTTCCTGCTAATATAATTAGTTTTCTTGCCTAAAGTAATTACCTTTGTTGTCTCTTCTTTTTTCGTTCCACTATGGTGTTCCGCAAAGAGCACTATAGTTTTCCTTACAGAACATTGTAGTGGGACGAAAGAGAAACTATAGTGGAACGAAATAAAAATAACAAGCAAAGTATATCCGACCAGGCAAATGGATATATCCATGTACTAACACAAAATAAATACGAATATGAGCATACATTACGACCTTTACAAGACACCAGATATCCAACAGACAGGCGAAGAGCAACCGCTTCATCCCCGTGTGGTATTCAAGGGAACTGTCGATCAAGAAGAATTTTTGGATCGGGTAAACAAATTCACAGGAATAAGCCGCAGTTTGTTGGCAGGTGCCATGCAGTCTTTCCAAAACGAACTGAGAGATTTGCTTGCCAACGGCTGGATTGTAGAACTGGGAGACATCGGATACTTTTCCGTATCCTTACAAGGGCCACCTGTCATGGAGAAAAAAGACGTACATGCGCAATCCATCAAGCTGAAGAATGTCAACTTCCGGGTAGGCAAACAATTCAAGAAAGAGGTGGGTTGGCAAATAAGACCGGAACGCGGAGAGTCAATTACCCGCCCCCACGGGGAAGGACGCAGTGAAGAAGAATGCTTGACAATAATCAATGAGCATCTCAAAAAATATCCCTGTATAACCCGAACCGACTACAGCCGGTTGACGGGACACAACAAAAAACGTGCACTTAGTGAACTAAATGTTTTTATTGAACGTGGTGTGCTGATTCGTTATGGAGCAGGCAAGCAGGTAGTGTATGCGAAAAAGATAGAAGAGAACTTCACGGATAGATGACTAAACCGTTTTGACACTATATACACAAATAGCATATCCAACCCTATATTCAGGGATATTTATGCGCCGCTTGACGGCTTCATCATGAATGCAGGAATTAAATTAAGATTCTGATTTTATCAATTAATTAATTTATGAACGCACATTTCTTTTTTTCCTTGCCCATGAATTTCAGAACACATACCTTTGCGTCGTGATCACAAAACAAGAATAAAACAGATTAACTAACTATTAAAAAAAAGATTATGGCACTGAAGTATGTTGTCAAGAAAAGAGTTTTCGGCTTTGACAAGACAAAGGCTGAAAAGTATGTAGCACAGAATGTTATTACCAATACGGTAGATTTCAGAGATTTATGCAAGGAAGTATCCATGTTCGGTATGATTCCCGAGGGTGCGGTGAAGCACGTGATTGACGCACTGATTGATGCGCTGAACACAAACCTGAATAAAGGGTTGTCGGTGCAATTAGGTGATTTCGGCTGCTTCCGTCCGGGAATGAGCTGTAAAAGTCAGGATACGGAAGAAAAGGTAGATGCCGACACCATCCAACGGGTGAAAATCGTGTTTACTCCGGGATATAAGTTTAAAGAAATGTTGGAAAAAGTCAGCATTAAAAAGACGGAAGGAAACGGCAGCAATGCTTCTTCGGGAAATAATGGCGGAAGTAATCCCGAGAACCCGGATAGTGGTGATAGCGGTGAAACTCCGGATCCCGATCCCGCAGCATAAAATCTGATATACCTGAGAGCTAACGACTAGCTTTATTGAACGTGAGATACAGTTTCTACTTTTAGACAGAACAGTATCTCACGTCTTTTTTATTTCCATAAGCATAGATTAATACCGACAACATGCTTAATTTATTAAAAACTAGCCTTAATTGAATGATTTTTTGCCCTCCACTCATTAAAATAATCCTTATCTTTGGCTCCCGAAATTCAAACCTAATACAAAAAACCCATGAAGAAACAACTACTCTCCTGCTGCTTGGCTGCATTGGGACTGACAGCGATTCAAGCGCAAAGCTTCAATGAGTGGAAAGACCCGGAAGTGAATTCCGTAAACCGCTCCGCTATGCACACTAACTACTTTGCTTACGCATCGGCTGATGAAGCTAAAGCCGGTATCAAAGAAAATTCCGCGAATTTCATGACTCTGAACGGTCTTTGGAAATTCAACTGGGTGAGACATGCCGAAGCACGTCCGACCGACTTTTACCAAACTAATTTCAACGACAAAGGCTGGGACGACCTTCAAGTGCCCGGCGTATGGGAACTGAACGGCTATGGCGACCCTATCTATGTAAATGTAGGATATGCCTGGAGAAGCCAGTTCAAGAACAATCCGCCGTACGTTCCGACAGAAAACAATCATGTAGGCTCTTACCGGAAAGAAATCATCGTTCCTGCCGACTGGAAAGGAAAAGAGATTTTTGCCCATTTCGGTTCGGTCACTTCCAATATGTACCTTTGGGTGAACGGACGCTATGTAGGATATAGCGAAGACAGCAAACTGGAAGCCGAATTCAACCTGACCAGCTATCTGAAACCGGGTAAGAATGTGATTGCTTTCCAGGTATTCCGCTGGTGTGACGGCAGTTACCTGGAAGACCAGGACTTCTTCCGCTACTCCGGTGTAGGACGTGATTGCTATCTTTACGCACGCGACAAGAAATATATTCAGGACATTCGTGTAACGCCCGATTTGGACAGCCAATATAAAGATGCTACGCTGAATATCGCTGTTGACCTGAAAGGAAACGGCACAGTGGTTTTAGACCTGACAGATGCCCAAGGCAACAGTGTAGCTACCGCCGACCTGAAAGGTTCGGGCAAGCTGAACACCACACTGAATATCTCCAATCCTGCTAAATGGACGGCTGAAACGCCTAACCTTTATACACTGACTGCCACTCTGAAAAACGGCAACAACACAATAGAAGTAATTCCTGTGAAGGTTGGTTTCCGCAAGATTGAATTGAAAGGCGGACAGATACTCGTTAACGGCCAGCCGGTACTCTTCAAGGGAGCAGACCGCCACGAAATGGATCCGGACGGCGGTTATGTAGTTTCCCTCGAACGTATGCTGCAAGATATTAAAGTCATGAAAGAGCTTAATATCAACGCCGTACGTACCTGCCACTACCCGGACGATAACCGTTGGTATGACCTTTGCGACCAATACGGACTCTATGTAGTAGCCGAAGCCAACGTGGAATCTCACGGTATGGGATATGGAGACCAGACACTGGCAAAGAACCCCAGTTACGCCAAAGCTCATATGGAACGCAACCAGCGCAACGTACAACGCAGCTACAACCACCCGTCCATCATCTTCTGGTCACTGGGTAATGAAGCCGGCATGGGACCGAACTTTGAGAAATGTTACACTTGGATTAAAAACGAAGACAAGACACGTGCAGTACAGTATGAACAAGCACGCACCAGCGAATTTACAGACATCTATTGCCCGATGTATCTAGGTTATGAAGGTTGTATCAAATATTGCGAAGGCGATATTCAAAAACCATTAATTCAGTGTGAATATGCACACGCTATGGGTAATTCACAAGGCGGATTCAAAGAATACTGGGACATCATCCGCAAGTATCCGAAATACCAAGGCGGATTTATCTGGGACTTTGTAGACCAGTCTTGCCACTGGAAGAACAAAGACGGAGTAGATATTTACGGCTACGGCGGCGACTTCAACAAATACGACGGTTCGGACAACAACTTCAACGACAATGGCTTAATCAGCCCTGACCGCGTACCTAATCCGCATGCTTACGAAGTAGCTTATTTCTACCAAGACATCTGGACTACTCCTGCCGACCTCGCTAAAGGTGAAATCAACATCTTCAACGAAAACTTCTTCCGCGACCTGTCTTCATATTATATGGAATGGCAATTACTGGCAAACGGGGAAGTGGTACAGACCGGCATTGTATCCGACCTGAAAGCAGCGCCTCAACAAACTGTAAAAGTGCAGCTTCCGATTGACACGAAGAACATCTGTCCTTGCAAGGAACTGCTGCTCAACGTCAACTATAAACTGAAAGCCGCAGAAACATTGTTGCCGGCAGGAACTACCGTCGCTTATGACCAGTTAAGTATCCGCGACTACAAAGCGCCGGAACTCAAACTGGAAAACGTACAAACCACCAACCTTGCAATCACCGTGCCCAGTATCCTGGACAACGACCGTTACTACCTGATTGTCAAGGGTGAAAACTTCTCTATGGATTTCAACAAGCAAAACGGCTACCTCTGCCGCTACGACGTGAACGGCATGCAGATGATGGAAGATGGCAGCGAACTGACTCCCAACTTCTGGCGTGCGCCGACCGACAACGATTTCGGAGCAGGCTTACAACGCAAATATGCGGTTTGGAAGAACCCGGAACTGAAACTTACGTCTCTGAAACACGGCATCGAAAACGACCAGGCTGTGGTTCGTGCAGAATACGACATGAAATCGGTAGGCGGCAAGTTATTCCTCACTTATACTATCAATAATAAGGGAGCAGTGAAGGTTACCCAGAAAATGGTAGCCGACAAGAGCAAGAAAGTTTCTGAAATGTTCCGTTTTGGCATGCAACTTCGTATGCCTCTTACTTTCAACGAGATAGAATATTACGGACGCGGCCCGGGAGAGAACTACTCCGACCGTAACCACGGCGCCATGATAGGTAAATACCGCCAGACGGTAGAAGAGCAATTCTATCCGTATATCCGTCCGCAGGAAACCGGAACGAAAACTGATATCCGCTGGTGGAGACTGCTGAACATCGGAGGTAACGGTTTGCAGTTCGTTTCTGAAGCTCCGTTCTCTGCTTCTGCACTGAACTACACTATCGAATCACTGGATGACGGTGATGCAAAAGACCAACGTCACTCGCCGGAAGTTGAAAAAGCAAACTTTACAAACTTCTGCATTGACAAAGTACAGACAGGATTGGCGTGCGTCAACAGTTGGGGAGCTATACCGTTAGAAAAGTATCGTCTTCCTTATCAGGATTATGAATTCAGTTTCATCATGTCACCCGTATCGCATAAACTGAAGTAATGAAGTAAAAAACATAGTTAAAAAACACGGTATCAGAGTACAAGAATACCGAAATTACTGTACTTTTGCAGCCGGAAACTGATTTTACAGAATTAGTTTCCGGCTTTCATTCCTTAAATCCCCCCTTTATACAAGAGAATGACACACGTGCAACAAAACGCATAATTTTAAAAAACAGATAAATGAGAAGTATGAAAAGTAGAATTGTTTTATTTGCATTTTGCTTGGCCCTTCTGTCCAGTTGCGGCAATAAGGGTAATGACACCGGAAAAGTCCCAGAATATGCAGTACAAGAATTACAGAAGTCAACTGCAAATTTAACGACAGCTTATCCAGCTACCATTAAAGGTAAACAAGATGTAGAGATCCGTCCGCAAGTGTCCGGCTTCATCACCAAACTGTGTGTTGACGAAGGAGCAAGTGTACACAAAGGACAAGTTTTGTTCATTGTCGACCCGACTCAATATGAAGCAGCCGTACGTACTGCCAAAGCAGCCGTTGCTACAGCCGAAGCAGCCGTACGCACCCAACAAATCACAGTGGATAACAAACGTGAGCTGAACAAGAAAAACATCATCAGTGACTACGACCTGTCAATGGCCGAAAATACATTGGCACAGTCTCAGGCACAATTAGCCCAAGCACAGGCACAGTTGACTTCTGCTCAGCAGAACCTCTCTTTCACACAAGTGAAAAGCCCTTCTGACGGGGTTATCAACAATATCCCTTATCGTTTGGGAGCATTGGTCAGCCCTTCTATCGCTACGCCGATGACTACCGTTTCTGAAATTGATGAAGTATATGTATATTTCTCTATGACAGAAAAAGAGCTGTTGGCAATGACCAAGTCCGGAAGCACTATCAAAGAAGAAATCAGCAAAATACCGGCTATCAAATTGCAGTTGATCGACGGTACTGAATATAATATTGAAGGTAAAGTGGATGCAATCACGGGGGTTATCGACCAGACTACCGGTTCTGTAAGTATGCGCGCTATCTTCCCGAACAAAGAACACATCCTACGTAGTGGCGGTACGGCAAACGTGCTGATTCCTTACACGATGGAAAATGTTATCAGCATTCCGCAGTCTGCAACAGTAGAAATCCAGGATAAAAAGTTCGTTTACGTCCTGCAACCGGACAACACCGTGAAATATACGGAAATCGGTATCTTCAACCTGGATAACGGGAAAGAATATCTCGTTACTTCCGGTTTGAACGCAGGAGACAAAATTATCATCGAAGGTGTGCAGAGCCTCAAGAACGGTCAGGTTATACAACCTATCACACCGGCTCAGAAAGAAGCGAACTATCAACAGCACTTGAAAGACCAACGCGAAGGGAATTTAGCTACTGCTTTCAATTAATAACTTAGATAATCGTATGAAATTAGATAAATTTATTAACCGTCCGGTACTATCAACAGTTATTTCTATCTTGATAGTAATCTTGGGTGCTATCGGACTGGCAACACTGCCTATCACCCAGTATCCGGACATCGCGCCCCCTACTGTGTCTGTGAAGGCCACTTATACGGGTGCCAGTGCATCAACCGTATTGAACTCCGTGATTGCTCCGCTGGAGGAACAAATCAATGGTGTGGAAAATATGATGTATATGACCTCTAACGCATCCAACACAGGTGCCGGTGATATATCCATCTATTTTAAACAGGGAACAGACCCGGATATGGCTGCCGTCAACGTGCAGAACCGTGTTTCTATGGCACAGGGATTACTGCCTGCCGAAGTAACTAAAGTCGGTGTGACAACTCAGAAACGCCAGACTTCCATGCTGGTGGTATTCTCTCTTTATGACGAAACCGATACGTATACAGAAGCATTTATCGAGAACTACGCAAAAATCAACCTGATTCCGCAAGTTCAGCGTGTGCCGGGTGTAGGTGACGCCTCTGTGATGGGACAGGACTACTCCATGCGTATCTGGCTGCGTCCGGACGTGATGGCTCAATACAAGCTGGTGCCGGGTGACGTATCCGCAGCATTGGCAGAGCAGAACGTGGAAGCTGCTCCGGGACAATTCGGTGAACGCAGTAACCAGACTTTCCAATATACCATCCGTTACAAAGGACGTCTGCAACAGCCGGAAGAGTTCGAAAATATCGTCATCAAATCTTTGCCCGACGGCGAAGTGCTTCGTCTGAATGATATTGCCGAAATCCAACTGGACCGTTTGGGATATAACTTTACCAACCGCGTAAACGGACATAAGGCTGTAACCTGTATCGTTTATCAGATGGCAGGAACAAATGCGACACAAACCATCAGTGACATCCAGGTGTTACTGGATGAAGCGTCCAAATCACTGCCGGCCGGCCTGAAGATAAACGTTTCCATGAATGCCAACGACTTCTTGTTCGCTTCTATCCATGAGGTATTGAAAACATTGTTCGAGGCATTTATCCTGGTATTTATCGTAGTATATATCTTCTTGCAGGACTTACGTTCTACATTGATTCCGACTATTGCCATCCCGGTAGCTCTTATCGGTACTTTCTTCATTCTGTCTCTGGTAGGATTCAGTTTGAACTTGCTGACGTTATGTGCGCTTGTGCTCGCCATTGCGATTGTGGTCGATGATGCCATTGTGGTCGTCGAGGGTGTACACGCCAAGCTAGACCAAGGTTACACATCCGCCCGTCTGGCTTCCATCGACGCGATGAATGAGTTGGGTGGTGCTATCGTATCCATTACGCTGGTCATGATGGCTGTGTTCGTTCCGGTAAGTTTCATGGGAGGAACGGCAGGAACATTCTACCGCCAGTTTGGTATGACAATGGCCATCGCCATCGGTCTGTCCGCCCTGAACGCCTTGACATTAAGTCCCGCCTTGTGTGCCGTTCTTCTGAAACCGCATAAGCAGGAAGGTGAAGGTTCCGAAGAGGTTCCTCCATTGAATGAGCGTATGAAAACAGCCTATAAAGCGGCTCATACAACGATGATAAACAGATATACCGAAGCTATCGGAAAGATGTTGCATCCGGGAATCACACTCACATTCACGCTTGTTGTCATCCTCGGTATGATTTTCGGATTCTTCAATATCAACCCGATAGTTACCGCCATCCTCATACTTCTCAGTATTCTGGCACTAATCGGAATGAGCACGAAGAAATTCAAGAACAGTTTCAATGATACCTATGAATCTATCCTGAAACGGTATAAGAAACGCGTACTGTTCTTCATCCAGAAGAAGTGGCTGTCCATGGGACTGGTCGTTGCTTCCATCGTATTGCTTATGTTCTTCATGAACACTACTCCGACAGGTATGGTGCCAAACGAAGATACCGGTACACTAATGGGAGCTGTAACCTTGCCGCCGGGTACGTCACAAGACCGCTCGGAAGAGATTCTGGCACGTGTAGACAGCCTGATTGCCGCCGACCCTGCCGTATCTTCACGTACACTGATTTCCGGTTTCAGTTTCATCGGTGGACAGGGACCGTCCTACGGTTCTTTCATCATCAAACTGAAAGACTGGGACGAGCGTTCGATGATACAGAACTCTGACGTTGTGGTGGGTTCTTTATATATGCGTGCACAGAAAGTCATCAAGGAAGCACAGGTATTGTTCTTTGCTCCGCCGATGATTCCGGGTTATTCGGCATCTACGGATATTGAAGTGAATATGCAGGATAAGACGGGTGGCGACCTGAACAAGTTCTTCGATGTAGTCAACGACTATACCGCCGCACTGGAAGCCCGTCCTGAAATCAATTCGGCAAAAACAACGTTCAACCCGAATTTCCCGCAATATATGATTGATATTGATGCGGCAGCTTGTAAGAAGGCGGGTATCAGCCCAAGTGACATCCTTACTACCATGCAGGGATATTACGGTGGTCTGTATGCGTCCAACTTCAACCGTTTCGGTAAGATGTACCGTGTAATGATTCAGTCGGACCCGTTATCACGCAAGAACCTGGAATCCTTGAAGAATATCAAGGTTCGTAACAGTGCCGGAGAAATGGCTCCTATCTCTCAATTCATCACTATCGATAAGGTATATGGTCCGGATATCATCAGCCGTTTCAACCTCTACACTTCTATGAAAGTGATGGTGGCTCCTGCCAGTGGTTATACATCAGGTCAGGCATTGACTGCATTGGCGGAAGTAGCCAGCCAGAACCTTCCGACCGGTTACACCTACGAACTGGGTGGTATGGCACGTGAAGAAGCGCAGAGCAGTGGTAGTGCTACCGGATTGATTTTCATCCTCTGCTTCGTATTCGTTTACCTGTTGCTGAGTGCGCAGTACGAAAGTTACATACTTCCGTTGGCCGTGTTGCTATCCGTTCCGTTCGGTCTGTTAGGCAGCTTCCTGTTTGTGAACGGAGTGAGTGCTATCGGTAATATCTCGATGCTGAAGATGATTCTCGGTACGATGTCCAACAATATCTATATGCAGATTGCGTTAATTATGTTGATGGGTCTGTTGGCGAAGAACGCCATCCTGATTGTAGAGTTCGCCCTCGACCGTCGTAAGATGGGTATGAGTATCACATGGGC
>ERZ780168.920-NODE-920-length-33587-cov-7.398813_pt1 | contig 33587 bp, 29 predicted proteins | sample MGYA00510981_ERZ780168 | MGnify/ENA primary metagenome ERZ780168 (study PRJEB29588, sample SAMEA2158769) | human gut metagenome | biome: human gut; feature: human-associated habitat; material: faeces | place: Denmark | collected 2008/2010 ...
TCAAATTGCGCCGCAAAATTACACATACTTTCTTTATTCACAAAACTTTCGGCAAATATTTCTCAAAAACTATTCATAAACAAGCCATTAAACGTAGAAAGTTAGTACCTTTGAGTCACTTATGTACCTAAAATAATATAATAAAGTATGAAACAGAGCATAAAAGAGAGATTGCACGCGCTGCGCATGACATTCAAACCCAACTATATCAAGGCGTTTATCATCCCCAGCACCGATCCGCACCTGAGCGAATATGTAGCCCCCCACTGGATGTCCCGCGAATGGATTTCCGGATTTACCGGTTCTGCAGGAACCGTCACCGTATTAATGGATAAAGCCGGACTATGGACAGACTCCCGTTATTTTCTACAAGCTGAGAAAGAGCTGGAAGGCAGTGGCATTACCTTATATAAAGAGATGTTGCCGGAAACCCCAAGTATCACAAAATTTCTCTGCCAGAACTTAAAACCCGACGAATCTGTCAGCATAGACGGGAAAATGTTCTCCGTACAACAAGTAGAGCAGATGAAAGGAGAACTTGCAGCACATCAGTTACGGCTCGATATATTTGGCGATCCATTACAAAGTATATGGAAAGACCGTCCTTCCATTCCCGATTCCCCGGCTTTCATCTACGATATTAACTATGCAGGAAAAAGTTGTAAAGAAAAGATTTCCACTATCCGTGCAGAGTTGAAGAAAAAAGGAGTTTACGCTTTATTCTTATCCGCTTTGGACGAAATAGCATGGACACTCAATCTGCGGGGAAGTGACGTACATTGCAATCCGGTTGTAATCAGCTATTTACTAATCACTCAGGATGAAGTGACTTATTTTATTTCGCCCCAAAAAGTCACGCGAGAGGTGGAGTCTTACTTAAAAGAACAGCACGTAAACCTGCACGATTATGACAAAGTAGAAAGCTTTCTAAACAGTTTTACCGGCAAGAACATCCTCATCGACCCCAAGAAAACAAATTTCGCAATTTATTCCGCCATCAATCCTAAGTGTTTGATTGTTCGTGGAGAGTCTCCTGTGGCATTATTAAAAGCGATTCGTAATGAACAAGAAATAGCCGGTATCCATGCTGCCATGCAACGGGACGGCGTGGCACTCGTGAAGTTCCTCAAATGGTTGGAAGAAACAGTCCCTTCCGGTAAAGAAACGGAATTAAGTGTAGACAAAAAACTACATGAGTTCAGAGCTGCCCAACCTCTTTATATGGGGGAAAGTTTCGACACTATCGCAGGATACAGAGAGCACGGAGCAATCGTACATTATTCGGCAACACCGGAAAGTGATGTAACACTCCAGCCAAAAGGATTTCTACTATTAGATTCGGGAGCCCAATATTTGGACGGTACCACCGACATCACCCGAACTATTGCGTTAGGAGAGCTTACCGAGGAAGAGAAAACAGATTATACCTTAATATTAAAGGGGCATATTGCGCTAGCGATGGCAAAGTTCCCCGCCGGCACTCGAGGCGCTCAACTCGATGTATTGGCCCGTATGCCAATTTGGAATCACGGAATGAACTTCCTTCATGGCACAGGGCATGGAGTCGGTCATTTCCTCAGCGTACACGAAGGCCCGCAAAGTATCCGCATGAACGAAAACCCCGTTGTATTACAACCGGGCATGGTTACTTCTAACGAACCGGGAGTTTATAAAGCCGGAAGCCACGGAATACGCACAGAAAACCTGACGCTAGTTTGTAAAGATAAAGAAGGTATGTTCGGAGATTATCTCAAGTTTGAAACAATTACCCTATGCCCAATCTGCAAGAAAGGGATAATCAAGGAGATGCTGACAAATGAAGAAATCGGATGGCTGAACAGTTACCATCAGACTGTCTACGAGAAACTATCTCCGAATCTTTGCGAAGAAGAAAAAGTCTGGCTACAAGAGGCGACTGCTTCCATTTAAACAGACCTTGCCTGACACCCGGATGTCAGCATACCCGACACCCGGATCTCAGGCTATCCAAGACCCGGGTGTCAGGCAACATTCAATTGCATTAAATAAAAAACTTTATTAGAAACAAATAGTTTATGGCTTTAATCAAATCAGTACGGGGATTCACTCCCGAAATCGCAGAGAACTGCTTCCTCGCAGATAATGCAACTATCATAGGAGATGTAAAAATAGGAAATGATTGCAGTATCTGGTTTAATACCGTATTGCGCGGTGACGTCAACTCCATACGAATAGGAAACGGAGTAAACATACAGGACGGGAGCGTGCTACATACATTATATCAGAAATCAATTATCGAAATCGGTGACCATGTTTCCGTGGGACATAATGTTACCATTCACGGAGCAACTATCAAAGATTATGCTTTGGTTGGAATGGGATCGACCATACTAGACCATGCTGTAGTTGGCGAAGGGGCAATTGTTGCCGCCGGTTCCTTGGTCCTAAGTAACACAGTAATCGAGCCTGGAAGTATTTGGGGCGGAGTACCTGCCAAATTTATAAAGAAAGTAGATCCTGAGCAAGCCAAAGAGCTGAATCAAAAGATTGCACACAATTATCTGATGTATTCGCAGTGGTATAAATAGAGGAGTAATTTTCCTGCGTGCAGACCAGCTATAGCCTGCACACCCTATTTAACAGGTTATAATCCCCGGCAAAACGATACAATATCATCGAGTAGCATTTTATTCATATCATTTAATCTATTGGATATTCCATATTTACGAATAATTCGTAACTTTTGCGAAGCTTTCGTAGAATAATAAAATCAGATAAGGCGAACTCACATAGAACAACTAATAATATTATAAAATCGCTACTATGAACAAGTTAATCATTACCCTCTATTTGTCTTTACTATGCAGCATTGCACAAGCACAACTCCCCATCCCTGAATATCAGAAAGGAAAAGCCATCCTAAGTGGTACGATTGCAAATTACAATCCGGACAACAATCTGATGTTCAAAATCGGAGCTCCCAATATTGTGATGGGAGCTGCCGAAACCCTTTTTCCCACTGTCGAAGCAGACGGAAGTTTCAAAATCAGCATTCCCCTCTACCACAGTACACAAGTACGGGTAATAATAGGAAACGCTGATTTTGTCATCTTGCTTAGTCCTGAAAAAGAGACGAATGTAGCTATCAATCTGAGTAATTCAAAAGGAAAACAATTCATATTCAGCGGACAATATGCCACCATCAACAACGAATGGTGCCAACCGGAACTAAAAACAAAGATACCTCCTATTTACAGAGACGGTGATATGCTGGACTCTATTTTAGGCATCAGCGCCAACGAATTTAAGAAACGCTGCATAGACCGATACCAACAATACATAGCACATAACAACGCACAACTACAATTTAGCGAAGATACCCGCACACTTGCCAACCTCTCATGCGCGTTCGATTGTATGGAGAACTTATATGCAACCCGTTATTGCCTGCAAACAGCCTATCAAAAGAAAAAAAACATCACGCGGGACCAAGCCTTTGCCGCCTTTGCCGATTTTGACTATCCTGCCGACTTCTATGACTTCTTAAAGATTCTTCCTGTCAACCATCCGCTAGCGCTCTATTGCTACAATTATCGCAATGCAATTTCAGGGGATCTCTACGAGTTACACCACAATCCATTAATGTTCGAGAAATATCTATTAGCAAAAGCTACGCTTACCCAGGAAGAACAAATGCTTATTCGCCAACATGAGACAGCCTTCAAAACAGGCACTGCCTTCCAGCAAGGAAGTGAACTGATGGCACTTAGTGTAAAATACTCCAAAGAGGATGAACAATTCAGATGGGAATTATTTTCCAAAGCAAAAGAATGCCTTGGCAATATCATGCAAGACAGTACTTGTTTAATTGTCGATTACGTAAGGGCAGTCTATATGCGTTCCAGTCTCTATAACTTGAAGCCATTGACTACTTTGCAAGAAACCATGGCTTCGGAAATTACAAATCCTATTTTCCTAGGGATTATTCAAGACATGAACCAACAGATGCAGCCGCACCGGAAAACAAATACAAAAGAGTTCACAATCTGTAAAGCGCCTAAAGTAAAGGAAGAAGAGTTGCTCGATTCCCTTATTGCACAACACAGAGGGAAAGTACAGCTCATTGATTTTTGGGCAACCTGGTGTGGAGGATGCCGGAAAACAATTAAAGAATATGAACCTATCAAAAAGGAACTGGACGAAGAAGTAGCATTCATCTACCTTACTGGTCCCAGTTCAACAAAAAGGACTTGGGAGATACTCATACAAGACATTACCGGAGAGCACTATTGGTTAAACAAAAAACAGTGGGGGTATCTTTGGAAGCATTTCCAAATGACAGGCTTACCAATGTATCTGATTATAGATAAACTAGGAAATATTGTAAAACGCTTCACACATATAACAGCTAAAGAACTTAAAGAACTATTAGAAGTGGAAATCAACAGAATATAGTTCCACAAGTTTCAGACATTTTATTCCGAAGATTACAGAAAAACTCAGGCACGGATGAATCGTACCTGAGTTTTATCACTTTTCTCTTAAAACAGAAAGAATCTTATTAATAAGTATCTCCAAACCTTACCATTCCCGAAGCTTCACCGCCTACAGGACCATTAGCAGAGAAATTCCAAGAATACGGTGCTTGCCCACCGTTGGTTACCCACCAATACCTATTAACATTTCCATGAGTAGTACTTGAACTATACATAGTAAATGTATTACCATACGAAGAAGTTCCCGTGTAACAAGTAAACGATGCCTGCCAATAGCCACTGCAATAATCCACTGAAAAAGAACTCGTAATTTTATCCGATCCTTCAAAAGAAGAATTAGAAATACCCCAGTTACCACCATAGAATGACAATGAGGGATATCCTCGAGTAGAAACAAGATTGCTACGCGTCCCTTTTTCATCTATAAAAGACACACTGTTACTACTACCAATAGTATACGACTTAAATTCATTTTCTGTCGAAAGCAACAAGGTCGTAATCTCCCCTTTACGAATACTTTCCTTTATCTTATTATTCAATTCATCAATATTCTTAAGAATCGTAATAAGATTATCCACAGAAATATTATCTGCCTGAATTATGCTATCACCAATTGAAACCGCATAAGAATAATTGACCGTATCAATCTTCATGAACTTATTCACAATGTTCAGGTCTTCTGCAAGAGTGTGAGGTATGACAGATTTTTGTACTTCTACATCATCATATCTGTCCGTACAACTAAAAGTTGTAATTGCTAAAATGCAACACAATAATAACACTATTCTTTTCATGTTAATAAAGAATTAATTAAATGTTATGTTAATAATGCTGTCTCATGAGAACAATACAAAAATAGACATTAATAAAATAATCTTGATGAACCTAAATTAATATCTAAATAGAACTCTCAAAATAATTCCAAAGATTCAATTAAGCATTATGATATTCTTCGTTTTCCACTTTCAATATAAAAGTCACTTCTGCTCTTTTATAATTGTCGCTTTCTAATCCGACATAAAGCTTGAGGGGTAATACCTAAATAAGAAGCTATATATTTCGCAGGTACATTCAGAAATATATCTTTTTCCTTTTTCTGGATTAATTTACATCGTTCTTCAGGGCTTATTCTTAAAAGATTAACTTCAAATCCTAGTTTTTTCACTGTCGAATGATCAATACATTCTTTCAATTTAATCCTACTACCTGCTATTTCCGTGAAAACATCATTAGATATAACATAAATAATACAATCGGAAATTGCCTGTAACCGCTCATCCGACTCTCCATAATAATGTAGAAGTTCGCCTGTGAAAGTAAAACGCAAAGTTTGCTCTTCTTCGGACTTATCCTGATAAAAATAGTGCCTGATTGAACCATCTCCCACTATACAGACATTCTTACGAATCAATCCATCGGGAATACAAGAGTATTTTTTAAATCTTAAAATCTCCATAAACCGCAATAACTGTCCTCTTTCATTCTGCGAAAAACAAACCAAGTTATTTGATAAATATAGACTACATTCATTTTCTAAACAAGTTCTATCACTCTTCATATCATCGTAAGTTTTATTTTAAGTGAGTGTAAATATAATCTAAAAAACAAACATTCGTTTTTTATTTCTCCTAAATTTCAATAAATCAAGTATGTGTCTATTAATTAATGAATCCAAATTCATTCAATCCGACAGTTACTTATATAAGCTCGCAGATATTCAACAAAACGAATACACATATCAATCAATATTTTCCAGCAATAAAAAACGGCTGAAAGTGATCCCTTTTAAATGAAGGGTTTACACTTTCAGCCATTTTTTATTATCGGCAAGTTATTTTAGGATTTGGCTAATTGCCAAAATTCTAATTATCAAAAATTTATCATATGCATAATCTTCTCCGTCGCTCCGGCATTGCTAGTCACATAATAACCGGCATTCGTTCCAGTTTCACGCAAGAACACTTCATCCGTACGGAAACGGTCCAATAAACTTTTCAGTTCATCGTAATCCTTAATGGAGTAAGCGCCTTTTGCTTCGAGCAACTGTACAGCTTCCATAAATTTCTGATACTTCGGTCCGAAAATTACAGGGATACCATATACGGCAGCTTCCAACGTGTTGTGGATGCCTACCCCAAAGCCACCACCGATATAAGCAATCTCCCCATACCGATAAATAGAAGAAAGCAGTCCGAAGCAGTCTATAATCAAGCAGTCAGCTTTCAGTACATTCTTCTCATCGGCACGGGTATAGCGTACATACGGACGTTTCAGTTTGCTGATTATTTCCACCAGATGATTCTCATCTATCACATGCGGGGCAATAATCAACTTCATTTCCGGATGATTGTTGAAGTATTCGAGGAACAAGTCTTCATCCGGTCCCCAAGAGCTTCCGGCAACAAAAGTAAAGGCATTGTCACCTTTGAACTTTTCCACCAGCGGAAGATCTTTAGCCTCTTCACGAATCTGCAATACCCGGTCGAAACGGGTATCTCCCACTACCGTCACACGATTGATACCAATCTTCGACAAATACCGTTTTGAAGCCTCGCTCTGCACAAACAAATGATCGAAATCTTTCAGGACACTGCGATAAGTGCCACCGTACCACTTAAAGAATATCTGTTCGCGACGGAAGATAGACGATACACTATACACCGGAATACGGCGTTTGTGAAGTTCATCCAAATAGTTCTTCCAAAATTCATACTTGATAAAGAACGCCATACAAGGATTCGCAATATCAAGGAACTTTTTCACATTCCTCGGTTTGTCAAACGGCAGATAGCAAACGATGTCCGCTCCCCGGTAGTGCTTACGCACTTCATAACCCGAAGGAGAAAAGAATGTCAGCAATATCTTATAGTCAGGATACTTCGCCCGAATCATTTCAATCAAAGGACGCCCCTGTTCAAATTCACCCAATGAGGCAGCATGGAACCAGATATACCGCTCCCCTTTCTCCACCTGCTGGCGCAGAAGTTCATACACCACCCAATGCCCCTTCATCATCTTCCGGGGCTTGCAGCTAAACGGAGCAGCCAAATGGACGATAAAGTCATAAATGACTATTGCCAGGTTGTAAAGCATAGCACTATGTCGATTACTTCAGAACCTCTACCGCCCGTTTCATACGAGCTATCGTCTCCTCTTTACCCAATACCCATGAAATATCGAACATATGCGGGCCTTTTCCTTCACCTACTAAAGTCAGACGGAAAGCGTTCATGATATTACCTGTATGATAGCCTTTTTCAGCAATCCAGTCCATCACGACTTTTTCCTGTCCTTCGATACTGAAGTCCTCGATACCGGCAATTACATCCGCCAATTCAGTCATGCACTTCGCAGAGTCTTCTTTCCAGCGTTTCTTCACTGTCTTTTCATCATATGCGGCAGGAGCCACAAAGAAGAAGCTACATACATCCCACAATTCCTTAACGAAACTAACACGGTCTTTCATCATACCGACTACAGTCACCACCTTTTCAAAAGGAACTTCCACACCGTGCTCCTTCAATACAGGCAGGAACAGTTCAGCTATTTCCTCGTTCGGTTTCTGCTGGATATATTGATGGTTGAACCATATACCTTTCTTATAGTCGAATTTAGCACCCGACTTGCTGCAACGGCGCAGGTCGAACAACTTTATCAGCTCGTCCATCGACATCACTTCCTGGTCGTTACCCGGATTCCACCCCAGCAAAGCAAGGAAATTAATTACCGCTTCGGGCAGATAGCCGGATTCACGATAACCTGAAGAAACTTCACCTGATTTCGGGTCGTGCCATTCCAATGGGAATACCGGGAATCCCAGCCGGTCACCGTCACGCTTGCTCAGTTTTCCATTACCTTCCGGTTTCAACAACAGAGGCAGGTGGGCAAACTCAGGCATCGTATCCTCCCAGCCGAAAGCACGATACAACAGTACATGCAAAGGTGCGGAAGGCAACCACTCTTCACCACGAATCACGTGAGACACTTCCATCAAATGGTCGTCTACGATATTAGCCAAGTGGTAAGTAGGCAGTTCATCAGCCGATTTATATAGTACCTTATCATCAAGGATAGATGAATTGATAATCACCTCACCACGAATCAGGTCGTTCACATGCACATCCTCGTTCGGTTCAATTTTGAAACGGACCACATATTGTTTTCCTTCAGCAATCAGCGCGTCCACTTCTTCCTTCGGCATAGTCAGTGAATTGCGCATCATGCCACGGGTAGATGCATCATATTGGAAGTTAGCAATTTCCGCACGCTTAGCATCCAGTTCCTCCGGAGTATCAAAAGCGATGTATGCCTTTCCATTTTCCAGCAAAACCTGCACATATTTCTTGTAGATTTCGCGGCGTTCGGACTGACGGTACGGGCCATGCTCACCACCGAAGCTCACTCCCTCATCAAAGTGGATACCCAACCACTTGAAAGATTCGAGTATATACTCTTCCGCTCCCGGAACGAACCGGTTAGAGTCAGTATCCTCAATACGAAATATCAGGTCTCCGTCATGTTGACGTGCAAATAGATAATTATACAAAGCTGTACGCACACCACCGATGTGCAATGCTCCAGTAGGACTCGGAGCAAAACGAACTCTTACTTTTCTTTCTGCCATAATTTGGGTTAGTATAGGTAAATCGCGGCAAAATTAAACCTTTTTTTCCACACTATTGTTTTTTTTTGTACTTTTCGCAAAAATTTAGGTGGATATGGAACATTTGAATAAGAAAAAGAGTTTTTCACGGAGAGATTTACTATATAAATCACTGCTGTTTGTGAGCACTGTGGCATTGATTGTCTATTTCCTGCCGCGTGACGGCAAGTTCAACTACCAGTTTGACATGAACAAGCCCTGGAAATACGGACAACTGATAGCTACTTTCGACTTTCCTATTTATAAAGACGACGCGGTGGTGAAGAAAGAGCAGGACAGTCTGATGTCTCTTTTTCAGCCTTATTATGAGCTTGACAAGAAAATTGAAAAGGATGCAATAGGCAAACTGAAAGAGAACTACCACACGAACCTGAAAGGAATTCTTCCTTCCATAGATTACCTACGCTACATTGAACGCACTCTAAAAGAAATCTACCAAGCAGGCATTGTATCTACGGAGAATATCCAACAGTTGCAGAAAGACAGTACTTCGTCTATCATGGTTATTGACGACAAACTTGCCAATTCGCACCCGACAGACGATATTTACACCGTGAAAAAAGCATATGAATACCTGCTTTCAGCAGATTCCATCCACTTCAACCGGGAGATTCTCAGGCAATGTTCGCTGAATGAGTACATTACTCCCAACCTCACCTTTGACGAGCAGAGAACCCAGACAGCCAAAGAAGAGATGCTAAACAGCTATTCCTGGGCAAAAGGGCTGGTAGTCAGCGGACAAAAGATTATCGACCGGGGGGAAATCATCAGTCCTGAAACTTACAACATACTGGAATCGCTGCGCAAAGAGTCCATCAAGCGCAATGAATCTATGGGACAGAGCCGCCTGATTATTGGCGGACAGATTCTGTTCGTCGGTATGCTGATGCTCTGCTTCATGCTTTATCTTGACCTGTTCAGGAAAGATTATTACCAGCGAAAAGGGAGTTTGTCATTACTATTCACATTGATTGTATTTTATAGCATTGTCACGGCCTTTATGGTGACGCATAATGTATTTAACGTGTATATCATCCCTTATGCGATGCTACCTATTATTATACGCGTGTTCCTTGATTCAAGGACAGCGTTTCTTACACATGTCATTACGATATTGATCTGCTCCATATCACTGCGCTTTCCACATGAGTTTATTCTTACCCAACTGGCAGCCGGCATGGTAGCGATATTCAGTTTAAGGGAACTTTCGCAGAGATCACAGCTTTTCCGCACGGCATTGCTGGTCATACTGACTTATGCCGCTGTTTATTTTGCTTTCGAGCTAATGACGGAGAACGGACTTTCGAATGACCTTTCGAAATTGAATATACGGATGTACACCTATTTCTTTATTAATGGAATCTTATTGCTATTCGCTTATCCGTTACTATTCTTACTTGAGAAGACGTTCGGATTTACCTCCAATGTGACTTTGGTAGAACTTTCAAATATAAATAATGATTTGTTGAGACAGATGTCCGAGACTGTGCCCGGAACGTTCCAACACTCCATGCAGGTGGCCAATCTGGCAGCAGAAGCAGCTATCCGCATTGGAGCAAAAAGCCAGTTGGTGCGTACAGGAGCTTTATATCACGACATAGGGAAGATGGAGAATCCGGCTTTCTTTACAGAGAATCAGTCGGGGGGAATCAATCCGCACAAGAACCTGGGTTACGAACAAAGCGCACAGGTTGTCATCAATCATGTCACGGACGGGTTAAAGTTGGCCGACAAGCATAATCTGCCCAAAGCCGTCAAGGACTTTATCAGTACCCATCACGGACGGGGAAAGACCAAATATTTCTATATTTCATGGAAGAATGAGCATCCGGACGAAGAGCCCAATGAAGAGTTGTTTACCTATCCCGGCCCTAATCCGTCCACCAAAGAGCAGGCCATCCTGATGATGGCGGATGCAGTGGAAGCCGCCTCGCGCAGTCTGCCGGAATATACAGAAGAAAGTATCAGCAACCTGGTCGACAAGATTATCGACTCCCAGGTTACTGAAGGTTATTTCAAAGAATGTCCCATCACTTTCAAGGACATTGCAACAGTGAAAGCTGTATTCAAGGAGAAATTAAAGATTGCTTATCATACCCGGATCAGCTATCCTGAGTTAAAGAAGTAAGCAAGCCGGCACAGGCATCTTCAAGTACATCAAGCACATATTCAAATCCCTCGGCTCCTCCATAGTAGGGGTCGGGGACATGATCAGCAGGAATATGAAAACAATATTCCGTCATACGATGAATCTTCTTCCACTCTTCGGGAGAAGGAGCTTTGTCTTTCAAGTCATCTATATTCCGGTCGTCCATACCGATGATTAAATCAAAATTATAAAAATCTTCCGTACGGACAGGGCGCGAACGATGCACCAGTTCATAACCACGCCGTGCTGCGTGAGCACGCATCCGGCTATCCGGCAGTTCACCCTGATGGTAAGACAGGATTCCGGCGGAATCTATTACAAATTCTTTTTCCAGCCCCGCTTCTTTTATCAAGTGAAGCATTACACCCTCTGCCGTAGAGCTACGGCAGATATTTCCTAAACAAACAAATAATATTTTCTTCATATTAAAACCTGTTTTATTTACGGTTAGACGATTTACAATACACAATTGAAGTTAATATTACGCAATAGCCATTAGCCATGCACACATATTTTTCAAATTATAAAAGAATATCAACCGTAAATCGTCCAATCGTAAATAAACTTCTCATTCTTAGAATGAGTTCAATATCTGATTCGCCCGGTTCACGGTGACTGCTGCCGGAATCTCCGGCATATCTCCCAGATTGAACGGAACAAGCATTTTCTCTATCTTCTTTAATCCGGCTTTATTTCCTTTCTTCTCAAATTCCTGACGGAGAATATTTATTTTCTCATGCGCCTGTACTCCTTCTATCAAACGCTCGAAACGGATACAGCTACGTGCTCCGGGATAAACCAAATATGTATCTCCGGCCGCCCACGTACGGAAACGTGAATCGAGCAGTGGTTCCAACGGCCAACTGTTGTATGCCCAACGCAGATAACCGTCCAGATGTTTCTTTGAAGAATAGAAACTCATCCAGGCAGCTTCGGCTGGATCAGAGAAAGTAAACGTATTAGGATGCGCTTCCGTGCAACAAGTATAATAGGTAGTGCGCTTGTTTTCGGCTTTACGGCGGATACGTACATCTTCGGGGTAATTCTGACCGATTACAATGCAATAATCATATAAATCCGGTTCAATCTCCGCATGATAATTTCCTGCCAACGAAACCTTAAAATCCGGGTCAGCCTTGCGAATCACTTTCAATGTTTTCTGCATCACGTCCATCGGACGTTCATCCATTGCAATAGTGCAAATATCGAACCAGCCTTTTTCTTTCAGATGTTTGGAGAAAGAAGTAAGCATTGCCACCCACATTTCCTCATAAGCTTGTTCGCCCGGTGCTGTTTTCACCGACTTCAGGGAGTTCGTAGCCTGGTCGTAATATTGGAAAGACAATTCCCAAGGCACCATTGAGTAACAGTTAATCTGCTTGTCAATGCCTACACTCATCATAAACTCTACCCAACGGTCGAAGATGGTATAGTCAAAAGCCCATGTACCGTCGGCACGCTTCATCCAGGTCACCATTGTATCGAAGTAATCTTCCGTCTGACCGTTCCAGGGCTTATGCATCAAAGTAGCCGTGATAATCTTCTGTCCGGCATTTGCCAGCATTTTCATCAAAGGACGCATAGCTTCGAGATGTTCCCGGCTCCACAGAGGAACCTGATAATAACGGGCTACGGCATACGGACTCTGCCACAAATCCAAGTGGAAAGCCCATTCCGAGGGCTGGGGAAGTTCTCGGGAAGAAACATTTATTTCAAGATTCAGGCGTTGTAACAAATTCGAGCCGTCATTGACCAATAACTCACCTTTATAAGTTCCGGGAGCAGCAGATTGTGGAATCCAACATTGTACCCAGATAGGTTGAACGGTACGGGCAGGCAATGCCATTGACTTTAGATTCGAGTCAATCGGATCGGCTACCAGCAACGAATCGTAATCCACAGATTTGCGGTGACCGCATGCCCCTCTCCCATCTTTGTTCAGTTCATCTGTCATCACATAACGTACAAAGCCGGCAGTCAACGCATCTTTCGAAAGAGTATTTCCTTTTTTATCCTTAAAATCGGAGAAGCTGAAGTTCAGGTCTTTCAGTTCCGTTCCTGTCCATACAACAGCTTGCGCATTCACACGTTCACCGCGCCATCCTTTCAGGGAAATACTCTTTTGAGTCCTCAACGAGGGAAGTTGATGCTTCGCATAACGAGTATCTGTTGTACCCCAAGAGACTTGCGTCGTTGTGACTGCCGCCCATTCCTTCTCGGAAGGTACTGTAGGATCAGGCAATTCCTGATAAGTTCCCAAAGGAAATTTCGGTTGTCCTGTCGGGGTTCCACACTGAGTAACTCCTTGCTGGGCAAACAGAGAACTCATACTAAATAGACTGGCTAAAGAAATAATAGTAAGTCGTTTCATGGTTAGTTAGTTAATTAAATTAATATAAGGTTATTAATAAGGGGGAATAAATTCTTTCATCACATAGGGTCTACATCATAATAGATAATCAAAGATTTATAATGTTCGTCCTCAATCATCTCACGCTGGATGCGCAACAATAGTTCCCGCGCACGTCCCATCGGCGCATTCTGTTCAATCTTCACCACTATCTTCTTAATAAACAGCGTTTGGATACGGGCAACCGGCGGTTTATCCGGACCCAGCACACGGCTGCCGAATACGGCTCGCAGCTTGTTTGCCATCACTGCTGCCATCTGGTCGAGCAAGGCTTCATTATGATTTTTAAGGTAGACATATACCAGACGGTAATAAGGCGGGTAATGAAACATCTGACGTTCCGCCAGTTGTCCGCCCACCATGTCCTCATAATCATTAGCGATGACCTGATGAATAATCGGATGCTCGATACTTTTGGTTTGCAGTACTACTCGTCCCCGCTTGTTCTTACGTCCGGCACGTCCCGCTACCTGCGCCATCAATTGGAAAGCGCGTTCATAAGAACGGAAATCGGGATAATTCAGCATGGTATCCGCATTCAGTATTCCAACGACGCTTACATGGTCGAAGTCCAGTCCTTTGGATACCATTTGCGTTCCGATAAGTATGTCGGTCTTTCCTTGTTCGAAGTCCGCGATAATCTTCTCGTAGGCGGAACGGGTACGGGTAGTATCCAAGTCCATCCGCGCCACGGCAGCTTCCGGGAAAAGGACTTTAATATCATCTTCAATCTTTTCCGTACCAAAACCGCGGTTTACCAGTTCCGTCCCTTCACAGGCGGGACAAGCCTTCGGAAGCTGGTAGGTATAGCCGCAATAATGGCAGGTCAGTTGATTGATTCCTTTATGATAGGTAAGACTTACATCACAGTTCTTACACTTCGGCACCCAACCGCAGGTACGACATTCTATCATCGGAGCAAAACCACGGCGGTTCTGAAAAAGAATCACTTGTTCCTTCTGTTCCAGAGCTTCTTTCATATATTGTATCAGAAGTGGTGAGAACTGGCCGACCATCCGCTTCTTTCGATGCAATTCTTTTATATCGACCGGAATAATCTCCGGCAGTTGTATCTCTTTATATCGTTCTTTCAGTTGTACAAAACCGTATTTTCCATCCATCGCATTCTGCCATGACTCGATGGACGGTGTAGCTGTTCCCAACAATGTTTTGGCTCCATACATGGCTGCCAACACAATCGCCGCACTACGGGCGTGGTAACGGGGTGCCGGGTCTTGTTGTTTATAAGTATTTTCGTGCTCTTCGTCCACAATCACCAATCCCAGATTCCGGAAAGGCAGAAATACGGATGAACGGACACCTAAAATAATATCGTATCCATTCTCCCCGAGTTGTTTCCGCCATATCTCAACCCGTTCGGCATCGGGAAATTTGGAATGGTAAATACCCAGACGTGAACCGAAGACACGCTGCAAGCGTTCCGTTATCTGAGTAGTCAGCGCAATCTCCGGCAATAAGTATAATACTTGTTTGCCTTGACGGATAGCTTGTTCTATCAGATGAATATATACTTCCGTCTTGCCGCTGGACGTTACTCCATGAAGCAGGCAGACATTTTTCTCCCGGAAAGATTGTACTATCTCATCATATGCCTGCTGTTGAAACTCATTCAAAGCATTCACTTCGACAACCTCTTTCTCCTGTTTATCCAACCGACCGATTTCATGATAATAAATCTCGAAAATCTTCTTGTCCACCAAACCGTTCAATACGGCAGGAGCCACATTAGCCCGTTGCAGCAACTCTTTCTTGGAGATTTCTTTCGGAGCACCGTCTCCCAAAATGCCCGAACACTCTACATATTTCATGAGAAGCGCCAGTTGCTTCGGAGCACGAGAGAGTATATCAAACAAAATATGAAGCCGCTTCTCGTCGGCTGTTCCGGCAAGGCGTACCCGTGCTTCTGTCTTGGGTTTATAAGTGCGTCGCAACTCTTCCTTTACGAAAATCGCTTCTTTATCGAGCAAGGATTTAATGGCCGTGAGGATATTCTTGACACCGCTATCCTTCTCCAGTTTAGTGACGCATTGCTGCGAATCGACAGCCAGCAAATCCAAAATGCGCTGTTCACGTTCCGGCAATGGCGCGTCCGCTACGAAGTCGGGATTATATTCTACAATCGTTTCACTTTCAAGTTTCAGTCCCGAAGGCAATGCCGCTTTATATACATCGCCCTGCGTACAGAGGTAGTAATCGGCTATCCATTCCCAAAATTTGAACTGATTCGGCAATAAAATAGGAGAAGCATCCAGTAATGTCGATATGTCTTTCACTTCATATTCCGTTGGAGCACAATAATGAACGTTACGGACAATAGCTGTATAGAACTTCTTTCGCCCGAAAGGAACCACCACGCGGCAGCCTATCTTCACTTCTTCCGCATACTCGTCCGGCAAAGAGTAAGTAAAGCTCTTCGGAAGCGGAAGTGGTAATATGACATCTACATATCTTTTCATTGCAGGCACAAAGATATAAAAAAAGAGGCTTCCGACAGTCGAAAGCCTCCAGTTCTACTATGTTAAAGTAAATGTTTCGTCAAAAGATATAAGCAACGGATACTTGCCAAGTCTTGGTTTTGTATGAACCGTCTATTCCTTCAAGTTTAGCAGTGTCACCCAACGGGATGTTATAATTGGCACCAACCTGCAAATGATTGAGCAATTTCACACCTGCGCCGACGTTAATGCCGACTTCAGCTTTCTTCTTGTCGGTTTTTACGCCTTCAATCGTTTTATTTCCCGCAAAATCGAAATAAAAATCAGGGCCGGCAGCAATATAAAGTCCCAACAGACTTCCCAACCCGATGTTATACTTCAAGTTTACCGGAATATCAAGACCGTTTTGCTTAACAGTATATTCATCATTTCCTTCAGATACCTTTATACCTCTTTGGGCAAAAAGCAGAGAAGCATCTACTCCCAATCCTATGATTGGAATATTAAACTCAGCCATCGGTCCGATAAAGAAACCGGTAAAGTTATCCTTCTTAAAATTTTCGCTCACATTAGAGAAACTTGCTTTTGACAAGTTCAAACCTCCCTTTACACCAAAATGTATTTGAGCCTGAGCAGGCATTGCCATACCGATACATACAGCAATCATTAAAGCACCAAAAATCTTTTTCATAAATTTACGTGTTTATAATTCGGGACAAAGATATATAATTAGAATAAATAAACACAAATTATCGGTTTTTTGTTCGCTCAAAGTAGCTGTTGTTCACCCAATCCTGCCCCCGCACCCTTATAATGAGCTGAAAGCATATGATTATGATAAAGAAGTTTTCTGACTACTCTCTCATATAAAAAAATGAAAATCCTCTTTCAACCTATCACCCTCCTCTCCAATTCCCTTATTCATCGCACTTTCAGAGCGGTGATAGGTTGTTTGCAACCTATCACCACATCTATCACCTATCACCGCCTTATTTAGAGTAAGTCTACGGTAAACGAAATCAGCAACTAAGGGCAATTTCTGTTTCATGTAGTGAAACCAAGTGTTTCATGCTTTGAAACGAAGTGTTTCATACCGAGAAACATTTAGTTTCAAGCCTTTGAAACTAGAGTTTCAAGCGTTGGGAACCAAAGTTTCAAGCGTTAGAAACCAAAGTGTCTAGCCGTAGAAACTAAAGTTTCCTGCAATGGAACTAAAGTTTCAACCGAGGAAACTGGAGTTTCAAAGTAGGAAACAAGTAATTAGACCGTATGTTTTTCCGGTTTAGCTAACGGCATACAATTAGCCGCCTAACTATAAACGAACGAGAAAATAAGGTTGCAGATACTTTATTTTAATCAATTATGTCTTCCACTTGCTCCCAATCAATCAAGTACCATGACTGCAATACCCGCCTCAACTCATTTCTTACTTCCATCAAAGCGAAACCTAACAGATTCTCGCCTTTCCATAAGAATGGATTATGTACCTGAGGGTCAGTTTCCTGCATACCAATTCCCCATATAGTATCGTATGGACTGGCTTCGACCAGAACTTTATCGCCAGTACCCAGTAAAAAGTCAAGCTGGTCCTGATTTTGGATAAACTTAGCATAATTTCCATTGAGAACGATTGAATATTTGTATTTATCCCATACACTCTGCTCGAATCCCTCTACCTTTCGGCCCAATGCCTTTATCATTTTGGAGTCTATTTCATCTAATATCAGCTTTCTTGTATCCCCATCTTCAAAAAGACGTGCTTTTTCAGCCATCATATACTGCTCCATACAGCAATATTCATTAATATCTATCCGAAAAGACGTCTGCCACCATTGGCTCAAACAGGATTTACTGATTTCCGCCTTCTTATGATGTCCCCAAAAGAAGAGATAATCAAACTCTTTCCCATTCGCAACTTCCGCCCTGAGTTGCTCCAATGAAAACTCGGGAACTCCGTCCGGTTGCCGAAAGTAGATACCTTCCAAAGAATAAATATCTTTCTCATCAAACGTATCTTCATAATATCCCCGCCATGAGTAAGGGGCAGGAAACATCTCACGATACTTCGATTGTTCTTCCTGGGACAATCCAGCAAACCAATCATTAAATAACCATCTGTAACCCTCACCATATCCCATTCGCCACCCTATACTATACTGAGATATTTCAGGATATACCAGCCACAATGGCGGTAACGGATTGTCTATTGTAAAATGGTCTGTCTTCATATATTCATAGTTGTTGTATTAAACAATTCTCCTATTTGCAGTTATTCAAATAGTACGATAATCTATATCGGCATAAAAGTAGTGCTTTTCTTTTCTAAAAGTTACTATTATGAGAATAAATCATTCAACGCCTCGCTCATGCTGGGATGAGTAAAGATGAAGTCGCGCAGGAAAGTATAATCCTGCCCTGTCTTCATGGCAATAGCAACCGTATTGATAACTTCGCTGGAGTCGGGTGCAAAAAGCATACAGCCTAATATTTTTCCCGTGTTCTTATCAATGACAGCTTTCAGCAGACCGTCTGTTTCTCCTAATGTTTTCGCTCTCGGTATAGCCATAACGGGCAGCTTCTTCACTATAATATCCAAATTCTGCTTGCGGGCTTCCTCTTCATTCAGTCCGATACGCGCCAATGGCGGGTCGATAAATACAGAATAGCTGACGGGATTACGGTCACTTGTCTTCCGTTCCTTATCTCCGAATAAGTCTTCACGGACAATCCGATAATCATCCAATGAGATATAAGTGAACTGCAAACCACCTTTCACATCACCTACGGCACGTATATTGGGATTGGTTGTTTTCAGATATTCATCAACAATGATAGCACCACGCGCATCCACTTCTACTCCGGATGCTTGCAGATTAAGACCTGCCGTGTTAGGTCTGCGACCTGTTGCCAGCAATACCGCTTCGGCTTCAAGCTCGAACACCCCGTTAGTCTGCGCATCCGTGAAGGCAACGATTGCCTTGTCTTCAGTATGCTTCACCGACTGTACCTTTGCGTTCATCCGGAAAACAATGCCTTTCTTCTCCAATGTTTCTTTTACGCTTGCCGCAATATCACGGTCTTCACGGGCAATCAGTTCGGGATAGCTTTCGAGCACTGTCACTTGCGAGCCGAACGAAGCATACATGGACGCAAATTCCAACCCGATATAACCGCCGCCGACAATGACCAGGCGGCGGGGAAGGTCTGTCAATTCCATGATTGAAGTACTGGTATAGACAAAAGGATTGCCCGCCACTCCATCAATAGGTGGAATGACCGTTTCCGCTCCTGTATTGATAATGATTTGTTTGGATGTCAGCAGGATTTCGTCCGTAGCTGTGCGGACTGCGACCGTATCGGAAGAAACAAACGAGCCTGTACCTGTATAAACAGTCACATTGGGATTGTCCGCCAAGTTATGGTAATTCTTGTTTCTCAATGCACCGGTTACAGTTTCTTTCACGGCAATCGCCTGCCGGTAAAAATCACTTTTCTCCTCAAAGGCGGCCTCTTTCCTACCCCAAGCTATTTTAGCCTGATGTACTAACGTCTTTGTCGGGATACATCCTATATTAATACATGTGCCACCATACATTTTGTCGGAACGTTCGATAACAGCTACCTTCTGTCCGCGTTTTGCAAACTCTGCCGCAAGGGTCTTCCCGCCTTTGCCGAAACCAATGATTATAACATCAAATGCATTCATATTCCTATCTTTTTATAAGTTTAAAATCAGCTTATTCAGTTTGTTTCATTTCATATTGCAAAGGTCGCTTCTTTCGAGGTAACGGACAATAACGATTTTGCCGGATAAGTTAGCAATTATTCCTATAAGAAACAAAAGTAAGTATAATTAAAATCGCCGGAGCAGATATTTATCCACTCCGGCGATTTCTCTATTGATTCTATTTCCACTTACTATAACATCAATCAACTATTCGGATGAATGTCCAATTTCACCGGTTTTATCATATTCTCCGGTTTCAGAATGGTATCCAAATCTTCTTTGGAAAGGATATTATGTTCCAATACAAGTTCATAAACTCCCTTTCCTGTCTCTAACGCTTCTTTGGCAATCTTCGTAGAGTTCTTATATCCGATTACCGGATTCAAGGCTGTCACTACTCCAATGCTATCGTGTACGTCCCGACGGCATTTTTCTTCATTCGCCGTGATACCGTCCACACACAGAGTACGCAGAGTATCGAAGCCATTCATGAACAAATCCGCAGATTCGAAACAGCATTGTGCCATCACCGGCTCCATTGCATTTAGTTCCATTTGGGCGGCTTCGCCGCTCATGGCTACACAAAGGTCATTTCCTATCACCTTATAGGCTATCTGATTCATGACTTCGGGAATCACCGGATTGACTTTTCCAGGCATGATGGAAGACCCCGGCTGCATTGCCGGCAAGTTAATCTCTCCCAATCCGCAACGGGGACCGGAAGCCAATAGCCGCAAATCATTGCATATCTTATTCATCTTGACAGCTATACGTCTCATGGCAGCCGAATAGCCTACCATGCAGGAAGTATCCGAAGTGGCTCCTACCAGGTCATCCGCCAGTTTTATATCCAGTCCGGTGATTTTACGCAAAGCGGCAATACACTTTTCGGCATATCCGGGCTCGGCGGTGATGCCGGTTCCGATGGCAGTTGCCCCCATATTGACCGTCAGGAAATCCTGTGCGGCAAAGTCGAGGTTCTTCACTTCATGTTCCAGGATGCTTGCAAATCCGTTGAATGTCTGTCCGAGGGTCATCGGCACAGCGTCTTCCAACTGAGTACGTCCCATCTTAATCACATGGGCAAACTCTTTTCCTTTCTTGCGGAAAGATGCTATCAACTCGGTGAAATGTTTCACCAGTTTCAGGTGGGTATAATATAAGCCTATGTGAATAGCGGTAGGATAAGCATCATTGGTGGATTGCGAACGGTTCACGTGGTCGTTGGGAGAACAATACTGGTATTCGCCGCGCTGGTGTCCCAGCAGTTCCAACGCACGGTTGGCAATCACTTCATTGGCGTTCATGTTCGTCGTGGTTCCGGCTCCGCCCTGAATCATGTCGACAGGAAATTGTTCGTGATGTTTCCCTTCGAGAATTTCCTTACAAGCTTTCAAAATAGCGTCTGTTTGTTCTTCGGTCAGCAAATCCAATTCACGGTTGGCAACGGCAGCCCCCATTTTCGTGATAGCCAACGCCTGAATAAATAAAGGATACTCATTCAAATGAAACTTGCTGATGCGAAAGTTTTCAATACCACGGAGTGTCTGCACTCCATACAATGCACTTTCGGGCACTTCACGACTTCCTATCAAGTCGCTTTCTGTACGAGTTTTCTTCGATAAATTCTGTTCCATATCGGTTGTTTTATAACAATAACATTTTAGTTAGTACTTATATAACCAACCAGCGAGCTTATTGTTTTTATAAATATGCAAAAACTATTCAATAAGTTTTTTGTTGTTAATAGAAGAAAAAGAAAATACAAAGAACGAAAACACTTATCTTTGTGTTTAAACTTAAAAGAAGTAACAACCTATGATATTACAATTAGCATTTGTTCTGACTGCCATTATTATTGGCGCACGCCTGGGCGGTATTGGTCTTGGCGTTATGGGAGGCGTTGGATTGGCAATACTCACGTTCGTTTTTGGTTTACAACCCACCGCTCCGCCTATCGACGTCATGCTGATGATTGCCGCCGTCATTTCGGCAGCCGCTTGTATGCAAGCCGCCGGGGGGCTCGACTACATGGTAAAGCTGGCAGAACATTTGCTACGAAAAAATCCGTCACACGTCACTCTGTTAAGTCCGCTGGTGACTTATCTGTTTACTTTCGTGGCAGGAACCGGACACGTGGCTTATTCCGTATTGCCTGTGATAGCGGAAGTTGCCACTGAAACCAAAATCCGCCCGGAACGTCCGCTCGGCATTGCGGTTATCGCTTCTCAACAAGCCATCACGGCAAGTCCTATCTCCGCCGCCACCGTTGCTTTGCTCGGACTGCTGGCGGGATTTGACATTACCCTCTTCGACATTCTTAAAATTACAATTCCCGCTACGATTGTCGGTGTTTTGGTAGGCGCTTTATTCTCAATGAAAGTGGGGAAAGACCTTGTAGACGACCCCGAATATCAGAAACGGTTGAAAGAAGGTCTTTTCAACGACAAGAAAGTAGAGATTAAAGATGTCAAGAACAAACGTTCAGCGATGATTTCCGTCATTATTTTTATATTGGCAACCGCTTTTATCGTACTCTTCGGTTCTTTCGAAGGCATGCGTCCATCTTTCCTTATCGATGGGGAGATTGTAACATTGGGAATGTCGTCCATCATCGAAATTGTCATGTTATCGGCCGCAGCCATCATCTTGTTAGTGACAAAGACAGATGGAATCAAGGCAACGCAAGGTTCCGTATTCCCTGCCGGGATGCAAGCGGTTATCGCTATCTTCGGTATTGCCTGGATGGGTGATACGTTTCTTCAAGGGAATATGGCACAACTAACTTTCTCTATTGAAGGCATTGTCCGCGAGATGCCGTGGCTTTTCGGGATTGCGCTGTTCGTGATGTCTATCCTGCTTTACAGTCAGGCAGCCACCGTGCGGGCACTCGTACCACTAGGTATCGCGCTGGGCATCTCTCCGTATATGCTTATTGCCCTGTTCCCCGCCGTTAACGGATATTTCTTTATCCCGAACTACCCCACCGTGGTGGCCGCCATCAATTTCGACCGGACAGGGACAACAAAAATCGGCAGATATGTGTTGAATCATTCGTTCATGATGCCGGGACTGGTGTCGACAGCCGTCGCGATTGCGTTGGGACTGCTTTTTATACAAATATTCTAATATATATTATTAACCTAAACTTCATTCAGTTATGAAACAATTCAAAAGATTTGGTCTGGTAGTAACCGCCCTGCTACTTACCGTAACGATGGCTTTTGCCGCAAAACCGAATATTCACATTCTTGCCACCGGTGGAACTATTGCCGGTACGGGAAGTTCCGCCACCGGAACCAGTTACACGGCAGGACAGGTTGCCATCGGCGCATTGCTCGATGCTGTTCCCGAGATTAAAGACATCGCTAACGTGACAGGCGAACAGATTGTAAGAATCGGTTCGCAGGACATGAACGATGAAGTATGGCTGACACTTGCCAAGAAAATCAATGAGCTGTTGAAACGCCCGGATATTGACGGCATCGTCATCACTCACGGAACGGATACGATGGAAGAAACCGCTTATTTTCTGAACCTGACCGTTAAAAGCGACAAACCGGTAGTATTGGTAGGCGCCATGCGTCCTTCCACTGCGTTAAGCGCTGACGGTCCGTTGAATCTTTATAATGCCGTCGTTACTGCCGCCGCCAAAGAATCCAAAGACAAAGGCGTATTGGTAGCCATGAACGGACTTATCCTGGGAGCAGAAAGCACGGTAAAGATGAATACCGTCGACGTTGAGACTTTCCAGGCTCCTAACTCCGGTGCACTGGGGTATGTACTGAACGGAAAAGTATTCTACAATCAAGTGACGCTCAAAAAACATACTACTCAGTCTGTATTCGATGTGACGCATCTTACTTCACTGCCTAAAGTCGGTATCGTATATAGCTACTCCAACATCGAAGCGGATATGATGACTCCCCTGCTCAACAACGGATACAAAGGAATCATCCATGCAGGAGTCGGCAACGGAAATATCCACAAGAACATCTTCCCGTCATTAATAGACGCCCGAAGAAAGGGAATCCTCGTTGTCCGCTCTTCCCGTGTACCGACCGGGCCTACCACCCTCGATGCAGAAGTAGACGATGCCAAGTATCAATTCGTCGCTTCACAGGAACTGAATCCACAAAAATCCCGTGTTTTGCTAATGCTCGCATTAACCAAAACCACCGACTGGCGCCAAATTCAGCAGTACTTTAACGAATACTAAAAACCGGACCGACTTATGAAAAAATTAATACTTATGCTGCTCTTGGCGGGCAGCATACAGGGAGTATATGCTCAAGAAACAAAGAAAAAAGATAAATTCTCACCCAACACTCCCTTATTTGAAGAACTGACGGACGTAAAAAAGAAGACGGATAAGTTCAATCTTTATCTGAATATGCAAGGTAGCTTCGATGCTCACTTCCAGGATGGATTCCAGGAAGGTGATTTCAATATGCACCAGCTCCGCATCGAAGCGAAAGGAAATATCAACAACTGGCTCTCTTACCGTTACCGCCAGCGCCTCAACCGTTCGAACGACGCGAACGGCATGATTGACAATCTCCCGACTTCCATCGACTACGCTGGCATCGGCATCAAGCTGAACGACCAGTTCAATCTTTTCGCCGGAAAGCAATGTACGGCATATGGTGGTTTCGAGTTCGACCTGAACCCGATTGATGTCTACCAATACTGTGACATGATTGAGTACATGAGTAACTTCATGACCGGATTGAATGTCGGCTATAATGTCACGCCCGACCAGCAACTTAACCTGCAAGTACTGAACAGCCGTAACGGTTCTTTCGACAGCACCTACGGAATCACGGAAGATGCAGAAGGAAATGTCCCCGATTTGAAGTCCGGCAAAATGCCTTTGGTTTATACACTGAACTGGAACGGTAATTTTAATAATGTATTCAAGACCCGCTGGTCGGCTTCCGTCATGAACGAAGCCAAGAGCCATAATATGTATTATTATGCTTTGGGAAACGAACTGAACCTGGGAAAATGGAATGCTTTTGTGGATTTCATGTATTCGAAAGAGGATATCGACCGCAAAGGTATCATTACCAATATCGTAGGTCGTCCGGGCGGACATAATGCTTTTGACGCAGGTTATCTTTCTGTAGTAGCCAAATGCAACTATCGTTTTTTGCCGAAATGGAACGCCTTTGTGAAAGGTATGTATGAGACGGCTTCCGTCACCAAAGCGTCCGAAGGAGTAGAAAAAGGAAATTACCGCACTTCCTGGGGTTACCTGGCAGGGGTCGAGTTCTATCCGATGGAAACCAACCTGCACTTCTTCGTCACCTACGTAGGACGTTCGTACGATTTCACTTCCCGCGCCAAAGTATTGGGACAGGAGAATTACAGTACCAACCGTATTTCAGTAGGATTCATCTGGCAGATGCCTGTGTTCTAGAAAACAGACAGTAAGACATAAAAATACCCGGTAGCTCTTGTACAGCTACCGGGTATTTTTATATGTTCGTTCTCAATAAGAATTAATACTCTTCCTCATTAAAGAAAAAATCTTCCTTACTAGGATAATCCGGCCAAATATCTTCGATACTTTCATAGATTTCGCCCTCATCTTCCATCTCCTGGAGATTCTCAATAACTTCAAGAGGAGCACCCGAACGCATGGCATAATCAATCAATTCATCCTTGGTTGCCGGCCAGGGAGCATCTTCAAGTTTTGATGCTAGTTCCAATGTCCAATACATAATTTTGAGTATTTAAAGTGAATACTAAATTTGTCTTGCTTTCTAATTTTCGGCAAAAGTATAATAAAATCTATCATTTCCAACTATTATCCCAAAATATTTCGTTGTTTTGTTCATCAAAATTAATCTTTCGGGATAAAACAAACAAATAATCTGATAATCTGTTGACAAAAGCTAACACTTTGGGGGAAATTGTACAAGTTTCGGACAGAGTCAGAATACGTCTTTCCGCTCTCCGGCAAACAGTACGGCAAATATGACAAACAGATGCTCCCCGACTTCCGCCCGGAATAATAAATGCACAAAGTTCCGGCAGTTGCTCATCCAGTTTATCAATCTCATGTTCAATGCTTTCCACATCTTCTGAAGTAATGATACTGGCAGGTTTCAATTGCGTTTTCTCCTGATCGGTGGCAAGATGAGAACCGATAGCAAACAATTTATGCTGAATACCCAAGATAAAACCACGGTCTGCTTCATCCAACAGATAAGTATGTAGCCACCCCAAATGAGAGTTCAATTCGTCCACTGTCCCGTAGGCTTCCAAACGGATATGTGTTTTCGGTACACGGCTACCGCCAACCAGGCTGGTAGTCCCTTTATCACCGGTTTTTGTATATACAAGGCTCTTTTTCATAATGTTCTTTTTTAGTCATCTATATAAGATAAACGTACAAAGGTTCTCAGAAGTTGACGATATAATGCTGTTTTATTTTTGTTTTATCAAAAAAGAGCAGGCCGAGGTCGTATAAGTCAAAAGTAATCCCTACGCGCTCATCCTCCTGCAGTCGCCGCCAAAGCGCTTTCATCTCTTTCGAATAGCAGATGCCATGTACGACAAATACACTTTTCAAAGTAGTCCGCCGCGCACAGATATTAAATACCTCTTCCAATAATTCCGGATTCCGATAATCATCCAAATAGAGGAAATCGAGCGGAACGTCTGCATCCAAAAACAATTCTGACAAGTCGGAAGCAAAAAGATACTCAGCAGAAGGTTTAGCCGATTGAAGGTAAAGTGAGGCCACCGAAGGACAACCAACTTCGACAATAGTGGCAGGTTGCACCTTATTCACCAGCCGGAACAAAAAACGATTTACCTTTTGTGTACCTTTACTGTACCCACGCTCTCTTACCAGCTTTTTCTGTTCCTTTTTCAAAGAATCGTAAGCATAGTAAGGCATTTTTTCATATATCACATCTGTTATCAGACTGAAAGCAAAAGGTGAATGTACGCCATATCCGCAACGATAACGGAAACGGGAAAGCCAGATAAAAGGTCTTTTTATACAGAGTAGAAAATTCATAAAACCATCATTCGTTTTTTATTCGTAACGCAAAGATATGTTTTTTTATTTCACAGAAGCAAACCGGGAAAGAAATGTTATAATATCCGGTAATTAAAGAAAGTGGATTTCATTAGAAAAGGGTTGGCTCCTTACGGAGCCAACCCTCATTACTCATCTATTCCAAGTTACTACTGTAGTCTGAATACCACAGGTACAGTATATTTCACTCGTACTTTCTTGCCATTCTGTACTCCGGGAGTCCATTTCGGCATAGAGCTTATCACACGGATAGCTTCTTTGTCCAAATAGGCATCTACCCCTCGTACCACTGTCGGATTAGCAATTGAACCATCTTTGTTTACAACAAACTGGACAATTACCCGTCCTGCTGAACCCATTTCCTGTGAAATCGTCGGATACTTGATATTACTACCCAAATACTTCATCAATGCGGTCATACCTCCAAGAAACTCCGGCATGGTTTCTACATGTTCATGTATTTCAATCTCATCCACCACTTCTGTTTCCACGACAGGCGGAACCCAAATGACTTCGTAAGGTTGCCCCTGATCTTCAGAAACTGTTGTAACTGCATCCGTTACCTCTTGTTCGTTAGTTACTATTTCGATCAATTCTGACGGTTTAACTTCCGGAGGTGGAGGCGGTTCCAGTTTCTCATCAGGGAACGTAATTGGAACAAGCTCCTCTACAAAGATGGGGTCGTTAGCTAACGAATTTGCTGCTAATCTCACATCATGCTGTGTCCATTCGAACGAAACAAACATGAAAGCAAGCGCAACAATCACACCCATCAGCAACCAAGAACCACGTTGGTTCTCTATTGCAGCCTTTTTTGACTTTTTGGCTTCCATAAAAAATGTGTTTAAGTAATTAATAATAGAAAATATATAGTATATATACTACTTTTCGTCTTTCCTCTTAAGCATTACTTAAAGTGCTCTCTAGCTGCAATAAATATAGTATTTTTATGGATAACTTGTCACATTAGTTCTTGTTTATTTTATTCTTTTTCCTTCTTTTGGATAAAATTTATGAATAATTCGGCTTTAGTGAGTTTAGTATGAGTAAACGTTTCTATACCACTATTTTTCATATCTCAATATTGAACATAAATTGTACTAAGACCAGTATGACCGGACGCCTGCAATGAATCTCCAGAATAGGTCAGATGCATAGAGATTCCGTTATAATCAATTTTCACCGGATAAGACACCTGCTGCCGGTCTATTGGAATGAGTACATCGAGTATACCTTCATCGTTCGTTTTCACTTTCAGAAAGCCAAAGTCGAATGTTACACCTATAAGTTGCTTTTCCGTTTCATTATCTACAATACAGTATTGAATATGCCCAAACGTTTCAGGATTCCGTTGAATAGGCAATGCCATCTTTGAAGTAATAGATACGATTGTGTCCAACACATAGCAACCATAAGCCTTTGCAACAATTCTCATATTCTGTCCTTTATACTTTCCCGGAATGTTGGGAAACAAAACAGCATTATCCAAATCTTTTAGAACCACTGTGCGTAGATCATTTTCACCTAGAAACAGATACAGACTGTCTGTTTCATCGGCACTAAGTGGGAGAGCCTTGCAAGGTGTTTGTGATAATTGCACTGCTAAATCGAAAGGACGTGAATGAATTGCGTTCACTGCCAGTCCGATGATAATGGAAAGAACAACAATCATCAAAGCGACCAGCTTAACGAGAAAATGCTTTCGACGGTTCCATAATACGCCAAAGTCCACATCAAGCATTCTTGCCACAAGACGGATAAATGCTTGATGGAAACGTATCGCATGGAATCTTGAATTTTCCGCCTGCACATCAATCCCCAAAAGTTCCAATCCGCCTAACGTCAGTTGAGCATGAAAACATTCCCGATCTTTGGAATGAGGAATACCGTCAATGATAAAAGGTATAATCTCTCTTTCGCGTCCCTTCGAGCGGAAGTAGGCAATCTCCTCCCCTACATATTTCGATTGTGCCGAATTCGGCGAACAAATGACAATCAGATATTTCGATTCATCCAATTTATGATGCAGTTCGTCACTAAGTACACCACTCGTCAGTTCATCAGCATCACGAAAGACTTTAAACCGTTTAGGTGCCTCCGGCTTCATTTTCTGAATCATTGTCGGCAAATTGTACGATTCTAATAAAAACTGTAATCGCTTCGCCGCCTTAATGTCCGTATGACGATAGCTAATAAAAGCAAAAAAATTGTGTGCCATTTCGTCTGATTTCTATTTAAAATTAACCACATTTGATAACATTCCACTATTTTTTCTTTTTCCTACACATTCATGGGATATATCTGCAATTGCATGCCTATCATATTATTGTTCAAATCAAAAACATTAATATATTTGTTTCTATCCTCCATCAGCACACTCAAGAACAATATAGTTTTCTGACATTCCTCGCTCAAAAGCGAAAGATCTTTTCGGTGATGGTTCCTAATATAATATGAGTTTTCATAAATTATTTTGTTGTTTCAGGAGATTGTAATACCTTACTATTAGCAACATTAATCAAATCCATAATTTCCTTTGTCAAAGGATGATTTTCACCATAAACAGACAAACGGATTTTCAAGGACTTCTCATAATAGTTCAGAGCTTTGGATTTGTCACCTTGAATTATATACAAACTCCCTATACTATAATAACTCAAAGCTACCTCAGGATGGTTCTCACCAAAAAGAGACAAACGGATTTTCAAAGACTCTTCAAAATAATATAAGGCTTTAGAATAATCTTTTTGAGCAAAATATATTTCTCCTATATGATCATAAATAGAAGATACTTGAGAATGATTTTCACCATAAACTGACAAAACTATTTTCAAAGACTTTTTAAAATAATCCAAAGCTTTAGAATAGTCATTTTGAGCAAAATATATCTGTCCTATATAACTGTAACTTGTAGCTACAGCAGGGTGGTTATCTCCATTAAGCAACAAAAATATTTTCAAGGCCCCTTCAAAACAGACCAAGGCTTTGGAGTAATCTCCTTGATTTGAATATACACGTCCCATACCAATAGATACATTGGCTATTCCCCATGAAGCGTTCTCACCGTAAATCATCAAATAGATATTCAAAGACTTTTCATAATATTCCAAAGCTTTAGAACAGTCATCTTGAGCGAAATATATCTGTCCCATACGTTCATAATCATTAGCCACAATTTCATCATTTTCGCCATAAACAGATAGCCGAATCTTCAAAGACTTTTCATAACATTCCAAAGCTTTAGAATAGTCATCTAGCTTCTCATATATTCCCCCTATTATAATGTAACTAGTTGCTTTGTATGTATCATTGTCTGTTGTATTCAATGCAGACAACTGATAATTCATAGCCCGATTGTAATCAGCCATATAATCTTCTTCAAACCTTCCCGCTGCAATCAAATAATCCCAATTTGTTGGAGCAGCTTTCGTGAGAATCTCATAATAATGCGAAACCGAATCATTCAAATGCTGCATCTTGAATGATTCGATAGCAGTCTCCATTTTCCCAAACCATTGACTGCGTTGTTGTATCAACCGTTGTTGTTCTGACAGTCCTCTAGCTAATTCAAGCTTGGCTTGTTCTACTTTTGCATCCGCATTCCGTTGCTGTTGTTCAATCACTTTCCAGGCTTCCTCGGCTCCACCAGGCATAGACTCGCGTATCAAGTCGTTAAGTGCCTTCCATTCTCCGTTTTTTTTCAGTTCATAAATTTTCAGTTCCAAAGAGTCCAAGCTCTGATAATCGGTCAGTGCCAGCTCTTCAGCTAATTCCTTGATAACCTCATCTATCTTATCCTCATTGTTGATGTAATCAAGATAAAGTTTGCGGATGCTGTCACACTCCGCTTTCAGACGTGCATAATGTACATCCGATTCGCTCAATTCTCCAAGACGCTTATTCAGTTCATTGCGTAGTTTACGTAAAGATAACGACTGCTCTTCATACTTTTCTTTCAGTAACTCATACCGCTTCTTATACTCCATCTCCTTTTCTTCTGGTGTTATCAACGAGACTTCCAAGTCATTGGCAGATATAAATAGTCGTTTACCTTTCGATGGCGAAGCCAACATATACTTGGAACCTTGTGGCACACGCACGGCTGTCAGTGTATAACTACCCGCCTTATCCGTGACCTTCACCTTCAACGAAAATCGTCCGTCCTTATCACTTGCTTTATTAGCTTCCCCCGACACAATAACTTGTACACCCTGCACCGGAATGAAAGGATCGGAAGCCGAACGGGTAACCTTGCGGACTATCCCCTTCTGGGTATGAACCTGTGCTGTAACTCCCAATACCATGAAGACGGCAAAAAGGAATACTGTTATCAAACGTAATTTACTCATGTCATTTTCATTATAACTATAGAATTATCTAGAATCTTACCTTTATTATTCTTATAGTCCTTGCTACTTGCCTTTACTATTTTATTCATTAAAAGCGATGGTTTAATAAAACCATCGCTTTTAACTCCTTACAATGCCTGTCCACATTCCGAACAAAATTTTGCACCTTTGATATTCCGATATCCGCAGTTCGTACAGAATACCATACCGTTAATATCCAAATTCAGAGTTGTAAAAGAATCCCGATTTTTTAGCACCTCTTCAGCTATTTCGAGCGCCTTATCATCAAGTTTGGACTGTTGTACTATCCCCCAAATTTGCGTGATAAGTACCGGCCAGAAGAATAGCATAGAAATGATAGTAGGAATAGCTTGTTGACCAAAGATCCCTATCCCAGCCTCAAACGCTATTGCATTATCTTTAGGTATCAAGCTGACTTTCAATGCAGACTTCAAACCAAGTACAGCTTTAAATAAACCGCCCTTTGATATAGAAATATCAACACCACCACTTAATAAATTATCTATTTGTACCTCAAACTGCTCGGCCGCAAATTCTGTTTTTATTTGTTCAGCAATAACAGGAATCAAAGAAGGATTGCCCTGAAGTATCTTTTTTGTTGCAAATGTTCCCATAATTCTATTTTTTAAAAGTGTAATGACTGTAATGCATGATATTGGCTCGTTGTAAATAACACACCGGCTTCAACAAGCAATTCTTTAATTTCACGCTGTTGCTCTTCCGTATAGTTCTTTTCCATAGACTTCAATATAGAAACCATTCTTTCAGACTGTTCCTTGATCTCCTGTTCAGTAACTATACCATCTTCCATAATCTTCTTGAATGTGGGCTGGTTCATGACCGCCTCGTCTAAATTCAACATTCCTTGTTCATTAAAAAACATAAGCTATTATATTTAAAGTTTATTTCCACAATGTTTGCAATAGGTCCAGCCATCCACTATCGGTTGTTTGCAATTCGAGCATACCTTGCCTGATTTTTCTGCCGAAAGATGATCTACTATAGTCTTATATTGAGAACTTTTTCCCCATTTCAAGATTTCCTTAACCCGCACAGCCGAGAACGGATGATTCTGATTCATTATTGCCGCTACCTGCAATGTCTTATTCCATAATCCGTCATTACGGATAGCCTCATATTGGTCTGCCTGTTTAGCCCACTCCTCCATATCGATATTCTTTGTTATAGAAGTCGGACCTCCGGATAGACGAGCCATCGTGCTTGCCACTATGGCCGGAGTAGTCACAATACTGGCAGCTCTGTCACAGGACAACTCACTTTTACGTTCCCAATACAAAATCGCATATTGAAGAGGAGCTCCCAAACTCCCCAAAACGCCCAGCGAATCCAGACCATCCATCACATAATGAGCTATAGAATGATACAAGACATGATGACAAAGGATATGCCCGCATTCATGGGCAATCACTGCATCCAACTCCTCTTCGGTCATCATATCAACCAAACCGGAAGTGATCGTTATAAAAATCTTTGTATCGCCAAAGGTCCATGCGTTAGGATTAGGATCCATAGAGAGATAAAACTCCGGTTGCTCAATACCCAACTTTTTACAAATCGGTGGCAGACGATTATACAGTTTCGGCAATTGACTCGGTGATAAACGAATTGCAGATGCCATATTAACGCCATATTGCAGTTGTTCCAATCCCATTGACATTAACTTTTTCACTAGGGTCGGGAATCCGGGAATACTTTCCAACTGCCTCAATGCAGCTGCATCCTCAGGATGAATAAAATCTGTTGCTTTAATCATGGTTATCAATATTAATATCTATTGTTTTTATGACCTTCATTACAAAACATATCAAGTTCAGTCTTTTCATATCACTGGTATACGCAACAAACTCCTCGTAAGCACCACAGGTTAAAATCCTGATATACAATAAACCGGAAACATAAAAAGAATTATGCGAATAAATTCTTCATTTATCTGATAAAATAAGAAAGCAGCACGATAATCAGTATTAGCTTTTAACAGATACAAATATCATACTGCTAAAATGTTGTCCTTGTGCAGTCCTTTCATTGGCGATTTCAGAGACCTGGACAAACATATTCTCCATATTCTAGTTCACCGCATCATCATTACAAGTCTCAAATATAACGAATAATATAGCAGGAAAAAATTACAAAAGCCCCAATCATGTCTAAACAGACCAAAAACAGAACTATTGATGCGAAAAACATGTCTATCATGACATTTTTTATTTTGCAAATCACAACAACAAAAAGATAGCATTCATTATAAATATATTATTTATA
>ERZ780168.933-NODE-933-length-33295-cov-7.329031_pt1 | contig 33295 bp, 19 predicted proteins | sample MGYA00510981_ERZ780168 | MGnify/ENA primary metagenome ERZ780168 (study PRJEB29588, sample SAMEA2158769) | human gut metagenome | biome: human gut; feature: human-associated habitat; material: faeces | place: Denmark | collected 2008/2010 ...
AGGGCGTGCTGAGCCACGTGTCGATCGTCGAGATGCCCTGCTACCACAAACTGCTGGTCATCTCCGACGTCGCGGTCATCCCGCTGCCCGACTTCAAACAGAAGATCAAGCAGATCGGCTACCTTGCAAAAGTCGCCAACCTGCTGGGCATCGAGACCCCCAAGATCGCCTGCATCGCCCCCTCCGAGCAGCTGCTCCCCAGCGTCATTTCATCGACCGAAGGCGCCCTACTGGCCAAAATGGGCGACCGCGGACAGCTGGGCAACGTCATCATCGACGGCCCCCTGTCGCTCGACGTAGCACTCTACAAGGATGTCGCCGAGCACAAGAAAGTCAAAGGTTCGTCCGTAGCGGGCGACCCCGACTGCCTGCTTTTCCCCAACCTGGAGTCGGCCAACGTCTTCTTCAAGTCGGTGACGCACCTCTGCGGAGGCGAACTGGCCGCCATGGTCGCAGGCACGAAGGTGCCCTGCGTACTGACCTCGCGCGGCGACACGAGCAAGACCAAGCTCTACTCGATCGCGCTGGCCTGTCTGGCCGTGAAACAGTAAGGCAGCCTGAACCAACCCACCAACCTAACCCACCAACCTAATTAACCGGAACCGATTTATGGGCTTCAAAATTCTAGCGATAAATCCCGGCTCTACGTCCACCAAGGTCGCTCTCTATGACGAGGAGCGGCCTTCGTTGGATCTGACCCTGCGCCACACGGCCGAACAGATCGCACGTTACGCCAACATCATCGACCAACTGGACTGGCGCCGGGAAATGATACTCACGGCGCTGTCCGAACACGGGTTCGACATCATGCAGCTGTCGGCCGTCATCGGACGCGGCGGGCTCGTACGCCCCATCCCGGCCGGCGTATACGAAGTCAACGAAGCCATGCGGCGCGACCTGACGAACGCCACGATGGAACACGCCTCGAACCTCGGGGGATTGCTGGCCGCCGAGATCGCCGCCATGGCGGGCGTCAAAGCCTACATCGCCGACCCGGTGGTCGTCGACGAGATGGAGGAGGTGGCACGCCTGAGCGGCCATCCCGACTGCCCGCGCAGGTCGATCTTCCACGCACTCAACCAGAAAGCCACGGCACGCCTGCACTGCGACCGCATCGGCATCGTCTACGAAAAGGCAAACCTCGTGGTCGCACACCTGGGCGGGGGCATCTCCGTCGCCGCGCACAAACAGGGACGTGTCGTCGACGTCAACAACGCGCTCGACGGCGACGGCCCCTTCGCACCCGAGCGGGCGGGCAGCCTGCCTGCGGGCGAATTCGCCGACCTATGCTTCTCGGGGCGTTACACGCGCCGCGAAGTCCAGAAAATGCTGGCCGGCCAAGGCGGGCTCGTCGCGCACCTGGGCACCAATTCCATGATGCAGGTCTCGGAGCGTATCGCGCAGGGCGACGAAAAAGCCCGGCTCGTGGCCGAGGCCATGTGCTACGGCATCTCGAAGCAGATCGGCGCCATGGCCGCCGCCATGTGCGGCCGGGTCGACGCCGTCATCCTCACCGGGGGCATCGCCCACAACGAGTTCGTCGTGCGGTACATCGAACAGCACTGCTCGTTCATCGCCCCCGTTTCAGTCTACCCCGGCGAGAACGAACTCGAATCGCTGGTCGCCAACGCACTGGTCGTCCTCCGCGGCACCATCGTCCCGAAGGTCTACGCCTGACGGGCAAAGGAGCTGCGCACGCGAGGGAGCCGCCCATGCGGCAGCGACCGCCAAGGCAGCAAGTCCCGGACACCGCATACGCCGTGCAAAACGGCGAACCGCACGTCAAACAGAAACCGGGCTGCAAAACGGAACCGCGCCGCAACAGAAACGTCCGCCGGATATTGATCCGGCGGACGTTTTTCCTGTGTATATCCGGCAGTGACGGCCAGCCCGGGCAGCCGGCCTATTTGCGGATGAACTGGCGCCTGGCCAGTGCGACCACCTCGCGGAAGGCTTCGAGCCGGAACAGTGCAGAAAGCAGGACGTAGCTGACCACGCCCGCGGCGACTTCGGCCAGCAACCGCAACAACGCATTGCCCGGCACCGCCAGCGCCGTAACCCGCACGAGAGCGTACATCGCCCCGGCCACGAGCAGCATCGGCAGCACCGTGCGCACGAAGCGTCCTGCGCCGAATGACGTGAAACGGGTCGTGGCGAAGAAGTTGATCGCCATCTCGCAGAAGGCGATCACCACCAGCCCCCAGATGACGGCCTGGACGCTGACCGGAATCGTCACGGCGAACACCACCGACATCATCACCTTCTTGGCGACCTCCAGTTTTACGATCAGCGCACCGCCGCTCTTGACTTTCAACACATTGTAGGCCACCACCCCCAGCGGGTAAAAAAGCCCGGCCAGGCATACCGCTTCGAAATAAGGCACCGTCGCCATCCACTCCCCTCCCAGGAAGACGGCGAACATGTCCTCGGCGATGGCCGACAGACCGAGCATCACGGGGAACATGGCATAGGCCACGACCATGACGATCTGCCGGTAACTTTCGGCCAGTTTCGGTGCGTCGTCCTTGATCTTGGCCAGCGCCGGGAAGGTCACGTTCTGCACGGCCTGCATGGCCGAAGTCGCCGGCTGGTCTTTCAGCTTGACGGCCTGCTCGTACGAGCCGAGTGTCTCCTGCGGATAGAGTTTCCCGAGAAATATCTGGGGCACCTTGTTATAGAGGGTCGAGATGAAATCGGTAGCCAGCAGGCTGAAACTGTACGGCGCCATTTCGCGCAGCGGCCGCCGGCTGCACTTCCCGCAGGGACGCCAGTCGCTCAGCCACCACAACAGCAAGGCCCGCACGGAGGCCTGCAATACGCGCTGCACCACGATGCACCAGATCCCGAACCCGGCCAATGCGAGGCCGATGGCCACCATCCCGGCGATGAACCACGAGGCGAAGGTGACCTTCGAGAGCAGTGCGAAGCGGAATGTCCGGACAAAAATCGTATTCTGGATCGCACATGCGGCGCTCAGCGGCAGTTGGAGGAAGAATACCGGTGCTATCCGCGTGATTTCCGGCATGTCGTAGAACCGCGCGATGCTCCCCGCCAGCGCTACCAGCACCCCGTAAAGCACGAGCGCAACCCCGACGTTGAAGGCGAAGACCGATTTGTAATCGTCGGCCGTAGGTGTCCCCTTGCGGATCAGCGCCTGCGAAAAGCCGCTGTCGGCAATCACGATCGCCACGGCAAGGAAGGCCGTCGGGATCGCGATCACACCCATGATGGCGGGGTTCAGCAGCCGCAGGATCGTAAGGCTCACGGCCAGCTGGAGAAGCATCGTACCGACTTTCTCGGCCATGCTCCACGCCACGCCGCTGGCTACCTTATCCCTGAGCTGCCCGTCCACCGCCTAAGATTTTTGCGCGGCAACGATCTCTTCGTTACGCTTGCGGATATTGAGGACATTGGCGATCTCGACGTACGACGCACCGCCGTCGGGGCCGAAACTGCCGCCCACGATTGCCAGCAGGTCCTGCCCGTCGAGCTTCTGGTGCTGTTCGATGACCTCCAGCGCGTCGATCAGGAAGTGGTACCTGTCCTTCAGCTCCTGGTTGCGCAGGATCGGCACCACGCCGTACGACAGGGCCAGGATACGCTGCGCATGCAGCTGATAGCATACGGCCATCACGGTTTTCTGCCCGCGGAATGCAGCCAGGTAACGGCCCGTACGGCCGGTCTTGGTGTCGAGCACCACATATTTTATCGGCAGGTTGGTCGAGGCACGCACGGCCGAACGTGCCAGCTGCGCCGTGATCTCGTGGTTCACCGAGACCATGTCCATGTCGATCATCGGTTTGAAATGCGTCTCGTCGCGTTCGATCTCGCGGGCGATGCGGGCCATCGTTTCCACCGATTCCACGGGGAAGTCGCCCATCGCCGTCTCGTCGCTCAGCATCACGGCGTCCACGCGCTCGTAAATGGCACTCGCCACGTCGCTCACCTCGGCGCGCGTCGGACGCGGGCTCTTGACCATCGAATAGAGCATCTGCGTGGCGATAATTACCGGGCGCTTGGCGCAAATGCACTTCTCGACGATGCGCCGCTGGGTATTGGGAATCGCCTCGGCAGGCAGCTCCACCCCCAGGTCGCCGCGCGCCACCATGATGCCGTACGACGCCTCGATGATCTCGTCGATGTTGTCGAGCCCTTCGCGGTTCTCGATCTTCGAGATGATCTTGATCTTGCTGCCGTGGGCATCGAGGATGTCCTGCACGGCCTTGATATCCTTGGCGCTGCGCACGAACGAGTGTGCGATGAAATCCACGTCGTTCTTCACGGCCCACTCGATAAACCGGCGGTCTTTCTCCGTCACCGAAGGCAGGTTGATCGACACCGACGGCACGTTGACGCTCTTGCGCGAACGCATGGCGCCGCCCACGACGAATTCGCAGGTCAGCTCCTCGGCGGTCTTTCCCACGACACGGATCTCCAGTTCGCCGTCGGCGATCAGCATCCGCGCCCCGACGGGAATGTCATCCACGATATTGGGGACGTTCATGTAAACCACCTTGCGGGTCGTCTTGTCGCTGCCGTCCGAGCCACGCACGGCGACACGGTCGCCCGGCCGGAAATTGATGCTGTTACCGTATTCGTCGGCGATCGTCGTGACACGGATTTCGGGGCCCTTCGTATCTATCATGATCGGAATGGCCGGGTTAACGCGGTGTACGGTCTCGACAATATGCGTAGCGCCCTCTTCCGAGACATGCGCCGAATTGACACGAACCACGTCCATACCGGCATCGAAAAGGTTTTTCACGAACTCTTCGGTGCAACGGAAATCCGACATTGTTGCGACGATCTTGGTTTTTTTCATTCTATACATAAAAGTATGATGCTAAAATATTAGTATTTCGACATTTCACGTTACGCCCGGTGTCCGCTCCTGCACACGCTCCGCGCGAACAGCCGGGGAGGGGCCTTCCGCACGCACGCCCTCCCCTACCGGGCCGGGGAATGGGGCGCTCCGGGAAGCCGGGGCTTACTCCCTGTCGTGGAGCAACAGGGCCTCGACGCCCAGCCGGTAGGAATCCAGCCCGAAACCCATGATCGAGCCCACGGCCACGGGAGCCAGGAGCGAGACGTGGCGGAACTCCTCGCGCGCGAGGATCGACGAGATGTGCACCTCGACGACCGGCACCGACACCGCCGACACCGCATCGCGCAGCGCCACCGACGTATGAGTATATCCGCCGGCATTGAGCACCACACCGTCGTAGGTGCCGTCGGCCTGCTGCACGGCGTCGATCAGCTCGCCTTCGAGGTTAGACTGGAAATAACCGAATCCGACGGCCGGATAGAGTGCTTCGAGCTCCCCGAAAAAGGTTTCGAAAGTCCGGGTGCCGTAGACCCCGGTATCGCGCCGCCCCTGCAAATTGAGGTTCGGGCCGTTGAGAATCAATATCTTCATCTTCGAGACTGTTTGACACGCACGGCACACCCGGGCGCAATCCGCAGGCAAAGATAGTGATTTTAAAGAATTTTTAATACCTTTGTTCGACATCGCCCGTTAAATAATGATTTCAAACGCCGCCCACGCCCCTGCCGCGGTTCGCACAGGCTTCGTTCCCGTCCCCAGGCGGGGACTCCGCCCCCGGGGCGGCAGCCGCACGTGAAAAACCCGAAAACCCGCACCGGCCGGCGGGGCGCCGCGGCCGGACACACCCGAGAACCATGACCGAATTCGGATTCATAGACCACATAAAAGAACTCTTCGCCGCCCTGCCCGACAACGGGTTCGAAGGGATCGGCGACGATTGCGCCGTGCTCCCCGTCGGGGAGGGCGAATCGCTGGTCTTCACGACCGACATGCTCGCCGAAGGCGTCCATTTCCTGCGTTCCGCAACTTCGCCCCGCGAACTGGGGCGCAAATCCCTTGCCGTAAACCTGAGCGACGTCGCTTCGATGGGCGCCCGCCCGGTGGCCACCCTGCTGTCGCTGTCGCTCCCGGCCGACACGGCCGGTACATGGGCCGAAGAGTTCATGCTCGGCTACCGGGAACTCTCCGAAGCGTTCGGCGTCACGCTCGCCGGGGGCGACACGACCCGCTCGGCGGCAGGCATCACGATCAATGTCACGGCCATCGGCCGCATCGCCGACGCACACATCAAGCGCCGCAGCGGGGCACGCCCCGGCGACGCGATACTCGTCGCCGGAGAACTCGGACTTTCGGGCGCCGGACTGCATGACATCCTCGCCGGACGCTACGACACCCCCGCCGCCGCAGCCCACCGCAACCCGCAGCCCCAGGTAGCCGAAGGCATCTGGCTCGGTGCACGCTCCGAAGTACACGCCATGATGGACCTCTCGGACGGGCTGGCCTCGGATATCCGCCACATCATGGAGCGCTCGGGGGTAGGCGCCGCGATCGACATCGGCCGTATCCCCCTCGCCCAAGGGGCGGACGTCGAAACAGCCGCCTGCGGGGGCGAGGATTACAAGCTCCTGCTCACGGCCGCGCCGGAGGCCGCCGAACGCCTCGCCGCTGATTTCCGCATCCGCTTCGGCACGCCGCTCCACCCCGTCGGCCGCATCACGGACAGCGGCAAATTGGAGTGGCTCGAAAACGACCGGCCCCGGGCCCTGGACTGGCACGGGTTCACGCATTACTGACCGGGCGCCGCCAACGGCCGCCTACCCGGATTTTCCGGACAGGCGGGAAAGCCGCATCCCGGCAGGCCCGGCTGTAACACAAAAAAACGGCAGCCCGCCGGGTCGCCGTCAAGTCATACGGATCGGAAAATCACTCCTTGATGATGTACACATGCTCGTCGCTGCGCTGCATGTGATAGTTTTCGCGGGCATACTCCTCCAGATAGTCGTCGTAGCGCAGGCGCTCCAGCAGCGTGCTGTCCTGTTCGATCCTGGCCCGGTAAAACTCCCGCTCCCGGTTCAGGGCGTTGATCTGCCGCTTGATCTTCACCGCATGCAAAAGGTTCCGCCCCACCACGAACAACGTGACGACGACGATGACCGCCGTGGCGGCGATCCAGAACTTTTTGCCTACTTCGAAGCCCATCAGGGTATGTGCATGTATTTATGGGTCTGGATCGAGATATTCCATTTCGGATGCGCCTTCGCATATTCGACGATCGCGGGCATCATGCGCTCCGCAACGCTCCACTCGGGTTGCAGGTAGAGGATGCACCCGGCTCCCACCCGTGCGGCATTGCGCTCGGCCCATTCGAAATCGGCCTCGTCCCCGACGATCACCTTCAGTTCGTGCGCCTTCCCGAACGCCTCGTCCAGCGGCGGTTGCTGCCGCTTGGGCGACAGACACACCCAGTCGAAATACCCCGAGAAGGGATGCGTCCCCGACGTTTCGAGGAATATCTCCAGCCCCTTGCCGTGCAGTGTTTCGGTCAGCACCCCCAGCGGATAAAGCAGCGGTTCGCCGCCCGTGATGACGATCGCCTGCGCAGGACACGCCGTAGCACGGTCGATTACCGTCCGTACATCGGTCGGGGGATAGAGCCTGGGGTTCCACGTGTATTTGGCGTCGCACCAGCGGCATCCCACGTCGCATCCGCCCAGGCGGATGAAATAGGCGGGTTTCCCGGCATGGAAGCCCTCGCCCTGGATCGTGTAGAAATCTTCGACCAGGGGCAGCTTGCGCCCGCCGTCGAGCAGTTCGCTATCGGTCTTGGAATCCATCTATTCGGTAACCACGTAAATATCCTTCAGGCTGCGTCCCAACTGGTCGTAGTCCAGGCCGTAGCCCACGATGAACTCGTTGCCGATCTCCATGGCGCGGTACTTGATCGGCAGTTGCTTGCGGTAGGAACCCGGTTTGAAAAAAAGCGTGCAGACTTCGATGCTCGCAGGGTTATGCGACTTCAGCTCGCCGATCATGTGCTCGATGCTCTCGCCCGTGTCGACGATATCCTCGACGATGATCACATGGCGGCCTTCGATGCTGTTATTCAGCCCGATCAGGTTCTTCACACATCCCGTCGAGCAAGTGCCTTCGTACGAAGCCAGCTTCACGAACGACAGCTCGTTGTTGAACTCGATTTTCTTGATCAGGTCGCTCATGAACATGAACGAGCCGTTCAGTACGCCCACGAACAACGGCGTCGGCTTGTCGCAGTAGTCCTCGTTGATGCGGCAGGCTACGGCGGCCACGGCCTCGTCGATCTTGGCAGCGGGGATCATGATCCTGAACTTTTTGTCGTGAAGTTTGATGATATCCTCCATTTCAGTTACGGTTATTTGTGCAAAAATAACTATTTGCCTGCAAGAAACGAACGATTCCGACAAAAATAATCCGAAATAATGCAAAACCCCGGAAGGCCGTCGCCCGTTTCCGGGCCGGCAGCAGGCCGGATCGACAACGCATAATTCCGGCAGGAGGCAAGAAAAAACCGTCCAATGCAAAGAGGACGGCCTTTCAATATTACACCTAATCGTACTTACGGGATATTGGGTGTATCCCAGACTTTGGTTTGCGTGCAGCTGATCCGAAGCGTTTCACTGCCGCAGCGCATCCTGAATTCCCCCTCCTCGAGCCTCCATCGGCCGTCATGCCCGACGAAAGCCAGGTCGCTGGCCGGAACAGCGAACGTCACCGTACGGGATTCGCCCGGTTCGAGCGCAACCTTCTCGAAATCACGCAGGCGGATTACATCCGGTGTAAGGCTGGCAACCAGGTCGCTCGAATAGAGCATCACGGCCTCCTTGCCGGCCACTTCACCGACATTGGCCACATCGACCGTGAAGGTCAACACATCGTCGGCACCGAACATGCGGCGGTCGACACGGAAATCGCTATATGCAAATTCCGTATAGCTCAGCCCATACCCGAACGGCCACTGCACATCCATCACAGCATCGTAATTGTATTCGCCCGCCATGGCGGCCATATTCTCGCAAGGCTTGTAATCGTAGGTCGCCAATGCGCCGACCATGCGCGGATAAGTGAACGGCAATCGGGCGCTGAAGTTTGCATCCCCCGCAAGCAGGTCGGCCAGGGCATCGCCGCCGTAATTGCCCGGCAGCAGGATGTCGACCACGGCCTGCGCAAGCGGCTCGATATCGCCTATAACGCGCGGGCGGCCTTCATTGAGGATCAGCACAAGCGGCTTTCCGGTCGCCGCAAGGGCCCGCACCAGTTCCTTCTGGTTCTGAGAAAGGTTCAGGTCATCCATGTTGCCCGGCGTTTCGCAGTAGGAATTTTCGCCTATACAGGCAATGACCACATCGGCTCCGGCTGCCGCCGACACGGCCTTGTCGATCCCTGTCACGCATTCTTCCTGCCAGTTGTCATAGCGGGGCGGCGCATACTCCACACCGGGGACATAGTCCACATGGTCGAATTTATTGCATAAAGCCTCATAGATGGTATTGTAATCCCCGGCAAATTCATCGCAGCGGTCGCCCTGCCACGAATACGACCATCCTCCGTTGAGGCAGCGCATCGAATTGGCATTCGGCCCCGTGAGCAGAATCCGTGCAGACCGCTCCAGCGGCAGCAGGCCGTCCTCGTTCTTGAGCAGTATCTCCGACTCCACGGCAGCCTGCAATGCCACGGCGGCATATTCGTCGCTGGCGAATTCCGGGAAATCGCCGGTATCCCAAAACGGTTTTTCGAAAAGGCCAAGACGGAATTTCAGGCGCAGCACACGGCTCACCGCATCGTCGATGCGCTCCATGGAGACCTGCCCCTCCTCGACAAGTTCCCTGAGATAAATACAGAAATCCCAACTCGACGGTACCATTGACATATCGATACCGGCATTGACCGCAATGCGCACGGCATCCTTACGGCTCGCAGCAATATGGTCGCGCTCGCAAAGGTTGTAAATATCATTCCAGTCCGTCACGATCAGACCATCCCAGTCGAGCTCCTCCTTGATCCATCCCGTGAGTAACTCCCGGTCGGCATGGAACGGCATACCGCCGTTGCTGGCCGAGTTGACCATCAGCGACAGCGCCCCGGCTCGAATGCACTCCATGAAAGGAGCGAAATATTTCTCCCTCAACACATTGCGAGTCACCGACGAGGGTGTGCGATCCTTGCCTGACACGGGTACGCCATAGGCCATGAAATGCTTGATGCAGGCCGCGACATGGCGGTCGTCGACACGGTTAGAATCCTCCCCCTGGAATCCGAGCACCGACGCCACGGCCATCTGCGAATTGACGTAAGTGTCCTCGCCGTAACTCTCCCACATGCGCGGCCAGCGCGGATCGCGCCCCAGATCCATGACCGGGGCAAAAGTCCACGGGATCGCACATGCCCGGGTCTCATAAGCCGAAATTTCGGAGCACCTGCGCATGAGTCCGCGGTTGAACGACGCCCCCATATTGATACCCTGCGGAAAGAGGGTCGCCCCCTGCGTATAGGATGCGCCATGTATCTGGTCAACCCCGTAGATACAGGGAATCCCCAGTTCGTCGAGCGAGCGTTGCTGGATGCGATTGATAAACCTGATCCACACCTCGCGGGGTTGTCCCACACCGAAGGGAATATTCAGGATCGACCCAACCTTATAGCGGCCGATCACCGTATCGAGCAGCGCCTCGCTCAACACCGGGTGCTGCGGGTCGCTCTGGTCGATCACCACCCCGGCCGTCAACTGGCACATCTGCCCGATCTTCTCTTCGAGGGTCATCTTTTGGAGCAGCTCCCCGATGCGGGTTTCTATCTTTTTATCGGGCGCTATGGCCGGGGGTATCCGGGTACATGCGGCCAATCCGCCCAGCAAGCCCAGAAACAAAATCGGAATTTTCTTCATTCTACCGACATTCATTTTTTAACATATTTCACTTTTATGCCGTTTCGCTCCCGCCCCAGTGCGGTTCCCGCACATCGGAAGCCGATCCAATCAGCGGTTCGTCGAAGCATATACCTCGGGAGTTTCCAGGTAGGCATAATAATTCTCCACATTATGGCACGCATCGACATAGAGCCCGGCAATGCTGCCGGCAGGTTTCCCTCCGACAAACAGGGCCGCCTTCACGGTCGTCCCGGCCTCCACGACGAACGGGCCGGAGTAGATGTCCGACCCGGCCGTCGGGTCGCTGCCGTCGAGCGTATAACGCACTTCGGCCGGATATTTTTCCGTATCCAGCGTAACCCGGGCCTTGCGGCCCTCCCTGACGATGCGTGCCGTGATCTCGACATCGTTGCTAAGCGTGAAGGCATTGACCCCACGGGCAAGCAAGCGGGGGATCTGGCTGTTGACACGACGGCGGAAGTCCGCCCACAGACGGCGCTCCCGGGGTGTCCATCCCAATTCGGCAATGGCGAGCAGGCGCGGAAACATCATGTATTCCAAATGCTCGGGAGTACCTATGAACTCGGCCCATGTGCATCCCTGCACCCCGATAATATGCGATGCCGCATTCGGGCGGATGTGCTCGACCGAATCCGGGGCCACATATTCGCCTTTGACAAGCGACTCGTTGGCCGCAGCCCTTTCGGGCGTATCCGGGACAGGTTCGAAGCTATACATTTTCTTGATGGGCGAGAATCCGCTCATCGCCCGCGGCTGCGTGTGCGGATTAGCCTGGTACCAGTCGAAATAGATGATTTCGCCCGGAGACATGACCGCGTCGTACCCGCGGTTGGCGGCTTCGATAGCCCCCCTCTGTCCGCGGTACGAAATCGCAACGGACGTAGGCCGCAGATTGTTCCGCAGTACCTCATCCCACCCGACCATCACCCGGCCGTGTTCGGCAAGGAATTTTTCGGCATGCTCGATCAGGTAACACTGCACTTCGTCCAGGCCTCCCAGCTCCTTGGCGAGCAACTGGCATTTGGGGCAGGTTTTCCAGGCGACCTTGCGGGCCTCATCGCCGCCGATGTGTATCCGCCGGGAAGGGAACAGCTCCATGACCTCGGTCAGCACACCGTCCATGAATTCGAAGGTTGCGGGATTGCCCACGCAGAATTCGCCGCTCGTATAGGGCTTTCCACTGCAACACAATTCCGGATAGCCGATGAAAACCTCGTCGGAGTGCGCCGGGAATTCGATCTCGGGAATCACCTCGATATAACGGGCCGCAGCATAAGCCACGATCTGGCGAATGTCATCCTTCGTATAATAACCGCCATAGGCCCCGGGCGTCCCCTCCGGAACGTAGCGCCTGTCGCCGAATTCCCACCACTTGAGCCAGTCGGCCTCCGCCCGGAAAGCCCCGAACCGGGTCAGCAAAGGGTACCTGTCGATCTGAATGCGCCAGCCGCCGTTGTCGGTCAGGTGCAGGTGGAAGACATTGAGCTTGTAACGTGCCATTTCATCGAGTATCTTGAAAACCTCTTCTTTGGCAAAGAAATGGCGCGAAACGTCGAGGTGGATACCCCGGTAACCGAAACGCGGATTATCGGTAATCTTCACACACGGGATACCTTTTGCCGTGAGCAGCTGCAGCAGCGTCTGCCGGGCATAGAACAACCCGGCAGAGTCGACCGCGGTAATCCGAATGCCGTCGCTGCGGACTTCGAGCCCATACCCCTCGCGTGAAAGGTTCGGCGAAGAGGTATCGAGTTCACAAACGACCCTGCCGTCGGCGACACCCCGGACGAAAGACACGCTGTCGGTCTGGAAATAGCCGCCGGTAAAGGTCATCTCCGCGGGCAGGGGAACAAGGTCTGCACCCGGCTGCGGATCGTGGCATGCCACCGCAAAAAGCAGGCTCGCGACAACGGAAATCTCTGAAATGAATCTCATATACGTACGAAATAGAAATTATACTCCCTGCCGGGGAGCCCGGTTATCCGGGCTCCGCCTAAAAGGGTTGGAATGAATAAAATGGATCAATTAATTATTTGAACGATATCCAGGTGTGTTCCCAGGGTTCGCTCGAAGTATCCTCCAGGACGATCTCCTTACCGAAGGAGGTAATCTTGCGCGAATTATAGATCAGGTTGTCGAAATCTATGCTTGTATAGGTGTTGTTGACGTTTATCCGGGAAGGCTGGCACCCGAGCCCGTCGAGGATCGTCACGTTGCGGAAGACCACATTCTTCATCTCGCAGGACTCGCCCTTGTTGACTTGGCTGGTATAGATCGGGGTGCCCGAAGAATGGATATTGTCCACCACGCAGTCTTCGAAGAGCACGTTGTCAATCAGCGCCGGCCCTCCGGCTTCCGAAAAATCGCCCAGTTCCTGCATAATGGCGAGCGCCTGTCCGCGGGCAGCCTCCAGCACGGTACAGTTGCGGATCTCGATATTGCGGATATCGCCCGATGCCCACCATACGTTGCCGCACTCGGGGCCCACGACGATGCCGCGGGCATAGTCGCCCCAGATGATGCAGTTGGTGATCCTGATGTCGTGGACATTGCCATAGGGATCGGCATTGGAACGCACCTTGAGCGTGATGCAATCGTCGTAAGCACGCAACATGCAATCGTTGATCGTGGCCCCGGTGACCGTACACAGATCGATACCGTCGCCGTTGAGATCCCAGTGGATCATATTGATGTTTTCAATGGCCACGTTATCGGTATTCATGACGCGCAGGCACCAGCTCGGGGCATCGATCATCGTAACGCCTTCGATCCGGAAGTCCGTATAGCCGCCCTCGTGTTTGTTCCCCTGCACGTCGATCATCACATCGGCGTTGGAAAACTCCTCGCCCCAATGGCGCATCTTCTCGCCGGAGATGACGCCCCGGCCTGCAATCGTCACGCCGTTGCCCCTGACCTGTATGTTCTGCGGATAGAGCACCGCCCCTTCGTCGACATAGAGCGTTTGCCCCTCGGTCAGGACGATAATGCCTTCCGTATGCTCACCGGGGCCATAGTAGCTCACATTGCCGCCCGACACCGCAGGCTTCCGTGTATCGGGACGGCTCGGCATGAGGAACAGGTTGTGGTAGCGGTCGCCGTCGAACTCGACCGACACCTTGCGTTTCTCATACGCCGGAAGCGTGAATTCGACCGTATTGCTGCTGGCGCTCTCCTTGGTCGTAATCCCGTACGCCGACGGACGTACGGCCACACGCGAAAATCCGCTGCGTTTTTCGACCTTCACACGCACGGCATCCGCAAAATCGTGGGTAAAGAGCGCATAACACATCGTATCGCGCAGTTTCTTGGAGTTGTCCCAGTCGTTCCATATTTCCTCGTGATGGTTCGGGGAATCGGAACAAAGGGCATTGCGCACCTCGACGGTCTGCCAGCGGCGATCCTTGAGCACGTATACGTTGTAATAGGGATTCGCGTCCCTGAACTTGTCGTCGCCCGGCAGCACCGGGAAGAATTCGCCCTTCGTCAATTCACCGCCCTGTTCACCGTAGGCCGCAACGCGGTAAGCCACATCGTACGTGAACTCCTCTTCCAGTTTCGAGAAGTCTATCTCCAGGTCGATCGTCTGCCCTGCAGCGACACCCTCCCGCAGCATCATGTAACCATCTGCTTCCGAATTGGGGAACCTGACCTTGAACCCCAATTTCCAGGCCGCTGTCTGCCGGGCCATCGGGAAGATGTTGAACTCCGCCCCCGCGCGGCCTACCTCGACCTGTTTTTCCAGCGCCTCACCGAAAGGTTCGGTCTTTCCCGAAGCGATGTAAAGCGCATCGGTCATACGCGGAAGGGTGAGTACGACGGATCGCAGCGTATCGGGGGCATTTACCAGTACCACCTTCACGGACGAGGTAAGCGGTTTGAGCGTAAAACCCTTGCTTATCTGCTGCCGCGTCGCGCATTGCATCCAGATCGCAGGGATTTCGGCGTCGATATCCTCCACACGCAGGATATACTCGGTCGAGTGCGCCCCGGTGGAGGTGTTCGTAAACGAGAGGTTGTCCTGCGAGGCGAATGCGAGCGCCGTCGCCCGGTTGCCGGATGTTTCGATCCCCCGCAGGGCAGCCTGGCTGGGAGCCATTTCCACCTCCGTACAGCGGTTGTCGTCGAAGCAGAAGATAGCCTGCGGCCAGGAGGCGATCCCGTCAGGAGTATACCCGTCCTGAGTGTTGTAATCGGGATTGAAGGCAAACGTATCGTCCTCGGCGCAGGATGCCGAACAGAAGATCGCCGCAAACGCGAATGTCGCCCAAATCTTGTTTTTCATCGTATCGTATTTTTATCGGTTTGACTATTTCCAACCGTCGTTTTGGACGAGGTTGTGATTTTTGAAAAGCTCGGCATCCGCAATCGGATAGAAATTCATCCTGTCGTCCCAGCCGCGCTGCTGGATCACCGACCGCACATAGCTGAACGAGCCATCGTTCTGCGGGGTAATCGTAAGCCCATAAACCTTCGTCGTTTCGGCACCGATCTTCCAGCGACGGATGTCCCAGAAACGATGCCCCTCGAAAGCCAGTTCCACACGACGCTCGTTGCGCAGACGCTTCACGAAGGCCGCATAATCCGTTTCCGTAATCCCCGGCATATTGTACCGGGCACGGACTGCGTTGAGCGCCTCGCGTGGTGAGAGCGTATACTCCACCTCCCCCTTCATGCCCGTAAAATCGGGGTTCTGCGTAGCGGCAGCCAATGCCTCGGCATAGTTCAGCAACACCTCGGCATAACGGAAGAAGGGAAAGATGTGCTGATAACTCATCTCGCTGCCCGTCACGAAACTCGTCGCCTCGACAATGTGTTTGCGCAGGTAGTACGAAGTCGGTGTAGCACCGTCGAGCGGCCGGCCATTACGGCCGCCGACATACGACTGGACGGGCTGTCCCTTGAACGTCGCCCCGTTGTATATCAGCGTCCTGGCAAAGCGCGGATCGCGTGCCGACGCAACGAACATCCGCGACCGCATCGACTCGTCGTTCCAGTCGAACGGTTCGCCCGTCGCCATATCGAATGCCTCGGCGAGGTTCTGCGACGGGCAGACGCCCGAATTCCCGCCTTCGAAGCCTACCGGGAAATTGGCCGCCTCGAAATCGCTGCTCACCGGGCACCACTTGCCGAAGATCAGTCCCTGCGCATCGGCATTGTTCGTGGTTTCCTCGCTGACAAGCTTGTAAATACCGGCATCTATGAGCTCCTTGGCCGCGGCCGCGGCTTCCAGGTAACGGCCTGCATCACCGCCGGGGTTGTTGAGCGGACTGGCGGCATATAGCAGCATACGCGCCTTGAGCGCCATCGCCATGCCCTTTGTCACACGGGCGACTTCACCCTTTTCCGTCCCCAGATAGGTCTTGGGCAACGACGGGATTACGGCATCGCATTCCGAGACGATCCATCCGGCGGCATCGTCGTATGAGACCGGAACGAGCGTATTGACCTCCTGCATCGTGAACGAACGGTCACCGATCACGATCCGGTTATAGCGCCGGAGCAATTCGAAATGGAAATAGGCACGCAGGGCCCTCACTTCGAACGGATAGTTCTTGAGCTCCGCCAGATTCGTCTTGTAATTGTCCTGATACTGTGCCTCGGGAAAATCATCCGGGCAGTTGTCGAGGAAATAGTTGGCCGCGGCAATAGCCGAATAGAGCGAAGCCCAGCGGTCGTCGATCAGGTTCGTACCGTTCCAGCTCCCGTCGTAAAAACGTTTGATACCGCCCGTAGACCAGGCGTATACCGCATCGTCGGTCGCAGCGTCGATCATCGTACCTTCGACATCCAGCAACCCTTCCTGCACATACGAGTAGACGTTCGTCGCACTCTGCTTCACGCGGTCGAAGGTCGAGAATTGATATTTCGTCGTCTGGTACACCGACTCGTCGAGTTCCAGGAAATCGCTGCACGCAGCCATCAGGAGCGTGCATCCGGCGAATAGGATCAGGTATTTTTTCATCGTTGTGGCGTATTTAGAATATGACGTTCAGGCCGATCTGGTAGCTGCGTGACGAGGGATACCCCGTGCTGACGTATTCCGGATCGAGAATACCGACATGGTCGGCCGAGAAAAGGTTCAGACCGCGGAAATAGAAGCTGCATTCGCGCATACGCAGTTTGCGGGCAATCTTCGACGGCAATTTGTAGTAAGCCTGCAATGTACGCAACTTCAGGAAATTGCCGTTTTCCGTCCATAGTGAGCTTTGCGTGTAGTTATTCCCGTTTGCCAATGTGGTCAGGCGCGGATAGCGGCCTTCGGTATTGAAGCGTGACCAGCGGTGCTCCATATAGTACTCCGAAACGTTGCGGTCGTTGCCGTACAGCGGCTGGTAGATGCTCGACAGCGTCGTCTCCAGCGTCGAATGGGCGACACCCTGGAAATAGGCGCTGACACCGAAGCCCCTGTATTTCAGCTCGACGCTGAAGCCGTAATAAATCTCGGGCACCGCGGCATAGAGCTGGTAGGTGCGATCGTAGTCGTCGATCCTGCCGTCCCGGTTCAGGTCGCGGTATTTCACGTCGCCCGGGCGTACCGTATTCTGGTACGAGGAGACCGGAAGCCCCTCCCGGAGCGAACCGTCGGCATTGAAATTGCCGTCCTGGTACATCCCATCGGCCACCAATCCGTAGAACGTCCCTACCGGCTGCCCTGTAATACGCATATAGTCAAAAGGTTTGTATTCCTCTTCCTTGTTGAGTATCTTATTGCGGGCATAGGCGATATTCCCCCGCACGGCATATCCGAAGTCGCCTGTGCGGCGGCGCCATCCCACCGCCAATTCCCCGCCATAGTTGCGCACCTTACCGGTAAAGACGTCGGGCACGCCGACTCCCAGCACGCTGGAAACGGTACCCGCGGCCGACGTCCGGATGTTATGACGCATGTTGCGGAAGAAATCCACCTCGACGCTCAGGCTTCCCAGCAGGCTGAGTTCCAACCCGACATTGGTTTTATAGTCGCGTTCGGGTTCGATCCCCGCAGACGGCAACGCCCCTTGCGCGAGGCTGTTCGACGAAGTGATCCCGGCAAAAATATAACTGTTGCCCGGGCCGTTGAACTGCTTGTCCATGTCATACGACAATCGCGCGTCCATACCCACAATGCCGAACGACGCGCGCAGTTTCAGCAGGTCGACGACACGGCTGTCACGCAGGAACGCCTCGTTCGAGATGATCCATGCGCCCGACACGGCAGGATAGAAGCGGTACTTGTCCCCGTAGGGCATACGGCTGCTCCCGCCGTAAGTAGCGACGGCATTGACCACGTAGCGGTCGTCGTAATTGTAGCCGGCGCTGGCGATATAGTCACGGTACATGTACGTATTGTTGGCTCCGCGGTAACGGGATTTGTTCTCGCTGAAAATCAGGCGCCCCGTCACCGTATGTTTTCCGAAAGAACGGTCGTAGAGCACCTTGGCCCACACCGACGCCCGCATGACCGAATAGGAAAGGAAGCTGTCGAATGCCAGTTCGGTATCGTTCCCCTGCGGAACGAATGCCAGGGAAGCGGCATTGCCGTCCGCATCGAAGACCGTCGAGGTATTCGAATAGGCGTATTTGCGTGAGTGCGCATCGGTAATCTCCGCGGAATTGTCATAGGCGACACGCACCTGTACCGAAAGTCCCGGGGTAAGTGCCGACAAGTCCTGATCGATCGTCAGGTCGGCGAACAGCGTACGTTGCAGCAGCGTGTTGTACCCGCCCGCGGCCTTGTCGGCCAGGGGATTGGCGAACAGCTGGCTGCGGGCCCAGCCCCCGCCGGGAACCCGGATCGGGAACGCCGCCGACGGCGTGTCGTACATATCATCGAGCGCGACGCCCGCATTGGGCAGTTGGTATTGCATCAGCCGCCCCATCAGGTTCATCCGTGCGGTCGTGGTTTTCGTGATCGCGGCCTCGAGGTTCGAACGCAGCTTGAGGGAGTACATCTCGATCTGGGTCGAATAGCCATCGTTCAGGTCGGTATTATCCAGCATCCCGCGGTTGGAGTTATAGTTGGCCAGCACGAAATAGCGCATACGGCCGCCGCTCCCGTCGAACGAGAGGTTCAGGTCGTGGTTGAAACCCGCATTGCGGAGTACAGCCTTCCGCCAGTCGACATTGGGCAGTACATCGGTGCGCTCCCCCCGCACCATCGAACGGATGTCGCGCTGCGTATAGCGGGGTGCAAGCCCGTCGTTTTCCAACGCCTCGTTGACAGCCGTCGCATAGGTTGCGGCATCGGCCATATCGGGAACCCGGAACGGAGTCTGCACGCTGAAATTGTAGTCGATACGGGTACGCAGGCCGTGGTCGCCGCCGCGCCGGGTCGTGACGGCGACGATACCGTCGGCGCCCCGGTTACCGTAGAGTGCCAGCGATGCGGCGTCCTTCAGCACGGTGATGCGCTCCACTTCCTCCCGATCCAGGCAGGCCGCATCGCGTTCGATGCCGTCGACCAGTACGACCACACTGTTCCCGCCGAACGAACCGACGCCGCGCACATTCAGGTCGGGCGCCGAGTCCCATGGCAGGTTCTCGCCCTGGCGCACGCCGAGTCCCGGAATCAGGCCGTAAAGGTTGCTCATCAGGTCGGTACGGCCGCCCGCTTCGATTTCACGTGCCGCAGCGCCGGCGAGCGATGCCGACGCGGAGCCTTTGCGGACGCGCTCGTCATAGCCCACGTCGAACAGCACGTCATCGTCCGTCAGGCGGATATGCATCTCGCCACCGCTGACGGCTACCGTGCGGCTCATGCGGTTCAGAAGGGTCAGCGTCATGCGGTCACCCTCCCCGGCATCGACCTCGGCCATGCCGTCGGCGCCCGTAACCGCCACGGGGATCCGCCCGCGGCCGAGCGTCACGGCAACCTCGCCGAGCGGCTTGTCCCATGCATCGGTCACATACACCTTGACGCGCTGCGCCTGTGCCAGCGGACAAACGGCAGCCAGGAACAGCAGTATGATTGATATCTTTTTCATTGTATGCTCTCTGTTTGTTTAACCATGTATGTCTACCATCCGGCATTCTGAGTCAGGCCGTACCCCTTGTTGACTTCGTTCGAAGGAAAGGCGCTCAGATACCACTTCGGATCAAAGCTGTTCTTCCAGGCGCGGTCGGTTTCGGGAATCGGCTCAGAGAAATTGAACCGGAAATTCGAGGAATCCGTTCCGTCCAGGATCGTCACCCTGATCCCGTAAAGCGTCTGCTGGAAAATATCGGCACGTTTCCAGCGCACGATGTCGAACCAACGGATCTCCTCGAAGGCGAATTCCCGGGCCCGCTCGTCGAGTATCTCCTCGCGCAGCTCGGCATCCCCGGCAAGCGCACATTCGGGATAGGACGGCAGCACCTTGCCGCGGTGCAGGCGGTGCAGCAATTCGTCGGTCATGGAGGGCAGCCCCACGCGGTTGCGGGTTTTGTCGAGCCACTTGCAGGCCTCGTCCTTGCGTCCCGTCTCATTCAATGCCTCGGCATAGGCCAGGTAAACCTCGGCCAGGCGCATATAGGAGTAGTTCATCGGTTTGTCGTAGAACGTCGCACGGTTATAGTCCCAGAGGTATTTACGGTTGCAGAAACCCGTTGCGGCCCGATCCTTGGCATAGTTCACCAAATCCTCGCTGCCACCGCCTTCCCACATCTGGGCCACACGGTCGCGGAACGGGCCGCCGGGCACCATCACCGACTGGTAGAGGCGCGGATCCCGGTTCGAGAAAGGATTGTCCGTCACCGTTCCGGTCGAATTGTGCGTCCGGATCCATTCGGCATAAGGCGCCGGTTCCCCGTTCGAGAAAGGGAATTTATCGACATAGTTAAGCGTCACGCAGCCACCGCCGTACCCCTGGGCGTTCGCTCCGTTGAAATCGGTCGAAATGCCGAAGTAATAGGCATGGTAAGTATCGCCGTAGGTACGCTTCGACCGCCCGGTGGCAATCAGTATTTCGCCGTTGTAACGGTCTGCATAGCACGCACCGAATGCCTTTCCGTAACCTTCGGCTGTCTTTTCGGTCGCTTCGACGAGTTTATAGGGATTGCCGTTGTTGGCATTCTCCGTGATGAACTCTTCGCAAGCCGTAACCACGCGGTTCCAGCGCTGGGCATCGTAATTGCCATACCACGCCACTTTCCGGACACTCTCCTCGGCGATCTTGCCGATATTGCCCAGTACCGGTTGTTGCGGCTCGGCATAAGGCTGGTTCGCATTGAACAAGGGGCTGGCCGCATAGAGCAGCACACGAATCTTGAGCGCCAGCGCCGAAGCCTTCGTAAAACGCCCGTCATCGGCCGGGTCGACCGTCCATGGGAGCTCCCGGGCTGCCTGTTCGCACAGCGCGACGATGTATTCGACCGTCTCTTCGAAAGTCCGGCGCGAATAGTCTATATCAGCCTCCTTACCCGCCTCGACGGCTGTCTTGAGCAAGGGAACCCCACCGAAGTGGCGCAGCAATTCGTGGTACTGGCACGCAATGACCATTCGGGCCTCGCCCTTGCGCCGAATCTTTTCCGCCTCGCTCATGTCGGGCACACGGTCGACATGCTCGATGTAGAGGAACGCCTTGCGGATACCCGTCCACGTCACGTCCTGCTCGGGGTTGAACCCCATCTTCGTACCGCTCGACTCATTCTCGGTCTCGGCGTCGTATGCGCCCCCGTAATACATGCTGTAAACGCCGCCCCACGAACAATGCGTGTTGATGATATCGGTCAGGGCATCGAGGTTGTCCCATGCCAGTTTGTTACCGGCATTCTGGTGTTCGTACGACCCGCCGTTCACGCTGGGATTGTGCATCGTGAGCCCGCAGCGCAACGTGGCATAGGCCGAATTGAGGGCCCGGTCGGCATAGAGCTTCGACGAGAAGATCGTGTCGACGGTCACATCGCCGCCGGGCGCTTTCTCCAGGAACCCGTCCCCGAATTTCAGGTCGCTGCAATTAGTCAGTCCCGACACGAAACCGCCCAGGATCAGAATGGATATTATCGTCTTTTTCATAGTGGAGTGTCGATTAGAATGTGATGTTTACACCGAAGTTGAAAATGCGCACGTTCGGGTAGGAATCGATATTCGAACCGCTCGTCGCCCCCTCGGGGTCGATGTCGATGTCGTTCAGATCGGAGAAAAGCGTCAACAGGTTGTACCCGCTGAAATAAACCTTCAGCGACTTGACGCCGACCTTCCGGAATGCCGGAATATCCCTGAACGTATAACCTATTTCGGCAACCTTCAGCCGCAGGTACGAGCCGTCCATCAGCCACAGGTCGGAATCCTCCAGATAGTGCGACTTGTTGAGGAAGGTCAGCCGTGGAAAACGCGCATTGAGGTTCTCGGGCGTCCAACGCCCGTCGGCCAGGAATTTGAGCAGCGCACGGCCGTTTGTACTGCCGAAAGCATTACGGTATTCGCCGCTGAGCATACGCGAGGCATGCAGGCCGGCCGTCCACTGCATCGAAATTTCGAAATTCTTGTACCGGAATCCGCCCAGCAGGCCGAGCACATAGTCCGGACGCTGGCTGTAACCGAAGTAGGTCTTGTCGTTGCCGTCGATCTTGCCGTCCCCGTTGAGGTCTTTAAAGAGCGCGTCGCCTGGACGGGGTGATCCCAGCGACATGACGGGTAGCAGCGGCTTCCCCTCCCCGTCGCTTTTCAGGGCTCCGTCGGCATCGAAGTCGTCGGCTCGCAGGAAACGATCGAACCTGTACCCGTAGTTCAGTCCCGTGCTGCGTCCGGTCTGAGCCATCCACGGATAGTTGGGCATGACTTCGTCCATAAAAATAATCTTGTTCTTCGAGTAGGAGACGTTGCCCTGTACCCACCAGTCGATCTTCTCGGTACGCGAATTCCAGCCCAGTGAGATTTCATAGCCCCGGTTATCGACCTCGCCCAGATTGATCAGCGGCAGCTCGATGGCGACGATCGACGGCAGCGTATTGCGGGTCGAAAGAATGTCGTAGCGGTGTTCGAAAAAGTAGTCGGCCGTCAGGCTGAGGCGCGCACCGAACATTTTGAGGTCGATGCCATAGTTCTGCTTGCGTACTTTTTCCCACGTCACCTCGGAGTTGCCGACCGTATTTTCGACCGCATCGGGCAGCATCGTCATACTTCCGCCCATACCGAACTGGTAGCTGCCGTAGCCGTTCTGCCATACGGCATGGTTGCCCGTCCACGAGCCGTCAAGGTAGAGGAAACGGGCACCGCTGTACTTGTCGTTCCCGACCAGTCCGAACGAGGCCCTCAACTTCAGGAAGTCGACGGTTTGCTGGTTCTTCATGAAATTCTCCTCGGAGACGATCCAACCCACGGAACCTGCCGGGAAGAACCCGTAGCGCTTCTTCGGGGCGAAATTCTCGGAGCCGTTGTAACCGGCGTTGAAATCGACCAGATAGCGGTTCTTGTAAGCATAGGTCAAACGCCCCACATAACCCACATAGGCGGTCGGGATGTCGGTATACTGACCCGGGTAGTAGGTCTTCGACTGGTTGTAAAGCAGCAGTGCCGACACCGCGTGGTCACCGAACGTACGCTGGTAGCCGAGGCTCGCCTCTATATACCAGTTGCGTGATTTGCCCGACCCGTCCTCACCATAGGTCATCGGCTCGCGCATACCCGTCACGCCGTCGGTCTGGTAGACGATCGTATTGTCGAACCTCGGGTCTGAGACATCCATTCCGGGTTGGGTGATCGTCCCCAGATAAATCGGCGTATAGGAACTGTTCGTACCGGTCGGGGCGCGTTTGGTCGCCAGGTAGTAAGAGGTATTGTATGCTCCTTTCACATTGAGGGTCAATCCCTTGGTAATCACATCGAGGTTCTGGGAAAGCGCAAGGTCGAGGTTCAGTTCATTCTGGGTCGTTTTGCGGTAACCCCAGTTGTAGTAGCAGTCCAGCCCGCTCGTGAGTTCCGTAAGCGGGATGTAGTTGTTCTTGTAATTGTAGATGTACTTCCCGTCGACGAAACCCGGACTTGCGAACGGCGTACACCACATGATATTCTGCCAGAGCGAATAGGTCAGCGGTTCGCGTTTGTCGCTCACGCGCCCGCCGATATTGACTTTCAACTGAGTCGTATTCGTAATGTCTACGTCGATGTTCGAGCGGTAGTTAAAGCGCTGATAATTGTAATTCGGGTCATAACTCTCGTCGAAACGCTTCATCATGCCGTCCTGATCCAGATAACCCAACGACACGAAATAGCGGATGCGGTCGCCGCCGCCCGACAGGGTCGCATTATGTTGTGTCTGCCAGGCGACGTTCTTGAAGATGTATTTGCTCCAGTCCACATCCGGGAACATGATCGGATCGGCCTTCGTGCGGAACATTTCCGTTACGAACGGCGAAAAGGTGAGCTGGTCATCCTTAATGCCGGGATTGTCGGAGCGCTGGGCCTCGGAATAGAGCGTAGCGTAAGTATAACTGTCGACACCGGTCAGGTGTCGCAGCGACTGAGTCAGTCCGAAGGTCGAGTTCCATGAAATCTGTGGCTTGCCCTTCGTACCGCGCCGCGTCGTGACCAGAATGACACCATTGGCGCCGCGAACCCCGAATACGGCCGTCGACGATGCATCCTTGAGGACGGTCACACTCTCGATCTCGTGCGAGTCCATCTGGAAAAACGAACGCTCGACACCGTCCACCAGGATAAGCGGCTTCGACGCCTCGTTCGAAAGCGATCCCGTACCGCGGACATAAATGTCGGGGTCTTCGGCACCGGGCTGTCCGGAAATCTGTACCGACGAAATGCCTGTCACGGCCCCCGCAAGGGCACTGCCGGCACTGCCGCTCGGTGACTTGAGCAGGTCTTTGGTATTGATCGAGGCGATGGCGCCCGTCACCGACACCTTTTTCTGTTGCCCGTAGGCGATGACCTGCACCTCCTCCAGCGCCTGCGCCTCTTCCTTCAGGCGGATTTCATTGTCCGCCGCAGCCACGAGCACCGACTCCCGGGGCTGGTAGCCAATATAGGAAACCGACACGAGCGGTTGATAGCGGACGGGAATCGTGATCCGGAATTCACCCTCGGAGTTGGTCGTCATACCGATTTGCGGGGCGTCCTTGACAACAATGGCGACACCGGCGAGCGGTACGGAACTTCTTTCGTCGACCACACGGCCCTTATACGTTACCGACCGGCTGCCGCCCTGGATGGCCTGCAAGCCCGCCGCATCCGGCACTCCCGCGCCGGCGGCAAGTGCAAAAGCCGGGAACATCAGGCAGACGGCGATCAGATATATGGTTTGCTTCATGATTTGCGAGTTGTTACTATTTGACATCTATGGCGATTGCATATTGCGCGGCCTGGTCGGCCTTTCCCACGACGACGTTTCCGCCCACCTTGAGCGTCGGCGTGAAACCGTCATCCAAGTAGTTGCTTCCGGCCACGTAGAACACGTCTTTCCAGCCCATCTTGTAGAGCAGCCACGCAGCCTGGCAGGTTCCCGTCCCCTCGGACACGGCGGCGACACCGAGTTTGTTGTCATAGGTCAGCCCGATGTACGAACGGCTGCGCGTGCCGTTCCAGGCTTCGCCCAGAGCCGTTTCCCATCCCGTATCGTTCCAATACATCTCCAGGCGGGTCAGCAGATGCCCCTCGCGTACCAACCACGGGTGTCCCGACGCCGCGGAGACCACATCCCACGGAGTCCCCGAGGTAAGATACCCGTCGCGTCCCGCCTCATCGACCCATTGGGTCATCCTGACCAGTTCGCCGTCGCGGATACCCGCATTCCAAAATTCAATGTGCCCGTCCTCGTAGAAACCGACCGTCCCGCGCCAGTCGCCCTCGGAATTGCGGTCGGAGAGCACTTTCCCATTGTAGTAAATCATCGTGCTCTCCTTGGTCATCATCCCGGTGAGTGCGACCAGCGAGGCAACGTTGTCCATGACCACCGAGCGGGCATCGTTGCTGACCATATAGGCTTTCGCCTTGTCAATGTCGATCGTGGCGAAGGCGAATTCGATTCCCTCGATCGTTTCGGTCGGGCGGTTTGCGGCCCAGTTGCCGATAAAGGCAAGGTAAACGTCCAGGTCACCGGCACCGGGATCCCAGCTCCATGGGGTTTCGGATGTTGCCGCACCGCGTACGGGTACGCTGTTGACCGTAGTTGCCTTATAGACATTGAGGAACGGATAGAGCTGCTGGTCGACATAATTGCCCGTGACCTCGCTAAACCCGTAGACGATCGGTTTGTCCATCACTTTCGAATAGTCTATCCTGACGTTGTAGATGCGCTCTTTGCCATCCATTTCGACTTTCAGTTGCCGGGTAAGCGACTCCGTGAAATCGAACGTCGTAGACGAGGCGATCGAAGCTCCCTCCATCAGGGCACCTTCGGCAAAATCGAGTTCGATTTCACCCCGGTTCATACTCCGCTCATAAGTGATCGTAAGCGTCTTGCCCGATACGGAAACGCAGCCCCCGATTCCCGAAGCAGTCACCTTCGTAGCATCGGTGATCGGAAATGCCTTCGACGAAATCGTGAACCACACCTTGACGATCCGGTTATCGGGTGCCCGGAAGTTCAGCACCGGATAGGTATCCAGGTCGGCGGCGGTAACGTCCGTCGGGAAAATGACCGAATAGCCCTCGTTGAGCTCGACGTCGATCCGGGCATGTGAGAAATCCTCGGCCATATCGAATCTCAGGGCCAGGTTTTTATCATCTATCCGCTCCGCCGTGACTGTCTCGCCGTCGACGGTCACGCGGATTGACTTATAGGGCAGACCGCCGGACGAGACCGTCCGATCGTCGGAACAGGAGCAGAAGGACAGCGCCGCTGCGACGAATACGGCACTCATGTAATTCTTGTAGAAATCTGCTTTCATAGATTAGGGTTTAGTTGGTTTATTCGGAAAAAAGGGAAAGGGATCGGACACTACGGTTCATCCGGGATGGCTGCATCATGTCATGGCATTGTTTTTTAGGTTAGTTTTCGGTTCCGACAGCCCCGTCCGAAGGGCTTTTGCCGGATACGAAAATACTCTGCCCCGACGGCTTCGAGGTTGAAATTTTACCGTAAAACGGCTCTGACGCAAATCGGCCGGCTGCAACAGCCGACCGACACAACGCAGGCAATACAATGCATAACAACACATTACACAAACACCTCCGGAAAATATCCGGGTTATACGATTTTTTCACCCTTGCCATCGAGTTGTTCGATGAATTCCTTGGGACTGACGCCGAACTTTTTCCGGAAACAGGTGCTGAAATACTTCGGGTCGTTGAACCCTACGGCATAAGCCAGATCGGCGATCCGCATGTGGCGCTGCTGTTCCAGCAACCGGTACGCCGCGCGCAGCCGTATGTCGACCATAAACGCGGTCGGAGTAAGCCCTGTCAGCGATTTGAGTTTCTCGGTGAGGACGGTACGCGACGTATTCATCTCCCGCGTGAAATCGGCCTGCGAAAATTCGCCGTCGTCGATATGCGCATTGACGCACGCCATAGCCCGGCGCATGAAATCTTCGTCCATCGAGGTATATTCCAACGCTTCGATCTCAAAGACAAGCTGGTTGCGGAAATGCGAACCTTTGCGCTCCTGCTTTCTGAGCTGGTTCACGATCTGTGCATGGAGCAGCTTGAAGTTGAACGGCTTGGTAACATAACCGTCAGCCCCCGAGTCATACCCTTCGATACGGCTGTCGTCCGTGTTTTTGGCCGTCAGAAGGATGACAGGGATATGGCAATATTCGAACGTCCCCTTGATCTTGGCGCACAACTCGATCCCGTCCATCCCGGGCATCATGATGTCGGAAACGACCAGATCGACCGGTTTTTCGGCCAAAAGTTGCAGTGCCTCTTCGCCTCCGGATGCCATTTCGATGTGGAAATAAGCCGCCAGCAAGTTGGACACCAGCACCCGCAGTTCCTCGTTGTCATCCACGATCAGAATCGTATACATCCGCCCGTCTCCGGCAACCGCCTCGTCCGGCCGCATGGACGGCAACTCCGCCGATCCCGGCATCAAATCCGCCGAATCGGGCCCTGGCACCGATTCGTCGACCTCTTCCCCGGAGTAGGCGTCCCGGCCTATGGGCAATACGACCCGGAAACAATTTCCCTCCCGTTCGCTGCTCGAAACCCGGATATGCCCCTTGTGGATATCGGTCAGATCCTTCACCAGCGACAACCCGATACCCGTACCGATGGTATGGAACTTACGGTAATTACCGTCGTAGAAGCGCTTGAAAAGCCCGTCGATAGTCTGCTGGCTCATGCATTCACCGCTATTGGCGATCATTATACCGACAAAACCGGGGCTTTCCATCCCCACACGGATTTTTATTTCCCCTTCGTCGGGTGTGTATTTGGCAGCGTTGGAAAGCAGGTTGTAGACGATCTTATCGAGTTTGTCGGAATCGAACCAGCCTTCGATACGGTCGGCAGAACTCTGGAAGTAGACCCGAAGGCGCTTTTTCGATACCAGCGGGGCGAATGCCTCGACACATTTGCGAACGAATGCCGCCACATCGCCTTGCGAAACCCGGATCTTCAGGTTACCACTCTCGACCTTGCGGAATTCGAGTATCTGCTGGATGAGGCGCATCAGACGCGTCGCGTTGACCGAGATTACGTTGTAGAGCGCCTCCCGGTCTGTGGAGGTGCTGCGCAGGCTGTCAAGCGAGGTAATGATGATCGTCAGGGGCGTCATCAGCTCGTGGGTGACATTGGTAAAGAACTGCAATTTCGCGTGGTTCAGCTCCTCGGTTTTCCGGCGTTCGAATTTCGAAATGCGGATTTCATGCTGCATACGCAGTCGGTAGCGCAGGAAGCGGATCGCGCCGTAGGCCACCCCCGCAAGGGCTGCGAGATAGAACGCCACGGCCCACCACGAGCGCCAGGGTGCCGGCAGGATACGCACCTTCAGCACCCGCTCGTTGCTGCTCCAGACACCGTTGCCGCCCGCCGCCTGCAAATGGAAGGTATAAATGCCCGCAGGCAGGTTGTTGTAGGAGGCGAAGCGGTGCTGTGAATCGACCAATACGTACTCCTTGTCGAACCCGTCCAGCTTGTATTTGAAGATGTTGTCCCTCGGATTGGCATAGGAAAGCATCGAAAATTCGATATAGAAATTGTTTTGCCGGTGGGTCAGCGTCACCTCATCTGCATAGTCGATCTCCCGGGAGCTGATATGCTCCCGCTCCTTTTCCGGCATGGTACGCAGGGACTGGTTGTGAACCCGGAAATCGGTCAATACGATCGGAAGTTTCGACTGGTGGGGCTGGATGCGGTTGCCCGTAAAGATGCGCAGTCCGTTCGAACCGCCGAACGCCATGCGTCCGTATTCGACACGTGCCGATGCATTGCGGTTGAAGAAGAACGATTGCAGGTCTGCCGTAATAATATAGGTGTTGATATGCTCGGGAGTACCGTTTTCGTCGGGCGAGAACGAGAACACGGCATCGTTGGTCGTAATCCACATGCGGCCGTTCTCATCCCTAGCAATGTTGGTGATCCCCTTTTTCTCGATGTTGGGAAATGCCGTGACCGCCTTGAAACGATCCTCCGAGGGCGAATATACCGCCAGTCCGTCGGCAATCGTCCCCGCCCAGAGGTTACCCGCATCGTCCGTACCGAGGCAATAGACGTTATCGGCCGTCATCCCCGCCCCGCGTCGATACTGGATCCAGTCACGTCTTTTCGTATCGACACGGATGATCCCGTCGCCGTTGGTCGCAATCCATACGACCCCGCCGCCGACGCAGCAGATATCGAATATGCGCGTCGATGCGAAGGGCGTCTTCCGCCCCAGCCACATGTCGAGCGTCGAGAGCTGCCCGGACGCCGATTCGATATAAATTCCCGACCTCGAACCGATCCACAAATTCCCGTCCGGATCCTCCCGCAGCGCGAGCACGCAGTCGTCGGCAAACAGCGGCAGCGTATTCCGGTTGATCTGGCGCACGCGATGGCGTTTCTCGTCGTAGCACCATACACCCGAACTCCACGTCGCAAAGCACAGCTCCGAAGTGGCGTTCCTCCTGATTATGGCATTGACGGTCGAAGTATAAGGCAGCACACACAGGTCGGGATGCTCCCGGTAGCTGACGATACGGCCGCTGCGGGTATTATACCTGATCAGCCCGAAATCGAGCAGCCCGAGCCAATATTCGCCCTCGCCGATGTAATACATACTCCGTACGGAACTGGTGTTGAAGCGGGCACGCACCGGATCGAGCCGGTTGAATTCGAATTTCATGCCTGCGGTCTGTATCTTGCAAACACCGCCGCCCAGCATCCCGATCCACATGAGGTTGTCCCGGGCCCGCATAATCGAATTGACCTCGTTGTATGGCAGGTCGCCCACATCCTCGCCGGGTTTGAAATTCTGGAACGAGGGCCGGTGATCCGGGTCATGCAGGATACTCAGTCCGCTGCGGGTTCCCACCCACAGCGTGTTCTGCGTAATATCCTCTTCGATGGCATAGACAATGTCGTCGAGCAGCGCCGTATCGTCGTCTTCACGGTGCATGTAACGGGCATATTGCATCCGCCCGGGAGCATAGGGGTTTATCAGGCGGATCAGGCCCGCGCCCCAGGTGCCCACCCAGACATTCCCGCCCGCATCGCAGAAGACGACATGCGCATGCCGCAGGATCTCGTCGTCATACGTGTAGGTACGCTCTTCGCGCAGATCGTAGCGCAGCAATCCGCTGCCGTAGGAAGCGATCCACAGGCTGCAATTGGCATCCTTGACGACCGAAGTGATGTCCGTGACGGGCTTCCCATCGGCATTGCGCATCGTAACCGGACGGAAATCATGTTCCGAGGCATTTTTCCGGAACAAGCCCTTGTCGCTTCCGACCCAAATCCCGTTGCCCGTATCGCAGATGATGACCGAGATGTTGCAATCGCCGACCTGCTCGCAGCCCGTCGTCGAAATCATGCCCGTCTTCTTGTCGAGCCGAAACAGTCCGCGCTCAGTCCCGATCCAGATCACCTTGTCGCGGTCTTCGGCCACCACATTCACGAACGAATTGAACGCCACGCCCGAAACGTCGTGCATACCGTAAGTGACTACTCCGTATCCGTCATAGCGGGCCAGACCGTTATAGGTCGGAATCCAGATATACCCGTCGGAATCCTGATAGAGTTTGCGTACTTCGCTCGACGGCAGGATGTCGGAAGGGATCGGCACGAACCGGATTTTGGAATAGGGTTCGGCAGACACGTACCCCACCGTGGTCAGCATGGCAAGCACAGTTGCAAAAAGGCGGGAAAGTATCAGGTTCGGACGCATGGACGGTAGTTTTCGGAATTCTAAATTACACATTTTTTCCTCATCCGCAACGCCGGATATCCGATTTACCTCCGGGAAAAGCACGGAAGAGAGGCTTTCCGGTAAATTTTCAACCTCCGACGGAGTTGACCGCCTTACTTTTACTCAACCGGAAGAGAATCCGGTAAAATTCGTTGTCCCCGCAAACCTTCCGGGCCGAAAACGGATTTACCCTGCAACCGTAGGCTCCTCGAATACCATTGCCCATCGACGAACAGCCCCCGTGAATCCGATTACGTCCCGGTATTCATCCGCAAGCTTGAAAACGGCAGCCGCTACGACTTCGGTCTCGACCGGCGAGGCGTGACCGGCGAGTCCCGGATCCGGAAAAAAACGGTAAGGGCTGCCCCCCTTCACAAAAACAGCCACCCTCTTTTCCGAAGGTGGCTGTTTCGCATTGCGGGACGTCGTTATACCAGTCCCGAGAAGCCCATGAAGGCCATGGCGAGGATACCGGCCGTGATCAGCGCGATAGGCACCCCCTTGAATGCCTTGGGCACGTCCTCGAATTCGAGCCTCTCGCGGATGCCGGCGAAGAGCACCAGCGCCAGGGCGAATCCCAGCGCCGTAGCCACCGAATAAGTGACGCTCTGCAAGAGGTTGAACTCCTTTTGGATCATCAGGATCGCCACGCCCAGCACGGCGCAGTTGGTCGTGATGAGCGGCAGGAAGATACCGAGCGCCTGGTAGAGCGACGGCGAGAGCTTTTTCAACATGATCTCGACCATCTGCACCAACGCAGCGATCACCAGGATAAAGACGATCGTCTGCATGTATTGGATCTGCAACGGATCGAGGATATAAGTCTGGATCGACCACGCCACGAGCGCCGTGAGCGCCATGACGAAGGTCACGGCCGCCCCCATGCCCATCGAGGTCTCGACCTTGGAGGATACGCCCAAGAAGGGGCAGATGCCGAGGAACTGAGCCAACACGACGTTGTTGACGAAGATGGCGCCGATGACGATTGCAAAGTATGTTATCTGCTCCATGACTATTTCTTGGCTAATTTGTTAAATACGACCATCAGATACCCCAGCACGAGGAATCCGCCGGGCGCCAGCACGAATACGAGCGGCATGTAGTCGGCCGTACCGAGCGAATAGCCGAACACGGCGCCGCTGCCCAGCAGTTCGCGGATCGTGCCGATGACCGTGAGCGACAGCGTGAAGCCCAGGCCGATGCCCAGACCGTCCAGCGCCGAATCGAAGGCATTGTTCTTCGAGGCGAAGGCCTCTGCACGGCCCAGAATGATGCAGTTCACGACAATGAGCGGGATGAAGACGCCCAACGTGGCGTACAACGCCGGCACGAAGGCCTGCATGAGCATCTGCACGATGGTCACGAAGCCTGCAATGATGACGATGTAGCAGGGCAGATGTACCTTGCCGGGGATCACCTTGCGCAGCAGGGAGATCATGATGTTGGCGCACACCAGCACGAAGGTGAACGCAGCGCCCATGCCCAGAGCACTGGACACGGCGGTGGTGACAGCCAGCGTGGAGCAGGTACCCAGAACCAGACGCAGAACGGGGTTCTCTTTGATGATGCCGTTGGTAAGGATGCTTACCTTGGACTTGTTTTCAGATGCCATTTCTTACCAACCTCCTTTATGCCAGCTCGTTGTAGCAGTTGACGCAGTCGTTGATGGCGGCAAACAGAGCCTTGGAGGAGAAGGTTGCGCCGGTCTTGCCGTCCACGCCGTTCTCACCCATCACAACGTTCTGGGTGCAATCCAGGCCGTCAAACTGCTTCAGGAAATCTTCATCGGCAACGCCGCTGCCGATGCCCTTGGTCTGGGTAGAAGCGTCCACCCAAATGCCGGTCTCGGTGCCGTTGGCATCCATGCCGACGATGACGGTGACGATGCCGCCGTCAAAGCCGGACTCCTCGGCCTTGATGGCCAGGCTGCCGTCCGGAGCCTTGACCACACCGGTGACATTGGCGGTGGTGTAGTCGGTCACTTCCTCCAGCTCAGTAGCGTCCGAGACAGAGGGCAGCACGCCGACGTAAGCAGCCAGCGTGGTGCGCTTGGTGTTCTCGGCAATGACCGGGGCGGTCATACCGTTCACCAGTGCCAGCAGCAGGCTGGCGATCAGGGAGATAACGCTCAGCACAACAATGGGCTTGATGGTGCTCTCCCAGTTGGAAGACTTACTCATTTGCCAGCACCCTCCTTTGCTTTCTTTGCAGGCTTGATGTAGCCATACGGGGTCTGACGGGTCAGATCATTGATGTAGGGGACCCACAGGTTCATGAACAGCAGTGCGAAGGACACGCCCTCGGTGTAGCTGC
>ERZ780168.941-NODE-941-length-33143-cov-8.848072_pt1 | contig 33143 bp, 19 predicted proteins | sample MGYA00510981_ERZ780168 | MGnify/ENA primary metagenome ERZ780168 (study PRJEB29588, sample SAMEA2158769) | human gut metagenome | biome: human gut; feature: human-associated habitat; material: faeces | place: Denmark | collected 2008/2010 ...
GGTCAAAGGTCAGGAACAGAGGGACACCCCCGATCTTCGGAAAGTAAACTATAAGACGGGAAACGTCAAACACCAGATCTCGTCCGTCGTCAGGTCGTGCCTGCGGAATTATAAATGCTCGTCCTACGGCGAGTTCCGCACCTTATTGGAACTGTTTAACGTTTCGGTCGAAGAACGTACGGGAACTATCGACGAAAGGAACTATGCCGGTATTGTCTACGGCGCCATGACTGATGACGGCTATGGCATCGGCACTCCGTTCAAATCGAGCCGTATCGGCCGGGATGTCGGCTACAAGGCTCTTCAAAAGTATTACGAGCGGTCGAAGAGTGCGCTGAAGCAGGACGGAACGCTCGACCGACTTCGGCAAACAGTCAAAGACGCCATGAGCCCACACAATACACGGGACGAGTTCCGGCGACTGCTCAAAGCGGAGAATATCGACACGATTTTCCGCATTAACCCGGTCGGCAGAATCTATGGTGTGACTTTCATTGACCATAACGACGGCATCGTTGCCCGCAGGTCGGTACTGGGAAAAGAGTTTTCGGCAAATGTTTTCAATGAACTCTATCCGGCACCGAAAAACGACAAGCAGGTTCCAGAACAACACACAGCACCGTAACACGAAATACAAAACCATATCGCCAATCCTATTTCTGGCATTGTCGATACGCTATTGGACCTGACCGACACGCAGGCCTATGAAGAACAGCAGCGGCAGATGCAACGATTTCGAAAGAGGAGGTGACATTTTTTTGATATGAAGACCGATACTTACTGTATGAAGGATCTTTCGCGGGTGGAAAGATGTTTGATTCATAGGACATTATGTTGATTTTCAGATAAGAAGTATATCGCTTATAGAGTAAAAAACGTAATTGTAAACGAGGTTTCGGTGTCCAAAGCGTTACCTCGTTGACTTTTGCTTAGAATTGTGTATTGTGTTGAATTAGATCATGTTAATGCGTTGTTCGTCTTGGCGGCCGACTCTGCCGAAATTATTTTGCAACCCTCAAAAAGCAGAGTCGTGCGCAGTATGTTGACGCTGTAGCATGTCGTCAGGCAAGACGAACTGTTTATAGAGTGATTCTCTGGCCGACTATAATATTTATAACAAAAGTCCTATGTTCGTATATAGGACTTTTGTCATTTTGTACATTCAAGCGTATAGATGTCATCCGGAAATGTCGCAATTCGGTTTCCGTTCAGGTATTCAGCCGTGCATGGTCTGTGAGGAACTTCTCCAGCCCGCTGTTCGTCATCGGATGTCTGAGCAACCCTTCGATTGCCGCAAGGGGGCATGTCGCCACATCGGCTCCCGCATCGAGGCACTGGATAATATGCTGCGTATGACGGATCGAAGCGGCCAGCACCTGCGTTTTGTAACCATAGGTGCGGTAGACCTTCACGATGTGGGCTACCAATGCCACGCCGTCTTCGGAGATGTCGTCGAGACGTCCCACGAACGGAGACACGTAGGTCGCTCCGGCCTTTGCGGCGAGCAACGCCTGTCCCACGGAGAATACCAGCGTGCAGTTCGTCCGGATATCCTTGGCGGCAAAATATTTTACGGCCCGGATTCCTGCGGCCGTGCAGGGCAGTTTCACGACGATGCGGGGATGCAGCGCCGCTAGCACCTCACCCTCTCGCACCATTCCTTCGAAGTCTGTGGCTATGACCTCGGCGCTCACGTCCCCTTCGACGATGTTGCAGATTTCAACATAATGACGGTTGCAGTTTTCCGTACCCCGGATGTTCTCTTTGGCCATCAGCGATGGGTTGGTCGTTACGCCGTCCAGGACGCCCAGTTCGTGCGCCTTGCGGATTTGTTCCAGATTGGCCGTGTCGATAAAGAATTTCATGGCTCAAATAGTTTTTACGGTTTCTTAAAGATACGAAGAAAATTCCAGACTACAGAAATCGTAGAGCGAATAACGTTAGAGTGTTGTCAGTTATGATCTATCAGCTTTGCTCGGTTGTGGGATTCGTAAAGGAGGCCGTCAAAAAAAATCATGTTGTTCTGCCAAGTATAGGTGTCGGTGCAACTGCCTCGGTATGCGTTGGCAGAGTAGCCTTTTAATCGACGCTAAAAGAGGTATTTTACAGAATACTTGACTTTAAAGCATATTAAAATTTTTGGTTTTGATATGCTTTGATGAGTTTTTGTGCTATCTTTGGATATTCATTTAATATAGAATTTGCCTCTTCTTTGAAAAAAAGAAAGGTAGATAAGCATTGTAAATACCCGGGCTAAATTTTTACTCGCAGATGATAAAAAAACTGTTTTTTACATTGCTTTGCACTGCTGTCTGCCGAACGATATCGGCACAGGTGGTTGATCCTTATGTCCCGGCGCCCGAAAACCTTCGGGCTCGGACGGAGTTTCAGGATGCCAAATTCGGCATTTTCCTTCATTGGGGGCTCTACTCGCTGCTCGGCACGGGCGAATGGACTATGACCAACCGCAATATCAATTATCAGGAGTACGCCAAGCTGGCCAATGCGTTTTATCCACATGATTTCGATGCCGCGGAGTGGGTCTCGGCCATCAAATCCTCGGGTGCGGGGTACGTCTGCTTCACGACGCGCCACCACGACGGCTTTTCGATGTGGGACACCGCGCAGACGGACTACGACATCGTGGACGCCACGCCGTATAAACAGGATATCGTAAAGGCGCTCTCCGATGAGTGCTCCCGTCAGGGGATAAAACTGCACCTATATTACTCACTGATCGACTGGTACCGCGACGACTGCCCGCGCGGCAGGACCGGGCTGGGAACGGGCCGCCCCGGCACGGCGATCAGCTACGAGCGTTACTACGATTTTATGAAACGCCAGCTCACGGAACTGCTGACGGGTTACGGTTCGGTGGGCGCCGTGTGGTTCGACGGGGTGTGGGATCAGGATCAGAACCCGGATTTCGACTGGAAACTCCGCGGGCTGTACGACCATATCCATGCCATCAGGCCGGCCTGTCTGGTGGGTAACAACCACCACCTGGTTCCGTTCGAAGGCGAGGACATCCAGATTTTCGAACGCGACCTTCCGGGCGAGAACACCGCCGGACTTTCGGGGCAGGAGATCGGCCGCCTGCCGCTCGAAACGTGCCAGACGATGAACGGCATGTGGGGCTACAAGATCACCGACCTCGACTACAAATCGTCGAAGACGCTGATCCACTACCTCGTGCGGGCTGCGGGCCGCAACGGAAACCTGCTGCTCAACATCGGTCCCCAACCCGACGGAAAACTGCCTGCGACGGCCGTCGAACGGCTGCGGGAGATGGGCGAATGGCTCGCCCGGTACGGCGAAAGCATCTACGGAACCCGCGGCGGCGACATCCCGCCCCACGACTGGGGCGTGACGACGCGCAAGGGCGACAAACTTTACGTGCATGTGCTCGATTTGCAGGACGATGCGCTGTACCTGCCGCTTGCGGAAAAAGTCGGGGAAGCCCGGTGCCTGAACAACGGCGAGCGGGTGAAGTTCGACACGCTCCGGGGAAAAGGGATCGTCCTGAATCTGGAGCATGTTCCCGAGGATACCGACCGAATCATAGAACTCACTTTACGATGAAAAAAACGACACAGCTATTCGCCGGCCTGCTTATGCTCACGGGCGTGTTGTCGGCGTGCTCCCCGGCCGGCAACGAGGGTTTCATGCGGCGCGTGGAGACCGATTTCCGGCACAAACAGGAGCTGCTCCCCCGGGGCGATCTGTTCGGGATATTCGACGAACCGATGACGCCGCAGGAACGCGATGCAATGACGTTTCTCTATGCCTATATGCCCGTGGGGGACATTACCGACTATCTGGGCGATTTTTATCTGGAAAACGTGCGCTGTGCGCTGTCTGTCCGGCAGGAGATGCCTTGGGGCAGGAGCGTCTCCGACGAGTTGTTCCGGCATTTCGTGCTGCCCGTGCGGGTCAACAACGAGTGTCTCGATGATTCGCGCCGGGTATTTCACGATGAACTCAAACCCCGCGTCGAGGGGCTGTCGATGTATGACGCCATCCTCGAAGTGAACCACTGGTGTCACGAGAAGGCCAACTACCAGCCGTCGGATGCGCGAACTAGTTCGCCGCTGGCCACCGTGCGCACGGCTTACGGCCGCTGCGGCGAGGAGTCCACGCTGCTCGTTGCGGCCCTGCGGTCGGTGGGCATCCCGGCCCGGCAGGTCTACACGCCCCGCTGGGCGCACACCGACGACAACCACGCCTGGGTAGAGGCCTGGGCCGACGGACGGTGGCATTTCCTCGGGGCCTGCGAGCCGGAACCGGTGCTCGACCTGGGGTGGTTCAACGCCCCGGCCAGCCGCGGGATGCTGATGCATACCAAGGTCTTCGGCTATTACGACGGTTCGGAGGAGGTGATGAAAACCACGGCCAACTACACCGAGATCAATGTGATCTCGAACTATGCCGCGTGCGCCCCGCTCACCGTGACGGTCACCGACACGGCGGGCAGTCCCGTGGAGGGTGCGACCGTGGAGTTCAAACTTTACAATTACGCCGAGTTCTACACCGTATCGCGCAAAACGACCGACGTCCGGGGGCGGGCGTCGCTGTCGGCGGGTCTGGGCGATATGCTTGTCACGGCTGTCTGTGATGGCCGGTTTGGGGTTCGGAAGGTTTCTTTCGGGAGGGAGACGGAGGCGACGGTGGTGCTGGAGCATGCGATCGGCGACGAATTCTCCTTCCCCGTCGACATCGTTCCTCCGGCCGAGAGCGCGAATTTGCCGGAGGTGACGGCCGCTCAGCGTGCGGAGAACGACCGTCGCTTCAACCGCGAAGACTCCATCCGCAACGCCTATATCGCCACGTTCCCGGCGAAACCCGCCGTTGCGGAGTTTGCACGTTCTGTCGGCATGAAGCCGGACGATGTGGCCGGATTTATCGCCGCTTCGAGAGGCAATCACGCCGAAATTATGGATTTCCTGCGCGGCGCGAGCCGGAAAGGATGCACCGGGCGGGCGCTGCAACTGCTCGCCACGCTGTCGGAAAAGGATCTGCGCGATACGCCGTCGGCGGTGCTCGCGGATCATCTTTATAATACGGACAAGAATGCCGACGCCGCGACCGTGCTGGCCCCGCGTGTGGCCGATGAGATGCTCACGCCCTACCGGTCGTTCCTGCAGCGGGAAATTCCGGCCGCCGATGCCGCCGCGTTCCGCCGTGACCCGCAGCGTCTGGTGGCGTGGTGCCGCGACAGCTTGACCCTGCGTCCGGAACTCTGCACCGTCTCCACGACCATCTCGCCCGAAGGCGTGTGGCGTAGCCGGACGGCCGACAAACTCTCGCGGGCTATCTTCTTCGTTGCCGCGGCTCGTTCGCTCGGCATCCCGGCGTGGATCGACCGCGTGACGGGCAACCTCTTCTACCGCCATGCCGGGAAGGATGTGCCCGTCGATTTCGACGCGGCCGGGAACCGGGAACTGGAGACCGGGCGGCTGCAATTGAACTATGCGCCGATTCCGCGTCTCGACGATCCGGAGTATTTCCGGCACTTCTCCCTTTCGCGCTTCGACGGGCAGTCGTTCTCCCTGCTGAACTATCCTGATTTCGAGCGGTGGAGCGAGCTGTTCCGGGCTCCCGCCGATCTGGAAACCGGTTATTATATGCTTGTGACGGGCAGCCGGCTCGCCAGCGGCAGCGTGCTGGGGAACGTGTCGTTCTTCAACGTCCGTCCGGACAGTACGACCGAAACGAACCTGACGATGCGCGACAATTCGGAGGCGGTTCGCGTGATCGGGAGTTTCGATTCGGAGTCGAAATTCACTGACGCCGCGACGGGAGCCGAAACGTCGGTCCTCACGACTGCGGGACGTGGTTATTTCGTGATCGGATTGCTGTGCGTCGGACAGGAGCCTACAGATCATGCGCTGAAGGACATCGCGGCCAAAGCCGCGGAGCTTGAAGCGTGGGGACGCTCGCTGATCCTGCTCTTCCCCGACGAGGGGGCGTACCGGAAATACACGGCGTCGCCCGCGGCCCCGCTGCCGGCGACCGTCACCTTTGGCATCGACCGCGACGGCTCGGTTCGCAGGCGGATTCTCGAAGCGATGCAGCTGCCGGGGAACGTTTCGCTTCCGGTCTTTCTGATCGGCGATACGTTCAACCGTGTCGTGTTCGAATCCCACGGCTATACGATTGGCCTCGGCGACCGTCTTTTGTACACCATACACCAATTATGACCGGAATTTATGACGACTGAACTTTGCGCCTATACCTGCGATGCGTGCGATATAGCCCGGCGGACAGGCGTCACGCGCATCGAGCTTTGTGCCGCGCCCTTCGAAGGGGGTACGACCCCTTCCGCCGGGCTGATCCGCTACGCCCGGAGTCTACCGGGCCTGCGGCTGAGCGTGATGATACGCCCTCGGGGCGGGGATTTTTGCTATACGGATGCCGAAACGGCGCTGATGGCCGAAGAGATTCGCTTCGCCCGTGCCTGCGGAGCCGACGGGGTGGTCCTCGGCGTGCTGACCCCCGACGGAGAGGTGGACGAGACGCGCACGGCGCAGCTTGTCCGCGAGGCTGAGGGGATGGAGGTGACGTTCCACCGCGCGTTCGACATGACGCGCGATCCCCGGCAGGCGCTCGAAGCGGTCATCCGCACCGGATGCCGCCGGGTGCTCACCTCCGGAGGCCGCAATACGGCGCAGGAGGGTGTCGGGACGCTGCGAGCCTTGGCGGCGCAGGCGGCCGGCCGCATCGAAATCATGGCCGGAAGCGGCGTCAATCCGTCGAACGCCCGCCTGCTGGCCGCCACAGGGGTCGATGCCCTGCACTTCAGCGCCCGCCGGGAACGCGAAAGCGGTATGCGCTTCCGTAATCCGCAGGTCTCGATGGGCGGGTGCGCCGGCGTTCCCGAATACACCCTGACCGATGCCGACGAAGCATTCGTCCGGCAACTGTTGGCCAAGCTGGAATAACAACGATTGATTTCAGCTCGGAGGGTGTGGTGCTCGGATGTGGCAGCCAGACGGTTGTCACTGTGTATATTTCACCCCGACTATCGGGATAAGGTAATGTGAGGTTTGCAGGACGCGGGCGTGGTATATCCACTCATCTGGAAAGAGATCATATTTATATATAGTATATTTTATTCCATCCTTGTTTTTGGTTTGGCGGAGCAGTTTCGAAGCGGTTGCCCTGCCCGATTTCGCCGTCGGTCTGAAGTGCGAATCTGTTCTTAAAATGCGCATTTTGCAAGACTTTTTTATGCATTTAGAGCGTAATTGCTGATGATTTTTTTGCGAAAAATTAATTAGGATAAAATCTTTTTATTATTTTTGCGACAAAGAGAATCCTCTTTCCTCGTCAAATTGCGAGGGGGGGGGGATTTTTCCTTGGCGCCGTTCTCGTGTCAAGTCGATAAAATCCCGAAAACTCGATAAGTAATTTTTCTGGAATCCGTTCAGGGTTTCATTTTGTAGATTGTATCGACTGTTTTAAGTATGGCATTTCATTATGCTTATCACATCCGAAAGCCAAACCGGGAAGCCGGTTCATTAAATCTCATCCTATGAAAAAGTTGTACCTATCCTTTCTGGCCATGCTTTGCATGGCAGGAGCGTCCGTACTGAATTCATGTTCGGACGACGATTCCACTTCATCCGGCAACCCCGACATGCCAGAAAGCGGGAATGCCCTGATCTGCAACGGTGTCGTACGGGAAATCAAATCCGCCGTCTACTCGGTCGAGACACCCGGAAACGGCGAAAAGGCAGATGCTTCGGAAGCTGCCTCCGTCTATACGATCTATCTCTCGCCGACGGCAGGGCTTGTGGATGTGGACGGCATGCTGATCGCCGACGATGCCGTCAAAATTACCGTCAAACAACCTTCCGGAGCCGTCGATTTTGCGGTTGCCGGCAACGGAATCGCCTATGGGGAGATCGACGTAAACTCCTCGAACGTCGGAGAAGCCTCGAAAGCGGATCTCTCGGTCGAGTTCCTCTCGGCCCGCGTCGCTCGTATTTCCGCCGAAATCGAAACCGGCGGAAAAACGCTGACGGTTGCCTATTACGGACTGTGCAAGAATTCCGACGCTTCGGAGGTGGGAGATGACGCAGACAAGGTGTTGCTGGATAAAGTTCCGCTGTCGTGGTACCTCGGCCCGGTCAAGGGCGTGGAGTCGCACAACTATTATATGGCCTTCACGGATGCCGAGCATACCGTATCCAAAGGGCGGGTGACGCTCAAAGAGGCGGGTTACCTTTTCGTGGCCGACCTCTATGCGGTTCCGGGCGAAGATGCCTACACGCTTCCCGAGGGTGAATATATGGCCAGCCAGCTCAACGAGGATCACACGTTCACGGCCCAATATACCGGCGTTCAGTATATCGACGCCGAAGGCAATAAGACCCAGTTGTCGCTGGTTTCGGGAGAGCCGTTGAAAGTCACCCGCGAAGGCGACATCTGGATCATTTCGCTTCGTTTCGTCGATACGGACGGTTCCGAAAAGAGCATCGTCTATGAGGGACAGCTCCAGATCGTCGACCAGCCGGAGGACGGCGGTTTCTACCTGCCACAGATCGGACGCGACGTGGACGTGGTCGGAGTCAGCGCCACCGCGACCTATTACGGCAACATGCTCGAAGCAGGTACCGGCATGATGCAGATCAACATTTACGACGAAACCTACGACACGGAGGAGGGGCAGGGCGGTCTCGCCGCTGCGCTCGTCGTATTCAACGACCTGTTCGGCAATCCGAAGGAAGCCGTGATCAAGCCCCACGAATATCTGGCCAACACCTCGTTCCAATGGGGGTCGTGGATGCCCGCCGTGGAAATTCCGATGGAGGGGCTGGTATTCCCGCTCGGCACTTATGTCCAGTTGGACGACGGAACCTCTTTCGGACAATTTTCCTACGGAAAGGAGGGCATCATCAAGATCGAGGCCGCCGGTACGGCCCAAGGCGAAGACGGCAAAATAGAACCGGTATACAAGATCGAGTTCAACCTTACCTCGAAGGACGGCTTTACCCTCAAGGGCTCGTACACCGGAGTCATTCCGATCACCGACGCATCCGACGACAAGTCCGATGACGACGGCACCTCGACGCTCGAGCGTGACTACGACATGGATCTGTCGAAGATCAAAAAGGCGCATTACTATACTTCGGATCAGGTCTATATCCAAGGCATCGGCTACAAACCGATCAGTTCCTACGGATGCGGTCTGCAATTCATCAATATCGGTATCGAATGGGTAGGAGACCATCTCGAAGACTTCGTGGATCGCGAGCCGGGCGGTGACATCGTCCGTGTGGAACTTACCACCGAGCCGGGCAAGGAGAACGAAATCACTCCGGGAACCTACGAGGTGACCGAACAGCGCTGGCCGGAATTCATCAAGCCCGGCGTCATGATGCGCGGCATCATGCTGAACGGCGCTTTGAGCGGCAGCCGATGGATGCACCAGACTTACTCGACATGGGGAGACGGCAATGTCTTCGAATACATGGACGCACATGCGCTGCTTTACGGCGGTCAGGTTACAATCACCAAAGTCGAGGGCGAAGGCAAGGACAACTGGTACCGATTCGAGGTCGACGGCATCTGCGTGCGCAAGCATCATGTGCGCGGAACGTGGGAGGGCCCTGTCGTAAGCCAAACGGGGCGTGCTGCGGCTGAGAAGGATCATCTCGAACCGCCCAGGCTGCTGCGTCGCCTGCCGGCTCCGTCGGTTCCGATGAGCCGCCTGGCCGAAGAACTGCCGGGCGTCATGTTCCAAAAGGCCGGAATGACCGAATGACAACAGAAAAACCGGATAGCGCGGGGTTTTCCCGAACCCCGCGCTATTAAAAACAATCGTTATGAAAAACTCGACCCATTACAGACTGCGCGCGCTGGCGTGCGCGTTGCTCGCATCGGCAGCCATGCTGGGTGCATGCGATGACGACGATCCCAACGACGACCCCGACCCCGGGAAGAAGCCTCCTGTAACTCTGACCGATCAAATCCAGTACGACGGAGGCGATCTCGTCGGCATCAAGTCGGCAATCTATGTCGCTGAAGAAGACGGCAGCCACACCTTTTATCTCTCGCCGACCGAGGGGCTGATCAATGCCGAGCAGATGAAACAGGCCGACGATTATCTGCGCGTGATGGTGGAGAGCCCCAAGGGCACCGTGAACACGGCCTCCGATCCGTTCGAAATCGAATACAAGGATATTTCGGTGAAAAAGACGACGATGAACGACGTCGCGAGCGTAGAACTCTCCGCCGATCTGGTGACGGAAACCCGGCTCAATCTCTATACCTACGTCGAATTGAAGAGCGGCAAGACGCTGATCGCCCGTTACCAGAATACCTGTACGGAAGAGCGTGACGTCGAACTGACGAACCAATACGAGATCGACAATCGGATCGCCGCCGTCGGAAGCGTCGTCGAGTGGCGCAATGTCCGCGAAGGCAACCGCCGCTTCTGCCTCTACGAGCAAGAGGGCCTGGCCGCTCCCGAGGAGGGGGCTGCGGGCGTGGAGATTCTGCTTGCCGAGGAGCTGTTCGGAACGGAGGAAATCGACCTTGCGACAGCTGATCCCGCGAAGGTGCAGATTCGCTGCGGTGAATTCGCAACGGGCGCCGGGACGACCGGAACGCTGACGGCGAAGTACCTGACGGATAAATTCGGCACGATCGAGGGGCTCATCGTCGCGCTTGACGCTTCGAAAGACGGGAAGCGCCTGCGTGCCGCCTACGAAGGCACGTTCGCCGGAGGCTATGCGGCCACCAATACGATCAAGGTGACGGAGCCGGCAGCCGGAGGCGAGGCTGCGGCCGCAGCCGAGGCCCCGATCGCCGCGCTCTTCTCGCAGGAGCCGCAGGTCGGCAGCTACGTATTCGCTTTGGGCGATGCCGAAACGGCCGCAGCCCCGGCTGATCTTGCCAAAGGTCATTGGGCTGCGTATGTGCGGGTGCTGGCGGCCAAGTTCGACGGCGTGATCGACGTTGCGGCGCAGACCTCCGATTACTGGTTCCGGCTCTACGACCACAAGACCTATCAGACCTACTACGGCGAGGATGCGGGACTGACCGGTACGATCGAGACCCATCCCAATCCCGCTGGCGGCAAGGAGATTTATCTGCGGGTAAATCTGACGCTGAAAAACGGCATCGGGGTCGAAGCCGAATACTACGGTGTGCCGACGGCTGCGACGGCCGACGCAATGGATGAAGAAACATTGAAGCCCGTCAAACCGTTCGAGCCCTATATCAAATTCCTGGACAAGGATAACAAGGACATGCTGTATTGGCCCGTTACGGCGATGGAGGTGCGGCACGACCCGGCTTATCGGGATAGTTATACCGGCGATCTGCTATCGGGATATTGCTTCTATTTCCGGAATGCTTTCACCGAGAGTATCGATGCGGATAATACTACTCCGATGTTTTTCCTGCCGGACAGCTACCTCGACCATGAAGGAGAGATCGACCTGCCTGCGGAAGGCACGAATTGCAAATGGAACCTCAGGTTCCAGTATATGTATCTGTCCTCATATAACGGGTACGGATATTCCGACAAGGCTAAGTACTGCATGCGGTGTCCCGAGAAGGCGGCAGTGACCGTCAAGCAGGAGAACAAGAAGTGGATCTTCAAATTCTCGATGGTCGATTGGGGAGTATTCAGTACATGGAACCCTGATCCGACCGGAACCGGAAACACCTTGATCATCGAATTCCGGGGCAAGGCTGACAAGTATTCGGGCTCGAAGCCGAACGACCTTGCAGACGATTTCTACGAATAGGCTGCGATCCGGCCGGTTCGGTGACCGGACAGGCGGATGACATCCCCCCCCCCTCCGGGCTTCCGGAAGGGGAGGAGGAATGTTTCGGCTCCGCGCCGGGACACGAAGACGGCAAATTTTCTACAATCATTTTTTTACCAGCGTTAAAATGGCGCATTTATGACCAAAAAAATCTTTCTATCATTGATGGCTGTTCTCGGCCTGTTCTTGTCCGCCCATGCGCAGGAACGGGAAATTACGGGTTCGGTCAAAGATCATGCGGGGGCCGGCATCGTCGGCGCCACCATTCTGGTCGAAGGCACTACGAAGGGTACGACCTCCGGTGCGGACGGCAGCTTTTCGATCAAAGCCGCACCGGACAATGTGCTGGTCGTATCGTTCATGGGTTATCAGTCCCACACGATCAAGGTGGGAACGCAAACCCGGATCGACGTCGTGCTGAAAGAGAACACACAGGCTATCGACGACGTGATCGTCGTGGCGTTCGGTACGGCAAAAAAGGAGGCTTTCACCGGTTCGGCGACCGTCATCAAATCGGACGACATCGCCAAGTCGCAGCAGTCGAACGTAGCGCAGGCTCTGGCCGGAAAGGTCGCGGGCGTGCAGCTGACCAACACCTCAGGACAGCCGGGAGAGAGTCCGACGATCCGCATCCGCGGTTTCAGTTCGCTCAACGCCGGCAACGATCCGCTCTGGATCGTGGACGGCATGCCTTACTCGGGAGACCTGAACAACCTCAACCCGAGTGACATCGAATCGATGACTGTGTTGAAGGACGCCGCCTCGAACTCGCTGTACGGCGCCCGCGGCGCCAACGGCGTAGTGATGATCACCACCAAAAAGGCCAAGTCGCAGGAGGCTCACGTGACAATCGACGCCAAGTGGGGCGTCAATTCGCGCGCCGTCCAGGATTATGCGTACATTACCAACCCGGCGCAATTTTACGAACTGCATTACAGTGCGCTGAAAAACTACTATGTCAATTCGGGAATGAGTGTCGGCGAGGCCCATTTGCGCGCCAATACGAATTTGACGGCCAATGCGAATGACGGAGGTCTGGGCTATATGGTCTATACGGTTCCTTCCGGGCAGGAGTTCATCGGCATCAACGGTAAGGTCAATCCCGCTGCGACTCTCGGCCGCCGTCTCGTCTATGAGGGCAAGGAGTACTACATCCGTCCCGACGACTGGACCGATGCGGCTTTCCGCTCGTCCCTGCGTCAGGAGTACAACGCTTCGATCTCCGGCCAGACCGGGAACGCCTCGATCTACGGATCGTTCGGCTATTTGAACAACGAAGGTATCGCCTACAACTCGGACATGGATCGTTATACGGCCCGTCTGCGCGTGGACTATCAGGCCAAGAAGTGGCTCAAGTTCAGCGCCAATGCCAACTACACGCATTTCCGCTACAACCAGATCGACGACAGCGGCGCCGGTAACTCGTCGGGCAACGTTTTCGCTTATACGACGGCCGTCGGTCCGATCTATCCGCTCTACATCCGCGACGGCGAGGGTAATGTCATGTACAACGAGGACGGCATCAAGCTCTACGACTACGGCAACGGCGACAATGCCGGTATGGAGCGTTCGCTCTTCCCCAACAGCAACGCCCTCTCGGATTCGCGTCTCAACAAACAGGAAGCCGAAGGCAATGCTTTCAACGGTACGGGATATATCGACGTCACCTTCCTCAAGGATTTCAAATTCACGTTCAACGCCGGCGTTTCGCTCGACGAAACCCGCTCCACCTCGGTTACGAATCCCTGGTTCGGACAGTTCGCCAGCGAAAAAGGCATGGTCTCGAAGGGCCATCAACGGAATTTCGACCTCAACCTACAGCAGATTCTCAACTACACCAAGCAGATAGGCTCGCACAACATCAACGTGATGCTGGGCCACGAGTCCTACCAGAACCGCATTTACACGCTGTCGGCCACGAAAAGCAATATGCTGACGCAGGAAAACGACGAGCTTGCCGGGGCGATCATCGACAAACAGGGAGCCGGCTCTTACCGGGTTGAGTACAACAACGAGGGTTATTTCGCCCGTGTCATGTACGATTACGCAGGCAAATATTTCGCCTCGGCCTCCTACCGCCGCGACGCTTCTTCGCGTTTCCACCCCGACCACCGCTGGGGCAACTTCTGGTCGCTGGGCGGCGCATGGATCATTTCGAAAGAAAATTTCATGGAGAGCACCTATGAATGGCTCGACAATCTCAAGCTGAAGGCCTCGATCGGCTCGCAGGGTAACGACAACATCGGTAACTTCCGCTACACGAACACCTACACGATCGAAAACGCCAACGGAAAGGTCTCGACCGTCTTCAACGCCAAAGGATCCGAGAACATCACCTGGGAGACCAACTCCAACTTCAACGCCGGTGTGGAGTTCAGCTTCCTGCGCGGTACGGTTTCCGGAGGCGTCGAATATTTCCTCCGCAAGACGACCGACATGCTGCTGTCGTTCCCGGTAGCTCCGTCGCTGGGCTATTCGTCCTACTACGCCAACGTGGGCGACATGCGCAACAGCGGCGTCGAAATCGAGCTGAACTTTACGCCGATCCGACGGGAGCATGTCCAGTGGGACATCAACCTCAACATGACGCACCTGCGCAACAAGATCACCATGCTGCCTTCTGAACGACGGACCAAACAGGTCGATGGCTACTCCGGTTACGTGAGCGGCTCCACTTTCTTCGGAGAAGGGCTTCCGATGTACACTTTCTACATGAGGAAATATGCCGGTGTTTCGGACGAGGGCCTTTCGATGTGGTACATGAACGAAACCGACGACAAGGGCAACCCGACGGGCAAGCGCGTTACGACGACTGAATATGCCAAGGCGTCGGACTATCTCTGCGGCGACCCGATTCCCGATCTCTACGGCGGTTTCGGCACGAGTGTCAATTTCCGGGGCTTCGACCTGAGCGTGGCCTTCACCTACCAGATCGGCGGTCTGGCTTACGACTCGGGATACTCCGCGGCGATGTACTCGCCGGCCAACAAGACGACGGGTATGAACTGGCACAAGGACATCCTCAATGCATGGTCGGCGGACAATGCGTCGTCGAACATCCCGCGCCTGCAGTATGAAGACAAGGATCAGAACGGTATGTCTGATCGTTTCCTTACGGACGCCAGCTACCTGAACCTACAGAACATCAACTTCGGCTACACGCTGCCGTCGAATTTCACCAAGAAGGTCGGAATCGAGAAGGTGCGCGTCTACCTTGCCTGCGAGAATGTCTGGTACTGGTCCAAACGTCAGGGATTCGATCCCCGCTACTCTTATTCGGGATCGACGAGCCAGGCCACCTATTCGCCTGTAAGGACGATTTCGGGCGGCATCAACATTCAATTCTAATCGGCCTCAAACACTTTACGACAAACGACATGCATATGAAAAAAGCGACAAACATAACGCTCGCGACGCTGGCGGCAGCTTTGCTGGCAAGCAGCTGCATCAAAGAAGCCGACCCCTATGAAATAGCTACCGAGGATCAGGTCACCCTCGAAACGCTGATAGAAGGCATTCCGGCCTCACTCGTACAGGCCGGTTCCGCAGGCTATGCAAGCGAAGGCCAAGCCTGGGATTTTGCCCTGCCGGCCATCCATATCGCCACGGAATCCATGACGGGCGACGTCGCCATTGGCGGCAATATCGGCTACGATTGGTTCGCACAGTGGGGAACCAACGAAGCGCTCGGCGCCGACTATGCCGTGGGTGCGCTTACGTGGAATAACTACTATGCGTGGATCATGGCGGCCAACAACGTCATCAAACAGATCGACGCCTCGGATTTCGCGACGCTCGACGCCACGCAGAAGTCCTATCTGGGCTTCGCCTACGCCTATCGGGCCATGTTCTACCTCGATCTGGTGCGTCTGTACGAGTTCAAGGAGAACAATTACACTGAAGCGCCCGGGGTTCTCGGGCTGGGCGTGCCCATCGTACTGCCCGAGACTACCGAGGCCGAGGCCAAGAACAACCCCCGTGCCAAGGTCGACGACATCTACGATCAAGTGATCTTCCCCGACCTGGACAAGGCCGAAGAACTATTGAGCGGCTTTACTGCTCCCGACAAGTATACGATCAGTCCGGCGCTGGTCTACGGCCTGAAAGCCCGGGCCTGGCTTGAGCGCGGTACGGCCAAGAACGACGCCGAAGCCTATGTTTCCGCCGCCGAGTACGCCCGCTTGGCCATTAACGCCAGCGGCTGTACGCCCCTGACGCAGGAGCAGTGGGAAGACCCCTCGAACGGCTTCAACAGCGCCACGGCGAACAATGCCTGGATCTGGGGCCTCGCCCTGCCGAGCGAAAGCGTTGCCAACCTGTTCTGCTTCACGGCGCACATGAGCACGGAGAATGCGTGGAGCGCCTACGGAAACGACGCCTGCCGCTGCATCAACAGCAACCTTTACAACAGTATCGACCTGCGCGACTTCCGCCGCCATTCGTGGCTCGATCCCGACCGCAAAGACCCGGAGAAGGAGTCCTACGACTACAAAAGCTGCCGCAAAGAGGGGAAGGAATACTTCAATGAACTGCCCGATTACGCGAACATCAAGTTCCGTCCGGCGCAGGGCGCTTATGAGGATTTCAAGGTCGGCGGAGCCGCAGACCATCCCTACATGCGCGTCGAGGAGATGTACTTCATCGAGGCCGAGGCCAAGGCGCATGAAAATCTTGGCGAAGGAATTCGGCTGCTCAATGAGTTCATGAACAACTACCGCATTGTGGGCGGAGGTTACGACTGTACGAACATGTCGTCGTCGGTTGAAAATTTCACCAACGAGCTGATGCTTCAGAAGCGCATCGAGTTCTGGGGCGAAGGCATCGTCATGTTCGACATGAAGCGGCTCGACATGTCCACCCGACGGGGCTATGTGGGAACCAACTCTCCTGCCTCGTACCGGCTGAATACGGAAGGCCGTGCACCCTACTGGAACTTCGTGATCTCGCGCGGTGAGACGCAGAACAACCCCGTCATCGCCACGCAGAACAATCCCGATCCTTCGCAAACGGTCAAGCCGTGGAACGGGTGATGACCATCTGCGATCAAGCTGTCAAATCTAAAAGCAAATTACCGTGAAGACATTCAAGCATATATTACCGTTCCTGCTGGCACTTCTTGTCCTTGCCGGCTGCGAGGACGACGTGAACTATACGCAGGGAACCGCGGAGAATCCCGATTGCTACGGTGTCTACTTCCCGAAGAAGCAGGCTACCCGGACCGATCTGGAGTTCGAACCGGGAACCCAGACCGAAGCGACCTATACGGTCAAACGGCGCAACACCGTGGATCCGATCGTCGTTCCGGTCGTCGTGAAGTCCAACGTCGAGGATATTTTCGTCGTCGAGCCGATCGCATTCGATGCCGGAGAGGACGAGACGACCTTTACGATCAGTTTCCCCAAGGCCCAAATGGGCACGACCTACACTTGCGATATCAACATCGAAGATCCGCGCTACGCTTCGATCTACGGTGCCGATAAGGTGAACCTTTCGATATCGCTCGTGCTGGCCAAATGGGAATTGGTCACCGACGAAAAGACCGGTGAGACCAAAGGCCGCTACCGCGACGACATTCTGGGCAACTTCGCGTCGATAGACAACCCCAATGCTAATCCGAACCCCGAAATCGAACTCGAAATCTACGAGCGTTCGGACAAGAAGGGCTATTACCGCATGAAAGCCTACACTCCGGAGCTGATGAACATCTTCGCCGGAGGACAGGTAAACCACGAGAACCGCAACGTCTGGACCTATGTCGATGCCTCGGATCCGAACAAGGTCTATTATCCCTACCAATCGACCGGTCTGACCCTCTTTTCCGATATGGGTGAGTGGTACATCGCATCGCAGACACCGGAAAATTTCGCCATGGACGAATCAGCCGGACAATATGGCACGCTCAATAACGGCGTGATTACCTTCCCGGCGCAGGGTATCGTGCTCGAACCGAGCGAAGGTGAATATGCCGGAAAATTCTTCTATGCCAACGCAAACGGTCTGCAGCGGATCATGCTTCCCGGAGCCAGGGTCTACGATTACTCGGTGGCCCTCACCAAAAGCGAACCCGCAGACGGTGTCGTCGAAATCGGCGCCACCCTCTCCGAGGACACCCGAGAGTTCCGCTATGCGATCTTCACGGGCAATTTGAGCGACGGCGAGGCGAGCCTCAAGGCACAGGAGATGGCCGATGGCAAGATCGCCGCGGAACTCATCAAGACGATCACTGTTTCGGGGACGATTTCCGTTCAGGATCTGGAAGGCGGCACCGGCAAGTACACGCTTGTAGGCTGCATCTACGGTTCGGACGAAGAGGCGAATCCGGAGGGCGGCGAAACGGCGTCGCAGAATCTGAAAATGCAGGGCTACGCCTCCATTTCGTTCGGATATATCGCCAAGGGCGACGAGGACAAGGTTTCCGTCATTCTCAACATCGGGCTCGAAGCCACGAACGAATTCGCGGGACAAGGCATTACGACGGACAATGCGGCGAAATTCTGGGCCTATGGCGAGGGGATTGAATCTATCAAACACGGAGTCTTCAAGACAAAAGACATCCAAGGATTGGACATGACGGCTTTCCTCAAAGAGGAGGGCAAGGATTTCACCAAAGAGCAGCTCGACGCCATCAACGGCGGACATTACAGCGTCATGCTCACGGGGCTGAACGGCGACACGGAGTACACGTTCGCCGGACTGGCTTACAACGGATATGCCAGCAAACTCTTCACGGCATCCATCAAGACCACCGGTGTATACAACCCGGGATTGGAGAGCGAGTTCCTCTACTCGGACTTCCTGCCGCAGAAAGAGCAGCCCTCGAAGGAGTACCTGATTTCGACCGAATGGAACTATTATGCCGTCAACGTCATGGATGAGAAGCCGATGCGACGGAAGATCGGCACGGTGACCATCGAAGACGACCCGGCAGAAAGCAGTTCGGCCGATCTGCTGACCATCACGGGACTCCCCGGGGTCGAGTTCGACGAAGGCGGTCGGATTCCGGCGGTCTACGTTCCCTCCACTGCTCCGCTCGCAGGCATAACCGGCGCTATCTCCCCGCTTCTTTCGCAAACGCCGATCGGTGTCATCAACGGAGAGGACATCCTCGCCGGCTGCGTCTCGGAGGAGAATCCCGAAGCCCTCTATGCGGTCAATTATCCGTTCATCGGAGGCGCCGTGGCCGACGGTTACATCTATTTCGTGCCCACCCCGAACTATGTCGAGCAGGGGGCCACGTTCCGTTATCTGTATACGTTGAGTACGACGACCCCCTATTCGATCCTTACGGATATGTTGCTCGTCGATCCCGCCAAGGATATGGGCGGCATTCCCGAACTGGCCGCAGAGCGGATCGCAGAATTGCGCCGGATGGCCGCAGAGCTCCGGCAGCCGCGGAATTACGTCGAACGGCTCGAATTCTCCGTTTCTACAGAACGCAGTTCCGTCAAAACCGTACCGACCGATTATGCGAAAAGATTCCTGCCCGCATCGGCTCCTGAAGCGAAAGCCGTAAGGGCTACGGTCGGATTCAGCGACGCTGTGCAGCGTGCGAACGGTTCGGGATCGGAACTCCGGTTCCGGAAAACGGCCGCTGCCGAAATCACGCTCAAGTAATATCGGATCGGGAGAGGCCGGTCGTCCGGCAAGTGTCGGCCTCTCCCTTTTTTTCAAGCCAAAAACAACCTGCCGGACTCAAAAATCAGCATGATATATGCATAACAAAACGAAACTCCTGATTTTCGCCTCCCTGCTGCTGGCCGCCTGCTCGACGGATCCCATGCAGGAAATACCGAACCGCGGGGATTCCGCTCCCGAAATCGAGACTTCGGGCAAAATCTGCAATACGTCGGACGACGCCGTGGCCGGTTCGCTCATCGTAAAATTTGGCGAAGAAGCCATTCCCAGTCTCGAACAGAATGCGTTGAATGCGGCCAAGACCCGTTCGGCGCTGACCCGTTCGGGCATCGAATCCGTCGATGACATCCTGAACGACCTGCATGTCACCTCGCTGGAGCGCGTCTTCCCCGAAGCCGGCGAACACGAGGCCCGCACCCGTGCGGCAGGGCTTCACAGATGGTATGTGCTCGGGTTCGCATCGGAAGAGGATCTCGACAAGGCGGCCGAGAGACTCGCAGGTGTCGCCGAAATCTCGAAAGTACAGTTCCGCACCCGTCTCTACCGGGCTTCCGACTGCAAAACCTATCCGTTTCAAGCAACGGCGAACGGCCAGACCCGCGCTTTGGTTACAGCGGATTTCAACGACCCGAATCTTTTCTGGCAGTGGCATTACATCAACAATGCCGACCAGGCCGTTGCCACTACATCGGTGGCCGGAGCCGACATCAATGTGGCCGACGCATGGAAGCTCACGGCAGGTAATCCCGAAGTCATCGTCGCCATCGTGGACGAAGGGGTGAAATACACTCATCCGGATCTGGCGGCCAACATGTGGGTCAACCCCAATCCCTCGCCCGAGTTCGGCAATCAGGACATTCACGGCTGGAATTTTACGGACGACGGACCCATTACATGGGACCAGGTCTCGGTGGACGCGAGCGGCAAGAAGGAGGGCGACAGCGGTCATGGAACGCATGTCGCGGGAACCGTGGCCGCCATTAACAACAACGGCCTCGGCGTTGCGGGCGTTGCGGGCGGTACGGGGAACAACGACGGCGTGCGCCTGATGTCGTGCCAGATTCTCTCGGCCAAGAATCAACCTACGGACTATACGGTGAGCCGTGCCATCAAGTATGCCGCGGACCATGGCGCTTCCATCCTGCAATGCTCCTACGGCTATCAGGGATCGGGCATCTCTTCGGACCGGGTCTATGAAAGAACCGCGCCGCTGGAGTACGAAGCCATCCGCTACTTCATTTCGCAGAACAACTGTCCCGCCATGGAGGGAGGTCTGGCCATCTTCGCCGCAGGCAACGAGGGTCTTTCGATCTCCAACTATCCGGGCGGCCATCGCAGCTGCATCTCGGTGACATCGGTTTCGCCGGACGGTCTGCCTGCCCCCTACACCTGCTACGGTCCCGGTTGCAACATCGCAGCTCCGGGCGGTGAGACGAGCGGTTTGAGCGGCGGAGAGAAGGCCGGGGTGCTTTCGACGCTCTGTTCGGAGATCAGCGGTTCGGATTACGGATACATGCAGGGAACCTCGATGGCCTGTCCGCATGTTTCGGGAGTGGCCGCTCTGGGGCTTTCCTATGCGCTGGCCAAGGGCAAACACTTCACGCGCGAGGAGTTTATTTCGATGCTGCTCACCTCGGTGAACGACATCGACTCGCGGTTTGAAGGGTCCAAAACCTCCGGCGGGACGATCAATCTCGAAAAATACCGCGGCAAAATGGGTACGGGTTTGACCGATGCCTACCAGTTGCTGATGCAGATCGAAGGAACGCCTTGTCTGAAAGTCAAGACCGGCAAACTGGAGCTTGTCACCCTTACGAAACATTTCGGAGGTTCGGCCAAGGATCTGACCTATATGGGCGTCGAAGTCTCGGCGGAAGATATGCAGAAACTCGGCATGGCCGTGGAACCGAAGATGTACAACGGTCAGTTGATGATCAAATGTACGAAGCCGGGAGTTGCGCACATCACCGTGAAGGCGGTGGGCGGCGGCAACAGGCCCGGAACGGGGTCGGTTATGGGCGGCATCGAAATTACCAAGACGTTTGCCGTCATTGCCCGCGAAACGGGTGCTGAAAACGGAGGCTGGTTATAAACGATAGAGTTAAAATACAATGAAAAAATATATTTATTCCCTGTTTGCGGCTGTTTTGTTCCTGTTTTCAGCCGGTTGTTCGAAGGATGACGACGGCTCGAAAAACATTGATTCGGGCGTTGTGGGCGAGTGGCGCCAGACGAAGTGGAGCAACGAGGCATATGCGGATTTCGATGTCTACGTCGAGTTCCTGTCCGACGGGACGTTCAACATCTTCCAGAAGGTGGAAACTCCGACCTTTGTGTGCTATTCCGGCGATTTTGCGGTCAACGGTGCGCAGCTTTCGGGGCGTTACCGCGACGGTGAGCCTTGGGGCGCCAGCTACGCCTTTGAGTTGAGCGGAGACGGAAAAACGCTGACGATGATCAGCCAGACCGATAAGGCCGAGGAGAGCGTCTATACGAGAACTGCCATTCCCGAAGAGGTGCGGAACGCTCCCGAAGTGCGCTCCGCGCTTTCCGGTGCGTTGCTGCGGATTTTCTAATACGACGACGTTGGAGTTCAAAAGCTGCCTGACCATATGGTCAGGCAGCTTTTGCGTTGATTCTGATGGGGTCCGAAAAAGAGGACACAGGCCTACATGACAACGAATATACAAACATTGCAAAATGGCGTATTTCGTGGCTATGCTGTTGGTTGTGTTGCCCTCTTTACGCAGGAACAATTCAAAATCACGTAGGTAGGCGAGGTCTATTTCATCGAAACGAATATTTAGCGACCTAAATTCAGACAGGCGGGAGAGTAAAGAACGATGTTTAGACGCCGAACCGTATTTACCGAGCGTTTCAAGCCGTTCGATAGTCTGTTTCAGATATTCGCCGACCGTGCAGTTGATTTTCCGCCCGTTCGTTTCCAAGAGATTGTCGAGCGTAACCTCTACCTCTAATGCTTCCAAGCGTTTGATTTTGCGGCGGAGTTCGTCGATTTTGGTGTCGATGCGGAGTTGTAACGCCTGCAATTCGGGAGTTTGGCCCTTAACATGCTGATTTTCAAAATCCCACTCGTTAATGTTGAGTGTTACACCCGTGCTGATGTGTTTAAGTTTTCGGTTTTGTGTTAAACGCAGATGGACGGGCGCGGCGTTTTGGCTGTTCAGCCTGTCTTTGCGAAAAACGGCGTTAATGCTGATATTCATTTGTTTGCCTTGTTGCGCAAACAAGTTTAACCAACCGATTTAGTGTTAAACAAAGTGTTAAACATTTCCCCGAAACGCTCTCTTTTCCGCCTGAAAATGCCCGACGAAAGGGTAGACACACAAAAACAAAAAGACCGACAATCATTGATTATCAGTCTTTTGCTTTGTACCCCCTCAGGGGCTCGAACCCTGGACCCCAACATTAAGAGTGTCGTGCTCTACCAACTGAGCTAAAGAGGCATCAATCCTTTGGGATTGCGAGTGCAAAATTAGTGATATTTTTTATTATTGCAAAAAAATCCTGAAAAAAATTGGGATTTTTTTTGCAATAAAAGCTTTTCACGTTATCGCAGAGCCACTTTGGGTTTATTGCATGTCCAGTTTGTCGCTGTTCCATTCCCCCGCAGCATCGGGATAGATGAACGGCCGCGAGTCGCCGGACTTCTTCATGTCCAGGTAACTTTCGTAGAGGTTGATGCCGTTGGACGATTGCGTGGCCAGCGAAAAGGCGATTACCGACGGATGCCGTTTCGAGGCATGGTAGCTGTCCGCCGTACGTTCGACATATGCCCCCTGCCATTCCGGGGCGTTCGACGGATTGCCGCCGATCCGCCGCGATTCACCGCTGCTGCGGGTGTCGATCGGCGCCTGTACGATCACGTACATTCCCAGCGTGTCGCAGGTGCCATACAGCGTCGGGGACACCGGGCCCGGGAGGAGTTTAAGCGTGTTGTACCCTTGCCCGCGTAAAGCTGTGATTTCGTCTGCCGAGGCATGGGCGGGAACTTCGCGCGTGCGGAGCGTGACGGGTATGCCGTTCACCGCCAGCTGTCCGTTTTGCACCTCTACGGTGCGGAACCCCAGCGGGACTTCGATATATTCCATGTAGCGGCCTTCGTGCTGGGTTTTGACCCGCAAGGTGAAGCGTGTGGTCTTTTCCGGGCTCCAGAGCAGGCTGTCCGGAATACGTGCCAGGAACCGCAGGGTGTCCTCGCCGCGCATGTTGAGTTTGATGTCCTTGTATCCTGTTGCCGAGGTTTTGCCGGCGGGGGACAGCAATTCGTAGTGGACGCGCGACGTGCGCGGGTTGAGGGCTTCGCTTTTGACGACCAGTCCGACTTCGGCCATGACGTTGTCTCCCTCTTCGGTGCTGCGCCATGTCTTGGTGAGTATGTCGCGTACGCGCAATGTGGGCTGGCTCATGACCCATGCCGCTCCGATGGCCGGTGACGCGTCGTTTTTCCAGCTTTCGAGCCGTTCGACCTTCGACGGGGAACTGAGAATGACCTCCAGCGTGTTACGCCCCTCTTTGGCATGGCGCGTGAGGTTGAATTCAGCCGGGGCGTTGCAGTCGCTGTTGTAGGCTACCGCCTCGCCGTTTACGCGGATCTCATAGTCGGCCGATGCCCATCCGAGCCGGAACAACACCTGCCGGTTGGCCCAGGCGAACGGTACGGTGAAGTCCGTCGTGAAACTGTTCCCCTTTTGCGTCCATTCGTTCAGGTGCTTGAAATATTTGTTGTCGCTGCCGTCGGCCTCCGCAGCCTCCCGGGCGCTTGGGTAGACGAGCAGTTCACCGCGCATCGGTTCGCGGCCGTAGGTCGGAATATACTCCTGTGCCGCCAGCGTGCAGCACGAAAAAAGTGCTATGATCGAAAGAATACTCCTCATAAGGTTGTTTTTTGTGACCATTTCCTTGCGCCCGGACAAACGAGTGCCCCGTGCGGCCCGGCGTATCGAAAATGTTCGTATATTTGTGCACGTAAAGATAGTAAATTTTCCGGAACTAAGATGTCTGCGCTCCCCAAACTCAATTTTCCTGCCATCCGGCTGCGTGCCCGCCGCCGCGAGGGACAGGTCGAGGTGTGGGATGACCTGCGGGGTATTTACCTCGTGCTGACCCCCGAAGAGTGGGTGCGGCGCCACCTGATCGCTTACCTCGTTTCGCACTGCGGGGTGCTGCCCAAGCGCGTCGTGCAGGAATATGCCGTGCCGGTCAACGGGCAGCCGCAGCGGGCCGACGTGGTGGTGGTCGGCGACCGTGCCGAGCCGCTGGTGCTGGCCGAATGCAAAGCGCCGGAAATCCGGATCGGCGAGCGAACCCTGGCGCAGGCTGTGCGCTACAATTCGGTGCTGGGGGCGCGGTTCGTGATCCTGACCAACGGCCTGCGGCACTACTGCTGCGAGTACCGCGACGGCAAATACGTCCAGTTGTCGGGATTCCCCGATTTCTCGGCCCTATAAATTCTTGAAATTCGATTCGATGTAGTGCTGGAAACTCTCCTTGTAGTTTTCGCCGATGGGGACGTATTCCGTATCGCTCAGGAACACGCGGCCGCGGACATAGCCTTTGATGCAACGCAGGTTGACGATGTAGGAACGGTGCACGCGCATGAACATATCCGACGGGAGTGCCGCCTCCATGTTCTTGAGCCGGAAAAGCGTGGTGATCGTCGTGCCGTCGGCAAGGTGCATCCGCACGTACTCCCCTTCGCTTTCCAGGTACACGATGTCACTGATCTTGACCAGCGAAACCTTGTAATCCGCTTTCACGGAGATGTATTCCTTGTCTTTGGGCAGGGCTTCGGGGGTAGCCTCGGGTACTCCCGCACGCTGGTTGTGGCGCAGTTCGTAGAGCGAATTGGCTTTCCCCGCCGAGCGGCTGAAGTCGGCAAAACTGAAGGGTTTGAGCAGGTAATCCACGGCGTCGAGCTTGAACCCTTCGACGGCATATTCCGAGTAGGCCGTCGTGAAAATCACCATCGGCCTGTCGACCAGCGAGCGGACGAATTCCACGCCGCTCAGGTCGGGCATGTTGATGTCGACGAATATCAGGTCTACATGCTGCGCGGCCAGAAACTGCTGGGCTTCGAGCGCGTTGTTGCACGTAGCGGCGAGTTCCAGGTACGGGATTTTCTCGATGTAGCCTTTCAGCTGGCGCAGGGCCAGCGGCTCATCGTCTATGGCGATACATTTAAGCATGGAGGGTAGGTATTACGAGTTTTACGGTATAGGTCTCATTGGTTTCCCCGATGTCGAGCGAATAGTTTTTCGGGCCGTAGATCAGCGAGAGGCGTTTTCGGACGTTCTCCAGCCCGATCCCGGCATTGTGCTTCTCCGCCTGCGGGGTGTGGAGGCTGTTGCTGATGGTGCTGACGACCTTGCCGTCGGCGTAGTCGATCCGCATGTGGATGAACGACGGTTTGCTGTAACTCACGCCGTGCTTGAAGGCGTTTTCCACGAATACGATCAGCAACAGCGGCGGGATGGAAACCTGGGGCGACAGGTCGTGCGGGTATTCCACGCGAATGTCCACGGCGTCGGTGTAGCGGATGCGCATCAGCCCGATGTAATTCTGTACGAACTGGATGTCCCTGTTCAGGGAGATGATCTCGCGCCCCGATTCATAGAGCACATAGCGCATCATCTTCGACAGCTCGATCACGGCATTTTTGGCATATTCGGTGTCGATGTCTATCAGGGCGTGGATGTTGTTGAGCGTGTTCATGAAGAAATGGGGATTTATCTGGTATTTCAGATAGTCCATTTCGGCTTCCAGGTTCTGGCGTTTGAGTTCTTCCATCTGCTGCTCGTCGCGCATCGACTGGTAAATGAGCTTGATACCCGTGTTGGCCCCCGTCATAAAGAATCCCAGCACGACGTTCCAATACATCTCCAGGTTCGAGAACGAGGCTTTCCGGTAGGCGTCGAACGCCTCGGGGTCGCCGTGGGGGAGGAAATGGTCGGTGAGGTGCTCTTCGTAAACGTCTACCAGCCAGAATACGGCTATGATGAGCGCCAGGTCGCAGAGCAGGTAGGTCTTGTACTTGCGGCGCAGCATGAGCCGCGGGGCGAGGACGGAGTTATGGATGATGAAGATGATGAAGTAGGGGGCTATCTGCCGCCATGCGATGAGCACGTTCTCGAAACTGATGTGCAGTTCCGACATCATCTGCGAATTGAGCACCGGCACCAGGATGATGGCTGCCCACACCATCACGTAGAGCAGGTTTTCTCCGACGGTTTGCTTGCGGGTTATTTTCATGCCGTAAAGATAATAAAAAAAAGTTACCCGGTGCTCCCGGGTAACTTTCGTAAAAAAAGCAGGTAACCGAACTATTAGTGACGCCTCATTGTTGGAATGGATTCAGTGACTATGAAGAATTTGGGATAGAGAATCCAAGTGGTTACCTGCTGAGCCTTTATGTGTATGTTTTTTTATTTGTTCAGTAGCGACGGACTGTATAAATAACGTTTGATACTCCGTTTTGGTGTCTTTTCGAACTCCGTCGGATAAATTATTATTTCCGACACCCGTTCGTATGCCGCCAGGAGCGAGTTCAGTTCCGTGAGGTTGTTCTGCATGATCTGCGGCAGGTCGTTCTTGTCCACGCCTTCCGCCTCGGCCTGTTCGTAGTCGGGGACGACCATCGCCTTGAGCTTGCCGTTGCCCGAGTCGAGTATCAGGGATTCGAGTACGAGGTACATGTTGTTGAGCTTGTCCTCGATCTCCTCGGGATAGATGTTCTGCCCGCTTCCGGAGAGGATCATCGTCTTCGAGCGTCCGCGGATGTAGAGCGTTCCGTCCGGATCCATCGTGCCCATGTCGCCCGTGTGGAGCCAGCCGTCGGGTTCGAGTACCTTCTCCGTATCTTTTTCGTTCTTGTAGTAGCCTTTCATCACATGCTCGCCGCGCACGATGATTTCGCCGGCCACATGCTCCGGGTCGGGCGAGTCGATCCTGACGTCGAGCAGCCCTTTCAGGTAGCGGCCGCAGGAACCCGCCTTGAATTCGTTGTCGGGCGTGAAACTGATGAGCGGCGCGCATTCGGTCATGCCGTAACCGATGGTGATCGGGAACTTGATCTTCATCAGGAACGATTCGGTCTCCTGATTCATCGGGGCGCCGCCGACGATGAATATGTCGACGTTGCCGCCGAAGGCATCCAGCAGTTTTTTCCGGATCACCGAGTAGATGGCCGTGTTGAGCAGCGGGATCTTGACGGCGATCGACATGGGGCCTTTTTCGAGCATCGGCATCACCTGCTTGCGGTAGACCTTTTCGAGGATCATCGGTACGCAGCAGATGATCGTCGGCTTGACCACGGACATGGCTTCCAGCAGGATCTTGGGCGACGGGATTTTACCCAGCAGGGTGATGTGCCCGCCGACGGCCAGCGGCGAAAGGAAATCGAACGCGCAGCCGTAGGCGTGGGCCAGCGGCAGGAACGACAGCGTACGCCCGCCCTTGCGGAAATAATAACTGCCGGTCTGCGTGTTGACCATGCCGCGCGCGAAAAGGACGTTGCCCGTGAGGTTGTTCACCGTGAGCATCACGCCCTTCGAATAACCCGTGGTTCCCGACGTATAGTTGAGCAGGATGACCTCGTCGTTGGGTATTTCGGGGTATTTTATGTCGTTTACGCTGAACCCGCGCGGATATTTCGAACGGTAGTTTTTCAGGATGTCGCGCTGGAACTTGGTGAGCGCCTTGCCGTCGCGTTCGTAGATGGCGTGGAAATCGGTGAGTGAGAATACGGCTTCGATCTGGCGTATCTGGTCTTCTTCGATGACGTCCCAGAAATTGTCGCCCAGGAAGAGCAGCTTGCTCTCCGAGTGGTTGATGATGTGGATGATGTCGGCCGGGGCGAAGTCCTGCAATATCGGGACGATTACGGCGCCGTAGGAGATCGTGGCTATGTAGGTGATGCACCACCGGGGATTGTTGCGTCCGATCAGCGCTATTTTGTCACCTTTCTTCACGCCGGCCTTTTTGAACAGGAGGTGCAGCTTGGCGATCTCCTTGGCCATCTCGTAATACGAGAATGTTTCGCCCTTGAAATAGTCGGTCAGTGCCGGCATTTCCCGGTTCTCGCGAAAACTCGTCTCGTATATTTTTATCAGGTTTTCCTCTAACATGGTTGCGTCCTAGTGTCCGGTACAAAGATAGACTAAAAAAACGATTCTCCAGCAGGATGCCTGCATTTTTTATCCTATTGTGCTTACTTATTGCTATAAAAAGTCCTGAGCGGCAGCTCCCGGAGCCTTATTTGTTTCCTCCCTCGTCCTTGGATTCCCCCGGGGCTGGCTTTACGCGCCGAGGTTTCCAGATGTATATTTTCGATTCGGTGCCGGCCTTCAGCCGCTCGATGTTCTTGCGGTGGGTGTAAATCAGCAGGATGGCGATGATGAACGAAAAAACCACGAACGGCACCAGATGGTTGACCTTCGGCGATATGAGCGTGAAGATCGGGAAGGAACAGCCTGCGACCATCGAAGCGAGCGACACGTAGTGGGTGACCATCAGCACCAGGAACCATACGCCGAAGCAGAGCAGTACGAGCGGGGCGTTGACGCCCATGATGGCCCCGACGAGCGTTGCCACGCCTTTCCCGCCGCGGAACCCGGCGAAAATCGGGAAGATGTGTCCCGCAACGGCGGCGAACACGGCGATGAAGCGCAGGATGTAGAACCAGTTTTCATTGGCCCCGTCGGCGAATACGCTGTCGTATTTCATCAGGTCGATGATCGTCACCGCCACAAACCCCTTCAGGAAATCGAGCCCGAAGACGGGCAGTGCGGCCCGCTTGCCCAGCACGCGCAGCATGTTGGTCGTGCCGGCGTTCTTGCTGCCGTATTCGCGGATGTCGATGCCGTAATATTTCTTGCCGATCCACACGGCGCTCGGAATCGAGCCCAGCAGATAGGCGATGATAATCATGGTGGTAGCGGTGTAATATGTGAGGATCATAATGGTTTTCCAAGGGTTTGTATAATGCAAATATAATTAAAAAATCCGGAAACGGAAGCCCTGCGTGAAAAATCCGCGCCGTTCTGCTGGCGGATTCGGGGGAATATCGTATCTTTGCATACTTTAAATGTATAACAGGGTATGAATACGAAAGCATTACTGGAACCTATGGGCTCGTGGGCGTGGTGGCGCTCGTGGTTTCTGATCTTTTTCGGATGTTCGGTCATGGGTGCCGGCTTCGTGCTGTTTGTGAACCCCTACAATTTCGTACCGGGAGGCGTGTACGGTATGGGTATCGTGCTGCACAACATTTTTCCGTCGATCCAGGTGGGTACGTTCGGCTATATGTTCGACGTGCCGTTGATGCTCGTTGCGATGCTGGTTTTCGGCGGGCAGTTCGGAACGCGTACGGTGCTGGCTGCGCTTTATACGCCCGGCTTCATGAACGTGCTCACGCGGCTGGTCTATCCCGACGCCGCGGCGGTCGAGAGCCTCGACCCGTCGCTGCTGCTGAACGGGCGGCTCGACCTGTCGAACGACCTGCTGCTGACGTGCGTCATCGGCGCCGTGGTCATCGGCGTGGGGCAGGGCATCGTCGTGCGCCAGCAGGCGACCACGGGCGGCACCGACATCGTGGCGATGCTGTTGCAGAAATTCGCGGGCATCAAGTTCTCGTCGGGCATCTTCCTGGCCGACGGTTTCGTCGTACTGTCCGGCCTGGCCGTTATCGGCTTCGGGCTGGGGACGGGCGAAGCCGCTTCGAACGGCTGGATGCTGACGCTCTATTCGCTCATTACGATTTATATCACCTCGCGTGTGATCGCCTACCTGCTCAACGGTGCGTCGTACGACAAGCTGCTCTTCATCATCAGCGACCACCATCAGGCGCTCAAACGCTTCATCATCGAAGACCTCGACCGCAGTGCGACCTACATCAAGTCGAAGGGGATGTATACGGACGCTTCGCGGGACATGATCTTCCTGGTCGTGAGCCGCAAGGAGGTGCACCTCGTGCAACATAAGATCAAGGAGATCGACCCGGCGGCGTTCGTGGTCGTGACCGATGCCTACGAGACGTTCGGCGAAGGGTTCAAACAGTTCCCCGACAAGAACGAGATACATGCGGAATAACGGAAATTTGGAACGTGGAATTTAAACTCAATACGAATACATTGCGCCCCCTGTCGGGCGCCGGACGCAAACTTTTCGTCGAAACCTACGGCTGCCAGATGAATGTCGGCGACACGGAAGTCGTGGTTGCCCTGATGCAGCGGGAGGGATACGTCTACACCGAGGATATCGGCCTGGCCGATGTCATCCTGATCAACACCTGCTCGATCCGCGACAATGCCGAGCAGCGTATCTGGGGGCGCCTGGCCGAGATGAAACGCTACCGCCGGGCCAAACCGGGGCTCGTCGTGGGCATCATCGGCTGCATGGCCGAACGCCTCAAGGAGAAATTGGTCGAGGGCCCTTACGGCGTCGACGTCGTGGCCGGGCCGGATGCCTACCGCGACCTGCCGCGTCTGGTGCGCGAGGCCGAAGCGGGCGGCAAGGGCGTGAACGTCCTGCTCTCCACGGAGGAGACCTATGCCGAGATCGCCCCCGTGCGGCTCGACCGCAACGGCGTGAGCGCCTATGTGGCCATCATGCGCGGATGCAATAATTTCTGTTCCTACTGTGTGGTGCCCTACACCCGCGGCCGCGAACGGAGCCGCGACCCGCAAACGATCGTCGCGGAGGCCCGCTCGCTCTTCGAGAACGGATACCGCGAAGTGACGTTGCTGGGGCAGAACGTCAATTCGTACAAGGCCGGCGAGGTGGACTTCCCCGAACTGATGCGCCTCGTGGCGTCGGTTTCGCCGTCGCTGCGCGTGCGCTTCGCCACGTCGCACCCCAAGGACATGAGCGACCGCCTGCTGGAGGTCATGGCCTCGATGCCCAACATCTGCCGCTCGATCCACCTGCCCGCACAATCGGGCGCCTCGTCGATGCTCGGGCGTATGAACCGCAAGTACACCCGCGAATGGTATCTCGGCCGTATCGCCGCCATCCGCCGTTACCTGCCCGATTGCGCCATCACGACCGACCTGATCGCCGGCTTCTCGGGCGAGACCGAGCAGGAGCACGAAGCGACGCTTTCGCTCATGCGCGAGGTGGGGTACGAGTTCGCCTACATGTTCAAATACTCGGAGCGTCCTGGGACTTTCGCGCACGAGCACCTGCCGGACGACGTGCCCGACGAGGTGAAGTCGCGGCGGCTTTCGGAGATCATCGCCCTGCAAAACGAACTGGGGCATGCGAGCAACCTGCGCGACGTGGGGCGCGAGTTCGAAGTGCTGGTCGAGGGGCGTTCGAAGCGCGACGAAAAGCAGCTTTCGGGCCGCACGTCGCAGAACAAGGTCGTGGTCTTCGACCGCGGCCGGCACGACGTCGGCGACTATGTGCGTGTGCGTATTACGGGGTGCACCCCGGCGACGCTGTTCGGAGAAGAAATCATTTAAGGATATAATAAACTGAAACGTAAGATGCGATTTGACGAACTTGACCTGGAGGATGAGATCCTCGACGGACTTGACGATATGAATTTTCAGGAGATGACTCCTGTCCAGGAACACACCATCCCGGTGATCCTGGAGGGCCGCGACATCATCGGTTGCGCCCAGACCGGAACCGGCAAGACGGCGGCCTATACGCTGCCGCTGCTCAACAGGCTGTTGATCGAAGGGAACGAAGACAATGTGATAAAATCGGTGATCATCGTGCCGACGCGTGAACTGGCGCAGCAGATCGACCAGCAGTTCCAGGGATTTTCGTACTACCTGCCCGTGTCGACCACGGTCGTATACGGCGGTGGTGACGGCAAGGGCTGGGATGTGCAGAAGCGCGGTATGCTGATGGGTTCGGACGTGGTGATCGCCACCCCCGGGCGCATGATCTCGCACATCCAGAACAGCGGCATCGACCTTTCGCACGTCGAGTGCCTGATCCTCGACGAGGCCGACCGTATGCTCGACATGGGTTTCAGCGAGGACATCATGAAGATCGTCTCCTATATGCCCAAGGATCGGCAGACGATCATGTTCTCGGCGACGCTGCCCCCGAAGATACGCGAGATGGCCAGGACGATCCTGCGCAATCCCGCCGAGGTGAACATCGCCATTTCGAAACCCAACGAGGCGATCGACCAGTCGGCCTATGTCTGCTACGAGAACCAGAAGCTGGGCATCATCCGCGAGATGTTCGCCGAGCCGACCGATTCGAAGACGATCATCTTCTCGTCGTCGAAGCTCAAGGTCAAGGAGCTGGCGCACACGCTCAAGCGCATGAAACTCAATGTGGCCGCCATGCATTCCGACCTGGAACAGGCGCAGCGCGAGGAGGTGATGCTCGACTTCAAGAACAACAAGGTGTCGATCCTGGTGGCTACGGATATCGTGGCGCGCGGCATCGACATCGAGGATATCGGGCTGGTCATCAATTACGACGTGCCGCACGACCCCGAGGATTATATTCACCGTATCGGCCGTACGGCGCGCGCCGCGGCTACGGGCAGCGCCGTGACGTTCGTCAGCGAGGACGAGCAGGGCAAGTTCCATGCGATCGAGAAGTTCATCGAGAGGGATATCCGCAAGGCCGAATTGCCGGCCAGCGTGGGCGCGGGCCCCGTATACAATCCTGCCGTCAATAACGGCCGTGGGCGCGGTGGCCGTGGCGGAGGCCGTGGCCGCGGCGGGTCGCACGGCG
>ERZ780168.944-NODE-944-length-33106-cov-6.117394_pt1 | contig 33106 bp, 33 predicted proteins | sample MGYA00510981_ERZ780168 | MGnify/ENA primary metagenome ERZ780168 (study PRJEB29588, sample SAMEA2158769) | human gut metagenome | biome: human gut; feature: human-associated habitat; material: faeces | place: Denmark | collected 2008/2010 ...
AAGCTTGACGCCGCAACAAAAAGCCGTCTGTACAGACGGCTTTTTGTTTTTTCGGGAATAAGGAAAAAGTGCGGCTGATTGGATAAAGCGACGCTGCGACCGCCGCATGTTTTGTTTACCAAATGACGGGGTTGCCGGCGCTGTCGAAATGCCAATAGCCGCCGTCGTTTTGCGCGGGCTTTTCCTCGCTGTAAAAATATACTTTTTCGCCGCGCGTTTCAACGACTTCCACATTTTCCCATTGCTGCTCGGTGCCTTTGTAAAAAATACTTTGAAGCGAGCTGCAGTAGCCGAAGCAATAAAGGTCGATGTACGTTATGCTTTGGGGCAAAACCACCCATTTCAGATTGTCGCAAAAATAGAACAGTGCTTGCTCTATCTCGCATCCGTCAGGCAAAATGCAGGTTTCGAGTTCGCGGCACTCGCCGAAAGCCGTTTGTTTTATCAAAGTAACTCCGTCGGGAACAACGATATTTTTTATGTTCCGCCCCGCAAACGCGTTTTCGCCGATTGTGGCAACGGAGCCGTCGTCTGGAATTTTGCTTTTTGTTCCGCCCGCCAAAAGCGTTTTGGTTTTTTTCTCTGTCAGGCATTTGCCCGTCCCGCTGTAAATTTTGTTTCCGCTCTTTACCGTGATTGTTTCGAGATTGTCGCAGCCCGAAAAAACGTAATCCCCGATTTTTTCCGTTTTTGCGGGAATGGTTATTTTTTTAAGCTTTTCGCAGCCCGAAAATGCGCTGTGACCTATGCTTTTCACATTGCTGCCCAATCGGACTTCTTCAAGCAATACGCAATTGTAGAAAGCTCTTATGTTTATATATCGGATGCTGTTCGGGAGTACGACGCTTTTTAAATTTTTGCAATTCGCAAACGCAGAGGAGCCTATTTCCCTCACGGGCAGTCCTTCGTATTTGGACGGCACGACGATTTTTTGGGGATAATCTTCTTTTACATCCGTTACGACGTAATATTCGTCCATGATTAACTTGAATTCGAGAGAGTCGGCGGAGCCGCAAGCGGTAAGCGCAAGCAAAATGCCTGCCGCAACGAGCGTTAAGATAATCAGCTTCAAGACTTTTAATTTTTTTACGGTGGTATTCATTATATTCCTCCTTGTCGAATATAATTATAATTTGTCTATGACGCGAAGTCAAGCATTGTTTTATTTTGCCGAAAAATTACGTAAGCGGCTGCGGGCGTTAAAATACGCTTTTTCTTGACAAACCGTGCGGAAAAGTTTAAAATATTTCAAAGAGGTTACGGTTTATGTACAGAGTTATCACAATCAGCCGCGAGTTCGGCAGCGGCGGCAGGACCATCGCAAAGGAAACAGCCGAGAGGCTCGGCTGGAAATACTATGACAAGGAGCTCGTCAAGAAGATCGCCGAGGAGAGCGGCTTTGCAGAAAATTATGTCAAGGAGGCGGGCGAGTACACACCCGGCGGCTTCCTGTCCTCAGCGCTCTCGAACCGCGCGTTCGGCCCGACGAACGAGGACATCCTATGGGAAATTCAGTGCCGCGTCATCAGCGAGCTTGCCGAAAAGGGCCCCTGTGTCATCGTCGGCCGCTGCGCGGACTACATTTTGCAGGACAAGGCCAAGTGCCTCAAGGTCTTTATCCACGCGGATATGGCGTTCCGCGCCAAGCGCATCGTCGAGGTCTACGGCGAGCGCGAGCAGTCGCCCGAGCAGCGCCTGCGCGACAAGGACAAGCGCCGCGCGGCCTATCACCGCTTCTACACGAACATGAAGTGGGGCTACGCGCAGAATTACCACATCACGCTCGACAGCGGCGAGCTCGGCATCGACAAGTGCGCCAACATCATCGCCGACCTCTACAAGAGCAAGGCGTAAAGAAAGAACATTCAGCGGCGGCACTGAAAAGTGCCGCCGCTGAATGCAACAGATCGGCCGTTTCGTGTCGTTCCGTTTGCTGCGTTCCTCCGTTATGATGGGTACATCAAATGAAGGAGGCAATCAGCCATGAATACGGATAAGATTTACGCAGAACAGCTCGCCAATGAGTACGCGCCTAAGGATACCTCGAAGGTCGTCGCCCTCAGAAAGCTGGACGCCAAGGCCAAGCGCCCCGCGATGGTTTTTACCTACACGCTCGGCGTGATCGCCGCGCTCGTCTTCGGCGCCGGTATGTGCCTTGCGATGGGACAGATCGGCAACGGTACGCCGGGATCGTTTGTCCTCGGCATTATCATCGGTGTGCTCGGAATGCTCGGCATGAGCGTCAACTATCCCATCTATAAAAAGCTCCTCGCCCGGGGTAAGCAGAAGTACGCCTTTGAGATCATGGAGCTCGCCAAAGAGATCAGCGGGAAGTAAGCAATGAGATGGGCGGGGAGGCTCTTCTTTCGACTGCTGCATCCGCCGCGGGCGGTGCTTTGCCTTGTGCCGCCGCTGTCGTTTGCGGCGCTTTCTGTCCTTTTTCTGTGGGGAGATACAAGAGACGCAGCGGCCTATGTGATCTACACGCTGTCGGCCTACTCCCTTGTGATATGGGTCCTTGCCGCACCGAAACAATTCCAGCGTGCGGCAGAGGCCGTCCGCATGAGCGGCACGATGCGGAGGATAAAGCGTTCAGCGTTTGGCGGGCGCTACCCGAGCGACCTTGCCTTTCACGGCAGCGTGGGTATCTGTCAGGGGATGGCCATCAATTTTTGTTATGTGATGTTCCGCCTCGCCGTCGGTATTCGCTATGCGTCGGTGTGGTTCCTTTCCATGGCGGTATATTATCTGGTGCTTGGCGCACTGCGGAGCTATTTGATCGTTTGCTACCGCCGTCGAAGCCCAGAGCTGGAACAGCGCTGCTATCGTATCACGGCATGGCTGCTGCTTCTGCTGAATATTCCGATGGGCGGGATGATCGTACTGATGATCCGTACGGATTCGAGGTATTTCTATCCGGGCTCGGTCATCTATCTTTCTGCGCTCTACACGTTTTACGCGTTTATTCTTGCCATCGTCAATGTGATGCGCTTCCGCGCACTGGGGAGTCCCATCCTGTCTGCGGCCAAGGTGCTGAATCTTGTATCTGCGCTGATGTCGCTCCTCGGCTTGCAGACGGCGATGATTGCTCGCTTTTCACCAAACGGAGAGGGATACCGAAAGCTGATGAACACCGTTACCGGCAGCGCGGTCTATGCCGCCGTCATCGTGATCGCCGTCTATATGCTGCGGCGCAGCCGAAAACTTGAAAAGAAGGGGACAAAATCGTGAACAGATCTGAGAGCAAGTATTTTAATACCGCCGTCAGGATGGACGAGGCGTTCTTGTCCCTTTTGGAGAAAAAGGACTTTGCCTATATCACCGTCAAGGAGATCTGCGAGGCAGCGGGCGTGAACCGTTCGACGTTTTATCTGCACTACGAAACTCTCTCCGACCTTCTTGCCGAGAGTGCGCAGTATTTGAACGAGCGTTTCCTCGCCCATATGGAGCACGACGCAAGAACATTTGTGTCGCGCCTGCACGACTGCCCGCTTGAGGAACTGTATCTTGTCACGCCGGAGTATCTGACGCCGTATTTAAGCTTTATCAAAGAAAACCAGCGACTATTTCGCACGGGGATCGAAAATGCGGCCACACTGCATCTGGAAGACAGCTATGCGGGCCTTTTCCGCCATGTCATCGCGCCGATCCTTAATCGCTATGGCGTGCCGGAGCGGGACAGACCGTACCTGATGACGTTTTATCTCCACGGGCTGATGGCGATCATCTCGCAGTGGCTCAAAAATGACTGCGCCGATCCCATCGAATACATTACAGATATGATCCAGCGGTGTGTGAAACGCCGCAGGGAGGAAGTATGAAAGCCGGTATTTATTTAGGAAAAGAACAGATTGAAATTCGCAGCCTGCCGCTGCCGCAGGTCGGCGACAACGATGTTCTGGTGAAGAACCTCTATTCAAGCATCTGCGGTACGGACGTAGCCGTCTTTACCCACGGGCCTAACACGGGGCACAAGGTTGCTGTCGGCGGCGAGTTTGGGCACGAGACGGTCTCGCGCGTCGTTGCCGTTGGAAAAAATGTGACGGAGTTCCGCATCGGCGAGAGGGTCTACCCCTATCCGCGCTATGCCAAAGGAGACACGAAGCGCGCAGGCACGATCGGCGGCTTTTCGGAGTATATCCTGATCCCGAACGCCAGGCGCGGCCACTCGCTCTATGCAGTCGACGAGCGCATTTCGGATAAGCTGGCGAGCCTCATCGAGCCGTTTACCGTCGGCTGCCGCGCCGCCCGCCGCGGCATGATCCCATGCGGGGAGGACCGCTATATCGCGGGGCAGAACGCCGCTGTCTTCGGCTGCGGCAGCATCGGCATTGCCGCAGCAGTGGCGTTCAGACACTTCGGCATGGAGAAGGTCATGCTCTGCGACCGCTCGGATTATCGGCTGGCCCTTGCGCAGGAGCTTGGTTTCGCCGTCTGCAATACAGCAAGCGAGAATTTTGCCGAAAAGGCAAGCGCCTTTTTCGGCGCGGCTCCCTCGCTTGGCGGGATGACCGCAAATATCGACTGCTGGCTCGACGCCGCAGGCGCGGAGAGCATTTTAGACGATTTCCTGCGCCTCGGCAAGATCGAGAGCCGCTTTGTCTCCGTGGCGGTCAACAACAAGGCGCGCATGATTGACCTGCTGCACATGACCTACGCCCAGCAGAGCATCATCGGCTCAGGCGGCTATATGCCGCAGGACGTGCGCGATGTGCAAGACATCATGGCGAGCGGCCGGTGGGACCTGGAGAGCATTATCACGCATGAGTTTGCGCTGAACGAATTGGAACAAGCCATCCGCATGGCGACAGACGTCGATCACGCGGGCAACGTCGTCATTAAAATGGCAGAGTAAGCGAGAAAGGAAAAAGCAGAGCGGGTGCTGACCGCTCTGCTTTTTTCGTGTTCGTTTTATTCCTCTTTTGCAAGACCCGGGATGTTCACGCCGATGCCGTTGACCTCCACGCCGTCGTCGGCGGGGATGAGGAGGTATTTGCGGCCATTGATGACGCGCGCTTCGATCATATAGCTGTTCTCCGGTGCAATGGAAATTTTGACCTCGGGGGTCGTGATCTCAAACTTCTTGCTCTCGATGATGTTGTTCGGGTTCAGCGCGGCGTTCTCGCCGTACTGCTCATCGCACTCGCGCTGGAACGCTGCGATCTGCTCGTCGTTCACGCCGCTGTTGGCGAGGATGCCGCCGACGTCGCCCGCCGTCATTTCAAGCGGCTCGGGGTCTTTGCTCTCCTTGTGATCTTCGATGCGCTCTCTGATCTGCTCGTGCACGGACTGGACGACATCGTAGCTGCAATCCTTGTCGAGCGCGTCGGCAAGCGCCGAGCCAAAGGCGTTTTTCTGCTCCTCGGCAGACATCGGCGGGTCGACGTGGAACAGCGCGTCGATGACCTCCTGATGGATCTCCGCGGCGTTTTTCGAGTAGAACAGCACATTGTAAATGTTCGCCGTGCGGTTGTCGAACGCGGGGTAGAGGAAGCCGAGCTCGGGCGAGGTCGCGATGTAGCCGGTGGAGCTTGAGTGAAACTCGCTCTGGTCAAGGTCGTAGCGCAGTTCGAGCGTCGGGGCCTTGACGGGGCAGATGGAGCAGACAAAGTACTTGAAGACCTCACTCGACGCGTCGGCCTGGATCTCGTCATCCTTGCTGCGGTGCGGCACGTCGTAGGCGTCGGCGGCGAGGAGGATGAGATAGTTTGTCTCGCCCATGTCGATGCAGTCGATGATTTGGCGGCAGAGCGTTTCGCGCGAGGCGGAGTCCTTGAGCTCTGTCTGGCGAAGAGTCTGCAAGAGGCGGTGCTCATCGCTGTCGGCGACCTGCTGCGTGGAGAACACCACGTCGATGAGGTTCTTGCCAAGCGTGCCGGAGAGGGACTTTTTGAGAAGGCCCAGGTACATCTCCTGCTCCTCCTGCCGCATGAGGCCCATCGAGGTATCGACCCACGCAATGATCTCACGGTTGGAGTTCACATAGCAGCCGTACACGCGGCTGAAATTATTCTTATCGAGCCGGAAGCGCCGGCGCAGTTCATTGAGTTCTTTCTGATTCATGGCTCGTCCTTTCCTTTGTTCATGTCACAAGGCCGATTTTACCACGCCCGCGCCGCCGCGGCAAGGGGAGAAACGGCGCATTGTGCGACGAAAATGCGCAAAATGCAGGAAAAGATGCAAAATGGGCGTGAGCGACAAAATGTGCGCGATGTGTGGACGATATAGACGATATCCCTGTAAATCATAGAGAAATTCAATGAATCTGTCCATATTTCACGGCTTCTTAACGCCGCATTTGACGCTGCTTTTTGTGAAAACGGCTATGGAAACGGAATCAAAGCAAACATTTCACGTTAAAAATGAAAGATATATTGCATTTTGCCTGAGCTGTGCAGGAATTCTTCCGTTTCCTTGGTGATTCTGACTGTTGAAAAAAGAAAAAAAGAAGTTAGAATAGAGCCTCGCGAAATGAAACGGAAGAATTTGGATAGAGATCAGAGAGTTTGGGAGGAGATCAATATGTCGTATCACTTTTTGCTGGATCTTGCGCTGATTCTGCTGAGCACGAAGATTCTGGGCCTCATTGCGCAGAAGCTTCAGATGCCGCAGGTCGTGGGCGCGCTGATCGCGGGCCTGATCCTCAGCCCCGCGGGCCTTGGCCTTCTTTCGGAAACGGAGTTCACCAAGCAGCTCAGCGAGCTTGGTGTCATCGTGCTGATGTTCTCCGCCGGTATGGGCACGGACGTCAACGAGCTCAAGCACAGCGGCAAGGCGGGATTCATGGTCGCGGTCCTTGGCGTGGTTGTGCCGTTTCTCATGGGCACGGCGCTTGCCTGGGGCGCGGATGAGCTCGGACTCATCGAGAGCACCGGCTTTATTGAAAATATCTTCATCGGCACCATCCTGACGGCCACGTCCGTGAGCATCACGGTCGAAACGCTCAAGGAGATGAAAAAGCTCGAGACCAAGGTCGGCAACACGATTCTGGCCGCCGCGCTCATCGACGATGTGCTCGGCCTGATCGCCCTGACGCTCGTTTGCAGCCTTGCCGGCGGTGACGAGAGCATCGGCATGGTGCTCCTCAAGATCGTGGGCTTTTTCGTCTTTGCCTTCGTGGTCGGCTTTGGCGCGAACCGCATCTTCTGCTGGATGCTCAAGCGTCAGCACGGTTGGGCCAGCCACAGAAACTCCGTGTTCGCCTTTGTCCTGTGCCTTGTGATGGCCTACTGCGCCGAGAAGTTCTTCGGCGTGGCAGATATCACGGGCGCTTACGCCGCGGGCCTTGCCGTCGCGTGCACGCCCAAGGGCACCTACATCCAGACGAAGTACAACCCCCTCGGGTATCTTCTGCTCACGCCGGTGTTCTTCGCGAGCATCGGTATCAATGTGCAGATCACGGGTCTGACGGGCGGCATGGCCGTCTTCTCGATTTTGCTGCTGCTTGTTTCGATCATCTCGAAGCTCCTCGGCTGCGGCCTTGGGGCCAAGGCGTGCCAGTTCACCACGCGCGAGAGCATCCAGGTCGGCGTGGGCATGGCCTGCCGCGGCGAAGTCGCGCTGATCGTCGCCAACCGCGGCCTTTCGATGGGTGTGCTGTCGCCCGCGATGATGACGCCGGTCGTCATCACGGTCGTATGCGGCACGATCCTGACGCCGATTTTGCTCAAGCTGTCCTTCCGCGGCCATCAGGAGACGGAGCTGGTGCAGAACAACATCGCCGACCGCATGGCCAAGCACCGGCAGCTCGATATCATCACGCAGCAGCTTTTGCAGCAGGATGAACAGCTGATGAAAAAGAACTGAGCGCAGCGCAATGAAATAAAAAGAGCTTTCTCCTGAAAATCGGAGAAAGCTCTTTTTTGATTTTAGGACGCTACCTTTTCCTGCGCGGCGCACTCGCGCAGGATGCGACAGAGCGCGTTCACATCCTCTTCCCGCGTCGCCCAGCTTGTGGCAAAGCGGATGATGCTGTGCGTCTCGTCATATTGCTCCCAGACGGAGAAGTCCACGCGCTCGGCGAGCTCTTTGCGCTGCTGCTCACTGACAATGCAGAAGCTCTGGTTCGTCGGGGAGGGGAAACAGGGCAAATAGCCGTTTTCCGCCATCGCGCGCCGGATAGCGTCGGCGTAGCGAACGGCGTCTGCGCCGATGCGCTCGTAGAGCCCATCGGTAAAGAGCGTGTCGAACTGGATGCCTAGCAGCCGTCCCTTGGCGAGCAGCGCGCCGTGCTGCTTGATGATGGTGAAAAAGTGTGGAATGAGCCCCGGCTGGGGAATGACGACCGCCTCGCCGAGCAGCGCGCCGCATTTCGTGCCGCCGATGTAGAAAATGTCGCACAGCGCGGCAAGGTCGCGCAGTGTCACGTCGTTTTCAGGACAGGCGAGCGCGTAGGCAAGGCGCGCGCCGTCGATATAGAGCGGCAGGCGCTTTTCGCGGCAGAGCGCGCTGATGGCCGCGAGCTCCTTTTTGGAATAGAGCGTGCCGTACTCCGTCGGCTGGGAGAGGTAGACCATCCCGGGCATGACCGTGTGGTCGCGGTTCGCGTCGTCCTCGTACTGATCAAGCAGTGCGCGGATTTGGGATGCGGTGATCTTGCCGTTCTCCTGCGGCAGCGTGAGCACCTTGTGCCCGCCGAACTCGATGGCACCGGCCTCGTGCACGCTGATGTGCCCCGTGTCCGCGGCGATCACACCCTCGTAAGAGCGCAGCAGCGCGTCGATGACGGTCGCGTTCGTCTGTGTGCCGCCGACAAGGAAGTGAATCTCCGCGTTCGGCGCGCCGCAAGCGGCGCGGATCTTCTCGCGCGCGGATTCACAGTATTCATCCGTGCCGTAACCGGTGGTCTGCGCAAAATTCGTTTCGCACAGGCGCTGCAGGATGGCGGGATGCGCGCCCTCAAGATAGTCGCAGGAAAAAGAAAGACGATGCTCCATGAAAAAAGACCTCGTTTCAAAAACAGAATTGACGGTTTCTGACTGCTATTGTAGAATAAGAGAAAACATGACGCAAACGGTTATTTGAAATGAAAAACATGATATAAAATCATGGATAGGAGGGCGTATGGAAGCGGTCAAATGCGAGGCGTTCCTTGCCGCGGCAGAGCTCGGCAGCCTGACGGCCACGGCGGAGCTTTTGGGCTACACGCAGTCAGGCGTGACGCGCATGATCGGCACGCTGGAAGAAGAGCTCGGCTTTCCGCTGTTTCTTCGCAGCAAAAAGGGCGTGCAGCTCACGGAAAACGGAAAGCTCATGCTGCCGCTGCTGCGCGAGGTCGTGCGCGCGCACCACAACGCCGAGCAGCTCAGCGCGGAGATCGGCGGCGTGTCAAAGGGCTCGCTGACGATCGGCTGCTATTACAGCATTTCGGCCCTGTGGATGCCAAAGATCCTGACGGCGTTCCGCGCCCGCTATCCGGGCGTGACCGTGCGGATGCAGGAGGGCGGCAACCTCGAGATGGCGCGCTGGCTGAACGAGCGCTCGGTCGACTGCTGTTTCGGCGCGCAGATGCACGGCGACAAGTACGACTGGCTGCCTGTCTTTCGTGACGAGCTCGTCGCGTGGCTGCCGCGCGGGCACGAGTTGGCCGCGGCGGATTCGTTCCCGCTTTGCCGCTTGCAGGAAGAGCCGTTCATCCACACCTCGCCCAATCACGACACCGACCAGGACCGCCTGCTCGAGCAGCACGACCTGCACCCGCAGACCTGCTTTACGACGCGCGACGGCTTCACGACCTACAACATGGTCGAGGCGGGGCTCGGCGTCAGCTTCAACCAGCGGCTCATCTCGCGCAAGTGGAGCGGCACGGTGGCGGAGGTCCCGTTCGACCCGCCGCAGTTCGTGACGCTCGGCATCTCGGTCCCGTCGCTCAGGGAGGCCTCGCCCGCAGCGAAAAAGTTCATTGCCTGCGCCATCGAGACCGTCACGGGCGGGGAGAAGAGCCTTTGATAAGAAAAACGCTTCGCAGAACTTTTGCGAAGCGCTTTTTGCCCAAAAGCCGTTTATTTGAGCTCGGCGGTGAAGGTGATCTTCCCGTCGTCCACGATGGCGCGGATGGAGCCGTGGTGTCCCTCGGCGATCGAGCGCGCGATGGAAAGGCCGATGCCAAAGCCGCTGCCCGACGAGCGGGATTGATCGGCACGGTAAAAGCGGTCGAAGAGCTTCTGCGCGTTTTCCGGAGCAACATCCTCACAGGCGTTCGACGAGCGGAGGACGACACCGCGCTTCGCCTTTTCGAGCGAGAATTCAATGGGGGAATCCGGCAGTGCATATTTGACCGCGTTGTCGAGCAGGATCGAGACGAGCTGGCGCACGGCGTACTCGTCGCCGCGATAGGTGAGGCCGTCCGTGATCGAAAGGCGCAGCTCGTGCCCCTTCGACGCGGCGAAGTCGACGAACGTTTCCGCCGTTTCGCGCACGGCGTCGCTCACGGGGAAGTCCTTCATCCTGAGCGGCGAATCCTCCTCGTCCATGCGCGAGAGCGTGACGAGCGAGTTGACGAGCGAGGTGAGCTTTTCCGTCTGCGCCATCGCCTTGTCGATCCATTTCTGCTTGCCGGTCTCCATTTCGAGCACCTTGAGGCTCGTGGCAATGACGGTGATGGGCGTTTTCAGTTCGTGGCTCGCGTCGGTGATGAACTGCTTCTGCTGCTGCGCGCTGCGAACCACTGGGTCGATGGCCCGGCGCGAGAGCAGCACAACGAGCAAAAAGACAAGCAGGACGCATGCCGCATCGGCGAGCAGCGACCACACGAGCACCACGCGCATCGCGCGCAGCTCGTGGTAGCAGTCGAGGAAGATGGCGATATTCTCGCCGTCATCCGTCTGCGCGACGAAAAAGCGATAACTGTTGAAGTAGCCGTAGCCCGCGCCGTGTGCGAGCGCGGCGGAGAGATATTCCTGCGTATCATCCTCCGTGACGGAGGCGATATTGTCGAGGCCTGCCTGTGTCAGCGTGCCGCTTGATGTGTAGTGCAGGACAAAAAAGCGCGTGGAGAACGGCGTTTCCGCCGTGAACGGCCCCTCACGCCGCGCGATTTTGTCGTCGGGCGGGGCCTGCGGCGTCTGTGAATCGTCCGCACCGTCGGGCGGCGCGGGGGCGATGTCGCCGTTGCCGTCGTCATTTTCCGGCGGCGTCGGCGCGTCGGCGCTGTCCGGCAGCTGAAAGCGCGAGTGGGGGATGGTGCCTGCGTTCTCGTAGATGAGCGTCAGCGTTTGCTTCAGGTCGGAATCGGTCGAGACGTAGTTGGCGATGTTCAGGATGATCGTCAGCAGCATCATCACCGCCGTGACGGAGAGCATCGCGATACGGATGAAGCGGTTTCGCAGGCGCTTGATCATACGCTCTCCTCCAACACGTAGCCGAGGCCGCGGTTTGCCTGCAGGGTGACGTGCGAGCCGATGGACTTGAGCTTTTTGCGAAGATTCGAGATGTTCACCCATACGACGTTGATCTCCGCCTCATTATCCCAGCCCCACACGCGCTCCATGATGCGCTCGGCGGAAAAGACCTGCCGCGGCGAGCGCATGAAAAGCTCCATGATCTGGAACTCACGCCCGCTCAGGCGGATGGAGTCCTTCCCGCAGCTCAAATTGCCGCTGCCGGGGTCGAGCGTCAGATCGCCGTAGGCGAGCACCGTCGGCTGGTAGGCCTCGCTGCGGCGCAGGATGGCGCGCACGCGGCTCAAGAGCTCGTCGGGGTCGAAGGGCTTGGGAAGATAGTCGTCCGCGCCGGCGTTGAAGCCCGTGATGCGGTCACTCTTCTGGCCCTTGGCCGTGAGCATCATGATGGGCGTTTTCGCGCCCTCCTGCCGCAGCTTTTCGAGCACTTGAATACCGTCCATCTTGGGCATCATCACGTCTAAAATGACGGCGTCGTATGCGCCCGACGAGGCATATTCATAGGCGTCGAAGCCGTTGTGCACGGCGTCGACGGAAAAGTGCTTTTTTTCAAAAAAGACCGTCAGCGCCTCGGCAAGGTCCACTTCATCTTCTGCAATCAGCAGCCGCATAAAAGGTCCCCCCTCTGATTCTGATAGTAAGTGTAGTATAAAGAGCGTGCGGGCAAAAATCAAGATGCCTCAGAGCGCGTCTTTCGTCGCCTCGCGCCCGCAGGTGATGTTGAGGTTGCCGTTGCGGCAGCGCAGTTCGTCCAAAAACGCCTTGGGCGCGTGGTCATCGGGGAGCGTGACGCGGTAGGTGAGCTCGTAGAGCGTGCCCATGTTGCTCGTTTTCACGCGCTCAAGCACGCAGGACTTGGTGTACTTTTCAAAGAGATCGTCGAACAATCCGTCGTAGTCGAGGCTTTCGGGGATCGTGATCCTGAGCACGCGCTCGTGCTCGTCCGCGCCGCCGAAATTCACCGCCGTGAGCAGCAGCATCACCGCCGAGACGATGGCAAACGCCATGACGGCGAGCCATACATAGCCCATGCCGGTCGCAAGGCCGATGGCCATCGCGAGGAACAGCGCTCCAATCTCCTTCGCTGTGCCCGGCGCGGAGCGGAAGCGCACGAGCCCAAACGCACCCGCCACGGCGACGCCCGCGCCGAGGTTGCCGTTCACCAGCATGATGACAAGCTGCACCACGGCGGGCAAAATCGCGAGCGTGACAGCGAAGCTCTGCGTCGTACGCGAACGGTACATGGAAACGAGCGCCGTGCCGACGCCGAGCAGCAGCGACACCGCCGTACAGATGAGAAACGAGACGAGCGTCAATTCGCTTCCTAAGATCGAGTTAAGCACAGAAGGTATCCTCCTTTAAATTGGTCGTGTGGACGCCTGCGGACAACTCGTCACGGTAGCAGGCACCGTATTTGGAAAACGACGCGGGGAACGCCCCGACGTCGGAGAGTAGATGGCAGAGCCACAGCGGGCACGCGCCGGGAATCTTGACCTCCATCAGCACATCGCCGCAGGGCAGCGCGATGGGCGCGCCGTGGTCGCCGAGGCGGAGGTCGACATCCGTGTCGCGCCACCGTAAGTTCGTGTCGAACGTGATGCGGAGCTGCGGATCGTCGATGCCCGCAAAGGCGAGCCGGTCGTAGCCGATGAAGACCTTGGGCGCGGTGTGATAAAACGACTGAAAATAGCCGATCTCACGTCCGATCTGGCCGAAGTTTTCACCCGGCAGCTCGCCGGAGAGAAACGTCGCCACATTCTGAATGCCCGTTGTGATGCGCCGCTTGTAGACGACGCCGTCGAACTTCTTCTTGAGCTCGACGAAGACCTTGCCGTCCTCCTGCGGCACGCCGTAGCTGCGCACGCGCAGCTTTTCCTTATAGACGGGCTTTTCGAGCGACGCGCGAATTAGGCGGTAGTCGTCGGTATCATAATAAATGTTGCAGATGGTGTACTCGCCGTACGCGTCCTTTTTCATGTAGGGAGTCATCCGCTCCAATAAAAAACGCTGCTGGGAAAGGGTCAGGCAGTATTTCTTTTCATATCGTTCAAAACAGCATTGGATCGCCATGGTGTCGAACCTCCTTTGTGCGCTCAAGTATGAACGCGCAACCTAAAAGAAACCTAAAGGTAAAATCTTTATTTTCTTTAGGTAACCTTTAGGCAAAGCGGGTATGCTGTCGCCAGGCTCAAAGGAGCGGGCGCAGAGAGTGAAAAAAGCTCGCGCCCGCCCCGGGGGGACCATGCGAGATCATTGATTGAGGAGATATTATGATGAAAAAACTACTGCCTTTCCTGTGCGCGTCGGCGCTGGCGCTGTCGCTCACGGCCTGCGCCGGTACGATAAATAATAGTACGGCGGACACGGCAAGCAATGTGACCTTTACCTTTACAGACAGCGGCGTGACCGCTGCGGGCAAGACAGACACGGGCTACGAGATCGACGGCACAGCGCTCACGATCACGTCGAGTGGTACCTACACCGTCTCCGGCAGCTGCGCGGACGGCTCCATCAAGGTGAAAAAGAACACGACCGGCGTGACGCTGGTGCTGGACGGCCTGACACTTACGAGTGAGAACACCGCCGCCATCACCTGCGGCAAGTCGAGCGAGGTGACCATCCTTGTTTCCAACGGTACGGAAAATTCCCTGAGCGATACCGAGCAGAACAATGACGACAACTACCCCGAAAACGAAAATGCCGAAAACGCCGTCATTAAGTGTAAGGATGGCTCGCTTGTTACCCTCTGCGGCGATGGAGAGTTGACCATCACGGCCAACGGCAAAAACGGCATCAAATCCGGCGCGACGACGGATGAGGACGACGAAGCGTCGCTCACGATCCGCGATTTGACGCTGAATATCGATGCACCCGTCAACGACGCCATCAACGCCGAGCAGCTTTTGAACGTCGAGAGCGGCACGCTGACCATCGACGCCGCGGATGACGCCATTCACTGCGACTTGGTGCTGAACATCGGTGCGGACGGCACGGACGGCCCCACGGTCGACATCACGAATTGCTACGAGGGCCTTGAGGGCGCGGAGCTGAACGTTTGCTCCGGTGATATTACGATCAACGCCTCGGACGACTGCCTGAATGCGGCAAATTCCGACCTGACGGACTATGACTTCACGATGACGATCTCCGGCGGCACGATCGACGCCTATACCTCCGGCGGCGACGGCTTTGACTCCAACGGTGACCTGACCATCACGGGCGGAACAGTGATCGTGTGGACGGACAACACGGCGGACAACGAGCCGCTGGATACCGACGGCACCATCACCGTCTCAGGCGGCACGGTGCTCGCCGCGGGCGGCAGCAGCGGCATGGGCATGAACCTGGAGGCCGCGCAGTCCTGCGTCATTTACGGCTCAACGGGCTTTGGCGGCGTGCCGGGCGGCGCACAGAGCAGTCTGATCGCCGCGGACGCGAATTTCACGATTGAAGACGCCGACGGCAATGCTGTGTACAGCGGCACAGCCAGATGCGGTGCGAACTTCATCCTCTTCTCATCTGCCGATGTGGTGGCGGACAGTGCGTATACCCTCAAGGCGGGCGACAGCTCCACCGAAGGAACCGCGCAGAGCGGGACGGTTTCCACCGGCATGGGCATGGGCGGCGGCTTCCCCGGCGGCGGACAGAAGCCAGACGGTGAACCGCCCGAGAGCTTTGATGGTCAGATGCCAAACGGCGAGAAGTCAGAGCTTCCTGACGGGGAAGTGCCCGAAATGCCCAGCGGCGAGCGCCACACACCGCCCAGCGGGCAGGGAAGCCCCGCTGACGGCAACGCCCCAGCGGGCGACAGTACCTCCGATACCACTCCAACTGCCTAATGGCAGAGATAAAGAAAAGCAGACGGCTCGCGCAGGCCGTCTGCTTTTTGCTGTCTGTTCGGTTTTACATCGTCTCAAAACCGACGATCACGCCGCCGCGCTCGGCATAGTAGCTGCAAAGACCACGGCAGGGACGGATCTCAATGTCTGCTTCAGGAAAGTGCCCGCGCAGCGAAGCGGCGAGCGCCCCAGCCGCCTCTGGATTTTCGGCGTGGTGGATGCGCACCTTGCCGCCGTGGTAGTCAGCTTCCAGAAGCTTCTGTACCATCGCCGCGCACGTCTTTTTTTCGCCGCGGCATTTTTCAACGGGCTGGATCGTGCCCTCAAGACTTGCGGTGGCGAGGATCTGAATGCCGAGAATGCCGATGGCGCCCGCGGCGATTTTGCTGACGCGGCCGTTTTGCGCCAGATTGTGCAGGGACTTAAGACTGAAGAAGAGGTGCGTGGTGGCAAGATATTCCTGTGCCTTTTCGCAGACCACATCGAAGGGGAGGCCCTTGGCGTGCAGCTCTGCGAGTTTCTCTGCGAGCAACTGCATCTCCGGTCCCGTGCTCAGCGTGTCAAAGATGTGAATTTTGACCTCGGGATGCGACTGGAGATACACGTCGCGCGCGGCCATGGCCGAGGCACAGGTGCCGGACAGGCTGCTTGTGATGGTAATGACGAAAATCTCATCCGCGCCCTCGAACGTCTTGAGCCAGCCGTCGAGGCTGGGGCAGGCCGTGCCGGATTTGCCGTTGTGGGCCGCGAGATAGTCGAGCAGCTCGTGCGTGTCGAGCGTTTCATCGTCCACGAAGTCGCGCTCGCCGGCGCGGATGGTCATGGGCACGCTCTGATAGGTTACGCCCTCCAGCATCGTGAGGTTGGCAGAGGAGTCGGCGATCAGTTTCATCATGGGGAAGCCTCCAAAAAAATAATCGGTTATTCAAAAACCTGTTGTCAGGTGAAATTATCTTTGACTACAATACAACGATTTTCAATAACTGTCAATCGGTTTTTGAAAAACTTATTGACATTTTTTTCACCAAAGTTTAAGATGATGAAAACGCAGTTTGAACGGAGGAGCAGCTATGGACGAAAATATGCGCAGCCGTCTGGCGGAGTCTGTCCGAAGCTTTCATATCCCGCGGCTCGGGGAGATCCCCGACGTGGGGCTGTATCTCGAACAGGTGACGCGTTATGTCAATCAATCCATCATGGGATGCGGGCTCAGTCCCATCACGGCCTCGATGGTCAGCAATTATGTTAAGCAGAAGATCATCCCCGGGCCAGAGAAAAAGGCCTACGGCGCGGAGAGCATTGCGTACCTCATCTTTGTCTCGTGCATCAAGAGCGTCGTCGCGATGGACGACATCCGCGCGCTGATCGGCATTCAGCACGAGACCTACGATCTGCCGACCGCTTATCACTACTTCTGCGAGGAATTTGAAAATCTCATTCGCTATGTCTTCGGCGCGAGCGACCATCTTGCAAGCGTCGGACAGGACGAGTCGGATGAAAAGGAACTGCTGCGCTCGGCGCTTTTAAGCGTGACGCACAAGCTCTATCTCGACGCCTATCTGCGGCTGCTGAGGCAAGACGCGGAGCGCGCACAAAAGGAAACAGAGGAAGCGCAATGACCGTTGAACAGTTTGTCATGGCCTACGGCGCGGAGCAGGACCGTCTGCGCGCCCTGCTGCCGGAGGGCTTTGCCTCGCTGCGGCCGGTGCTGCGCATCAACGCGGAGGTGCGCGACGGCAAAACGCTGCCCGCCATCCCCGAAGAGGAGACGACGCACTATGAAAAGGCGGCTTTCACGGTCGAAAATGCCGCCGTCATCCCCTGCATGCAGGTGTTGGGGGCCTATCAGGTGACGTTCGAGCGCTGATTTTTGAAAAGGGTCTTGCATTTTTGCCCGCGCTTTGCTATACTGCGCAATCGGGAATGAGGTTCTCCCACGGCACTGCCGAAACCGCTTTTTTGAGCTGATGACTTCTGTGATTTTGAACGGTCACAGGGGGCATCAGCTTTTTTTGTGTCCGGAGGAGGGAATTTATGTTAACTTCACTCGCACTCGTCTTTTTGGTTGGCCTTGCGCTGGCCGCGCTGTGTCAGAAGCTGAAGCTGCCGCGCATCATCGGCATGCTGGCGACGGGCATCCTGCTGGGGCCGTGCGTGCTCAACGTGCTGGACGGCTCGATTTTGTCGATCTCAGCCGACCTGCGCAAGCTCGCGCTCGTTATCATCCTGCTCAAGGCGGGACTGTCGCTCGATTTGGGCGACCTCAAAAAGGTCGGCCGTCCGGCGATCCTGATGTCGTGCCTGCCCGCAACGTGCGAGATCATCGGCTATGTGCTGCTCGCGCCGTGCTTCCTTGGCGTCACGCGCGTGGAGGCGGCGGTCATGGGCTCGGTGCTCGCGGCGGTGTCGCCCGCGGTCGTCGTGCCGCGCATGGTGCAGCTGATGGAAAGCGGCCGCGGAACGGACAAGAGCATCCCGCAGATGATCCTGGCCGGCGCATCGTGCGACGATATCTTCGTCATTGTGCTGTTTACAACGTTTCTGCACACGGCGCAGGGCGGCAGCGCCAACGCCGCGGACTTTTTGAGCATCCCTGCGTCGATCGTGCTCGGCGTTGCGCTGGGTGCGCTTGTCGGGTGGTTGCTCAGCCGCTTTTTCGAGACTGCCTATGCCCGAGCGCACTGCATCCGCAACAGCATGAAGGTCATCATCGTGCTGGGGGTCTCGCTGCTGCTCGTCGCGGCCGAGGACTGGCTCGAGGGCGTTGTCCCCGTTTCGGGACTGCTCGCAGTCGTCAGTATGGCTTGCCTTCTCAAGATGAAGTGCACGCCGTTCGTTGCCAAGCGGCTCTCTGAAAAATTCGGCAAGCTCTGGCTGGCGGCGGAGGTCATTTTGTTCGTCCTCGTCGGAGCGGCGGTCGATATCCGCTATATGGCGGGCGTGGGCCTTGCGGCGGTCGGCATGATCTTCTCGGCGCTCATTTTCCGCGCCGTGGGTGTGTGCCTTTGCCTTGTCAGAACGCCGCTCACGGCGAAAGAGAGGCTCTTCTGCGTGTTTGCCTATCTTCCCAAGGCGACGGTGCAGGCGGCCATCGGCTCGGTGCCGCTTGCGGCGGGGCTGCCCTGCGGCAGCATCGTGCTGTCGGTCGCGGTGCTCGGCATCGTCATCACCGCGCCGCTCGGGGCGTTTTTGATGGACACGAGCGCGCCGAAGCTGCTGAGTAAAGCGGAGGAATAAAGAAAAGGACTTGGACGCTTTCGTCCAAGTCCTTTTCTGCTTTTATCAAGTGCTCACACGTCGAGCGCCATATTTGTGCGCTCCATTACCACCACAAGGATGGGAATGAGGATGAGCTGCAAGATGATGCCGGGGATGGCCGTCGTCACTGCACCGGAGAGGAAGAGGGCGAGGCTGAACTCCGTGCCCTGAAGGCCCGCGAGCAGGAACTTCACAAGGCCCCACACAAGGCGGCCCGCGACCATCGCGGAGGTGAGCGAGGCATAGATGCGCCAGCCTGTTTTCGGCAGCTTGCGGTACAGAAGACCGGCGATGGCACCGTAGGTCGCCATTTCAAAGGCCATGGGGATGGCGACCCAGATCGGAGGCATACCGAACATCGAGCGCAGCAGCGGGGAGATAAAGCCGACCGCGAGTCCCCACGGCCAGCCGCACATGAAGCCGCACAGCAGCGCGGGAATGTGCATGGGACAGAGCATGGAGCCGATCTCGGGGATCTGACCGGTCAAAAACGGCAGGACCATCGCCAAGGCGAGGAAGAGCGCGGAATAGGTGAGTTTTCTCACCGGGGAAGCGGTACGGGCAGTTGCAGTGGCAGCGTTGTTCATGGTTTGTTCTCCATTCCTTCGAGCAGCGAACGGATGTGCGCCATGGCGTCGTCCAGAATGGCGGAGGACTTTTTGTCCACGCCCGCGACATACGTGCTGCATAGATTCATCGGGATGAGCACACGGTAGGCATTGCTTGACGCGACGGCGTTTGCCATGGCGGGGGAGATCTCGCCCATCAGCGCATCGGCGATCGCGATGCCGATGGGGCCGACGATGATCTGCGCGCTGCGGCAGGCCACGATGACGGGGTTTTCACCCGTGGCCACGCGGTCAGCGCCCGCGCGGCGCATCACGTCGGAAGCGGCGCTGTTCGTACCGACCGCCATGATCTCGAGGTGCGGGAAGGACTTTTTGATGTTCTCGACCAAAGTTTTGCCGAGCTTTCCGCCCTGGCCGTCGATGACAAGGATCGTCACGGTGTTCTCTTCCTCTCTTGCGTCTTGTTTTCTGCGCGAAAACCCTTGAAAAGACAAAGAAAAGGCATCAATATTCCCCTTGCAGGGAGATTGATACCTTGGTGATACCTCGTTTGCTTTCAGGGAACGCGCGGAAGAAAAGTCAGCTTGTGCCAACGCTGCCGGCTTGTGCCGACGCGGGAATTTTATCAAAAAAGCGCAGGGCTGTCAATCCCTTGCCCCTTGCGAAAGGGGCGAAAAAGCGCTATGATAAACGAAACTTTTTGATAAAGGAACTCCGCCGCTATGACGAATTTTACCGATATTCGCGACTTTCTGCGCGCCCACTGCGCGCGCTATCCAGAGCTGGCGCTTCAGGACGTCTTCAAGGCGCTCTATCAGAGCGCCTTTGGCTGCGAGCATCTGATCGCCGACCCGTCCGCCGCCGCAGACTACATCCGCGCCGAAGCGGCGCGAAGCGGTGAGCGTATCTCCGAGCTCGTCGAGCTGCTCGGCGGCGACTACTGCCGTGTGCACCTCGGCATTTTGCAGGACGGCTTGAGCGCGGAGACGTTTGCGCGGCTCTTCGCCCTCTCTGCGCGGCACGAGGAGTGCGGGCGCGAAAAGCTCGAAGCGATGCTCACCGCCTTGCAGACAATGGCCGACGCGGGCGAGCTGCCGTTTTCTGCGCAGGAGACGGCGGAAGCTGTTGAGAGGTGGCGCAAGGACGGCTTTCCGCCGCTGCACCACTCCGAGATATTTCGGCAGAATTACGCGCCCGCGTACCGCGTCCTGCGGCGCGACTTCGCCCGCGCGCTGCCGCTGTTTGCGCGCATCGACCGCCTGATGGCGGAGCGGGAGCGCGTGATCGTTGCCGTCGAGGGCGGCAGCGCCAGCGGCAAGACGACGCTCGGCGAGCTGCTGCAAAATGTTTACGGCTGCCCTGTCTTCCACATGGACGACTTTTTCCTCCGGCCAGAGCAGCGCACGGAGGCGCGCTTCACGCAGCCCGGCGGCAACGTCGACCGCGAGCGTTTTTTGGAAGAGGTGCTGATCCCTCTGCGCGAGGGAAGACCCGTCGACTACCGCCGCTTCGACTGCGCGACGTTTACCATCGCCCCGCCGCAGCGGATTAAGGCGGGAACACTCAACATTGTCGAGGGCGCGTACTCCATGCACCCCGACCTTGCGCCGTACTACGATCTATCCGTTTTTCTGCCGATTTCGGCAGAAAAACAGCGCGAGCGCATCCTCAAACGGAATGCGCCCGCGCATGCAAAGCAGTTTTTCGACCGCTGGATCCCTTTCGAGCAGCGCTATTTCGACGCGCTCGATGTGCGGAACCGCTGCGATCTTATCCTTTCGGCGGACGATTAAATGAGCGTGCCGCTCGGCGCGATGCCGAGCACATATTCGACCGCAATCGCCACAAGAACGACCAGCAGCGAAATGATGAAGCCGTGAAGCATCGGCTTTGCGCCAGACTTGCACAGCGCCGCGAAGTTCGTATTGAGGCCGATGGCGGCGAGCGCCGCGACCATCAGGAACTTGCTGATACTCTTGAGCGTCGTAGCGAGGCCCGCGGGAATGACGCCGACGCTGCACAGAATGGACATTGCAAGGAAACCGAGGATGAACCACGGGAACACCGACTTCATATTGACCTTGACGCCATGGTCGCCGCTTTGCGCGGCGGCCTTTTTCTTGAGGTGCACGCTGATGGCGGCGAAGACCAGCACCGTCGGGATGATGGCGAGTGTGCGCGTCAGCTTGACCATCGTGGCAAAGTCGCCTGCGGCCTCGCTGAAGGCGTAGCCCGTGGCGACGACGCTCGAGGTGTCGTTGACCGCCGTGCCGGCCCACAGGCCGAACGCCGCGTCGGAAAGGCTCATCGCGCGGCCGAGCAGCGGGAACACGACGACCATGATCGTGTCAAAGAGGAACGTTGCCGACATGCCGTAGGCGATGTCCATGTCCGTTGCCTCGATGACCGGCGCGATGGCGGCGATGGCGCTGCCGCCGCAGATGCCCGTGCCCGCGTTGATGAGGCTGCTCGTCTTCCAGTCAAGCCCCAGCGCCTTGCCGATCACATAGCCGAGGCCGAAGCACGTCGCCAGTGTGAAGAGCATGACGGTGAGCGAGAACTTACCGACCGTCAGCACGGTCGTGATGTTCAGGCTGGCGCCGAGCAGGATGATGGCGAATTTCAGAATTTTCTTCGAGGTGAATTTGATGCCGGGCTTCGTCTTGCCATTCGGCGCGTAAAAGCGGTTCACGATCATGCCGATGAACATCGCGATGACCGACGCGCCGATCAGGTGCAGCCCCGCGGACTCTTCCAGATGCTCTAAAAACTTGGCCACCACGGCGATGACGAGCGCGATGGCGCAGCCGGGCAGCATTTTCTTTACGGATTCGATAAATTTCATGTGCTTTTTCTCTCCTCCAATGCGTGTTGCGGGTGTATTATATCACCGACTTATGATATAATAAAATTATAAATAAGAATATGTCGATTCCTGTTTGTTATCGACAAAGGAGAGAGAACATGGACCAGCGGCTTGAGACCTTTTTGACCGTGTGCGCCACGATGAACTACCGCAAGGCGGCGGAGCAGCTGCATTTGACGCAGCCCGCCGTGACGAAACAAATTCAGGCGCTTGAAGCGCTGTACGGCGTGCGCCTTTTTACCTACGACAGCCGAAAGCTCAGAAAAACGCCGCAGGGCGAAACGCTTGAGATCTACGCCATCAGCCAGCGCTATCAGGACGAGGAGCTGCGCCGTGCGCTCAAACGGCAGGAGAAGACGAGCCTTCGCATCGGCGCGACGAAGTCCATCGGCGACTATATCCTGCTGCCGCAGATCATCCGCTTTTTGAAAGAACCGGACAACGAGCTCTTTTTTACCGTCGACAATACGGCACACCTGCTCGCCCAGCTCGAGGGCGGTGAGCTTGACTTCGTCGTGCTCGAGGGCATTTTCGACAAGAGCCGGTACGAGAGCTTTCTGCTGCGCAACGAGCCCTACATCGGCATCTGCGCGAAAGATCACCCGTTTTCGGGCTGTGAGGTGCCGATGGATGAGCTCTTTTCCGAGCGGCTCATCCTGCGCGAGCCTGGCTCTGGTACGCGAAAGATTTTAGAGCGAGAGCTCATGCAGTGCGGCTACACAATCGAGGCGTTTCGCGCGAATGTCTGCATCAGCAGCTTCAAGCTCATCCGGCATCTGGTGAGCGAGGGCTGCGGTGTGAGCTTCCTCTACGAGGCCGTCGTCAAGAATGATGCGCAGTTTGGGCATTTTTCCTGCCCGCCGCTCACGGGCGTGCACGAGCTGAACGTCGTGTGCCTCAAAAACACCAATGTGCCCGCGCTTGCGCGGCGGTTCCTTGATCTGTAAATTTGGGCAATTCTGCCGATCTGCGCAAAAATGCGGGGAATTGAGCGATATGACTGCGGTTTATGGAATCAGTCAATGGAAAAATCCAACATTTTCCTGTAAAATAGAGCTTGGATAAGATAGGTGATGATCGCCGCGCGATATTTTTGCTGCGCGGCGGCAAGCACACGGTACGCCGCGAAAAGGGAGAGCAGGAATATGAGCGATATCAACGGCAGCAAGCCCACGAATTTCCCTCTCGACGAGAGTAAACTGGATTTCAAAATACCCCGCACGGACGCTCCGCGCGAAAACGTCCTCAAGCTCGGCAGCATGATCACGAACCGCATCGGCCTCAAGGCCACGGCGGACGACCCCGAGTACTGGGGCCTTGCCGGCGTGATGACCGACGAGATGGTCGACGTCGCGCTCAAAATGGGCGTGCGCAAGCCCAAGACGACCGAGCAGTTGATGAAGCTCACCAAAATGGAGCGCGAGCCGCTCGAAAAGCTCCTGACGGAGATGGCGTGGACAGGCATCATCGAGTACAACTGGGAGAACCTGGACGGCAAAAACCCCAAGCATGAAAAGCGCTGGGTGCTGCCGCTGTTCGTCCCCGGCAGCGCGGAATTTCTGAACATGCGCAAAAGCCAGATCGACGAGCATCCCGAGGTCGCGGCGTTCTTTGAGCGCATGACGATGCTCCCGCTCGAAAAGATCACGCCCATGGTGCCGCCGGGAGGCGCAGGCATCGGCATGCACGTCATCCCCGTGGAAAAGGCCATCGAGACGGAGAACGAGTCCGTTGACTTAGAGCACATCTCCTACTGGCTCAGCAAGTACGAGGGCAAGTACGCCAAGAGCATGTGCTCCTGCCGCGCTAGCCGCGCCAAGCTCGGCGAGGGCTGCGGCGATGACGCCGAAAGCTGGTGCATCGGTGTGGGCGACATGGCCGACTACATCGTCGAAACATAGCGCGGCGAATACATCACGAAGGACGAAGCGCTCGAAATTTTCAAAAAGGCCGAGGACAACGGCTTTGTCCACCAGATCACGAATATCGACGGTGAGCAGAAGATCTTCGGCATCTGCAACTGCAACGTCAATGTCTGCAACGCGCTGCGCACATCGCAGCTGTTCAACACGCCGAACCTGTCGCGCAGCGCGTATGTTGCGAGCGTCGAGAGCGAGAGCTGTGTCGCCTGCGGCCGCTGCGTCGAAAACTGCCCCGCGGGCGCGGTCAAGCTGGGACAGAAGCTCTGCACGAAGGACGGCTACATCGAATATCCCCGTCAGGAATTACCCGACGATGTCAAGTGGGGGCCGGAAAAGTGGAGCGTCGACTACCGCGACAGGAACCGCATCAACTGCTACGATACCGGTACCTCGCCGTGCAAGACGGCCTGCCCGGCGCACATCGCGGTGCAGGGCTATCTGAAGCTCGCCGCGCAGGGCAAGTACCGCGAAGCCTTACAGCTCATCAAGCGCGAAAATCCGTTCCCCGCGGTCTGCGGCCGCATCTGCAACCGCCGCTGCGAGGATGCCTGCACGCGCGGTACGGTCGATCAGGCCGTCGCCATCGACGAGGTCAAGCGCTTCATCGCCCAGCAGGACTTAAACGCGGAAACGCGCTTTGTGCCCGAAAAGGTCATTCCGAAGGTCGACGGCGAATTTTCCGAGAAGATCGCCGTCATCGGCGGCGGCCCCGCGGGCCTGTCGTGCGCATACTACCTCGCTGAAAAGGGCTACCGCCCGACGGTGTTTGAAAGGGAAGCGCGTCCCGGCGGCATGCTGATGAACGGCATTCCGAGCTTCCGCCTTGAAAAAGACGTGGTGGAGGCAGAAATCGACATCCTGCGTGAACTCGGTGTCGAGTTCCGCTGCGGTGTGGAGGTCGGAAAAGACGTGACCATCGCGCAGCTGCGCGAGCAGGGCTATCAGAGCTTCTACGTGGCCGTTGGCCTCCAGTCTGGCGGCAAGCTGAACATCCCCGGCGGCGACGCGGACGGCGTCATGGCGGGTATCGACTTTATGCGGCAGGTCAACCTGCATGAAAAGAAGACGCTTTCCGGTAAGGTCGTCGTCATCGGCGGCGGCAACATCGGCGCGGACGTTGCGCGCACGGCGGTGCGCTGCGGCGCGGAGAGCGTTGACCTCTACTGCTTAGAGGCTTACGACGATATGCCGATGGGCGAGGAAGACCGCAGCGAGTGCGAGCGCGACGGCATCACCGTCCACGCCGGCTGGGGCCAGACCGAAATCGTGGCGGAGGACGGCAAGTGCGCGGGCATCAGGTTCCGCAAGTGCACGCGCGTCAAGAACGACGAGGGTCGCTTCGCACCTGAGTTTGACGACAGTGTGAGCGAGCAGGCCGAGTGCACGACGGTTCTCTACTGCATCGGCCAGAAGGTCGACTGGCGCGAGCTGCTCACCGGCACCGCTGTTGAGTTCAACCCCAACGGCACGGTCAAGGCAGACCCCGTCACGTATCAGACGGCGGAAAAGGATATCTTCGTCGGCGGCGACGCTTATACGGGTCAGAAATTTGCCATCGACGCCATCGCCGCGGGCAAGGAGGGCGCGATCTCGCTGCACCGTTTTGTCCAGCACGCGACGTTGACGGTCGGCCGCAACCGCCGCCAGTTCATCGAGCTCAACAAGGAGAACGCTCTGATCCCCGTCAATTACGACACAACGCCGCGCCAGCGCATCGGCTATAACGAGGCGCTGCGCAGGACGTTTAGCGACGAGCGCGTCGCGTTCACCGAAGAGCAGATCAAAAAGGAGACCGCGCGCTGCCTTAGCTGCGGCGCGAGCATCGTCGACCCGAACAAGTGCATCGGCTGCGGCGTCTGCACAACGAAGTGCGCGTTCGACGCCATCCACCTGCACCGCGAGAGACCGGAGTGCAGCAAGATGTACGCCTGTGAGGACAAGATGAAGGCCATCCTGCCGTACATGATCAAGCGTGAGTTCAAGATCAAGCGTGCGGCGAGAAAGAGCAAGTAATGCATGAGCTAGGCATTGTCTTCCACGTCATCAAGAGCGTGGAAAAGATCGGAGAGGAAAACGGCCTGACGAACGTCGCGTCCGTGACGCTCGAACTCGGCGAGGTGTCCGGTGCGATCCCGCACGAACTCGAAAGCTGCTGGAACTGGGCAGTCAAGAAGACCGAGCTTTTACCGGAGGCCGCGCTCAAGATCGAGACCATCCCCGCCGTTACGTACTGCGAGAGCTGCGGGCGCGACTATCCCACCGTGCAGTTTGGCCGCACCTGCCCGCACTGCGGCAGCGAAAAAACATGGCTCAAGCAGGGCAGCGAGATCAACTTAAAGGAGATTGAGGCGATATGACAGAACCCTATAAGATCATCGAGGTGAAAGAGAGCGTCTTCGCCGACAACGACCGCGAGGCCGCACGCCTTCGCACGCAGCTCAAGCAGGACAGAACGTTTCTGCTGAACCTGATGTCCTCGCCGGGCAGCGGCAAGACGACGACGCTGCTGCGCACGCTTGAAGCGCTCAAGGATGAGCTGCACATCGGCGTGATGGAGGCAGACATCGACTCCGACGTGGACGCGAAGACTATCGCGGACGCGGGCGTCAAGACCATCCAGCTCCACACGGGCGGCATGTGCCACCTCGATGCAAGCATGACGGAGCAGGGCCTCAAGGAGATCGGCACGAAGGACTTGGACCTCGTCGTGCTCGAAAACGTCGGCAACCTCGTCTGCCCCGCGGAGTTCGACACGGGCGCGGTCAAAAACGCGATGATCCTCTCCGTGCCGGAGGGGCACGACAAGCCGCTCAAGTACCCGCTCATCTTCACCGTGTGTGACGCACTCATCATCAACAAGATCGACGTGCTGCCGTATTTCGACTTCGACATGGAAAAGGTCGTCGAATACGCGCACATGCGCAACCCAAAGCTCAAGGTATTCCCCCTCTCCGCCAAAACCGGCGAGGGCGTGGACGCTTGGTGTAATTGGCTGCGCGAGCAGGTGCGCGCTTGGAACGGGTGAGAAAAGGGAAAGAGATGTACCGCAAGGTACATCTCTTTTTTTGTTATGCGTCCAGCCGAAAGACCGACGGGTAAATTTGTCCGTCCCTGAATTCGAGTACGCCGTAGGTCGGGCGGCGGGGATCGCCGATCGAACCGGGATTCATCATCATCGGCCGCGACGCCGCGTCCACGAGCGGCACGTGCGTGTGGCCGAAGAGCAGAATGTCGGCGTTCATCTCGAGCGCGCGGTACTGCGCGCGGAGAAGTCCGGTCTTCACCCCTAACGTGTGCCCGTGCGCGATGAGCACGCGGTGATCGTCCAGGATCAGCACGCGCTCAAGCGCTTCAAAGCGCCCGAAGTCGCAGTTGCCGGGGACCTGCTCAAGCGGCAGGCTGGGGAAAAGTTCACGCAGCTCCTCGACATCGCGCCAGCCGTCGCCAAGATGGATGATGCCGTGCGGCTTTACGAGCTCCACCGCGCGCACCATGTTGTCGACATTGCCGTGCGAGTCGGATAGTACCAAGTATTTCATATCGCTCACAGGAACTTGTCGAGCTCGCGCTCGACCTCATCCATTTTTTTGATCTGCGGCTTGTCGATGCGATAGCCGCCCTTGACGACCATGTCGAGCTCACGCAGCGCGCTCAAATTCTGAAGAGGGTTGCCGGAGCAGACGATCAGGTCGGCCTGCTTGTCCGCCTCAATGCTGCCGGTCAGATCGCCGATGCCCGCGAGCTGGGCGTTGAGCTTCGTCGCGCTGTAGAGCGCGAACGCGGGCGTCACGCCGCAGTATTTGACAAAATAGTGCAGCTCGCGCCACATGTCGTAATGTGTGATGTACGGGCAGCCGACGTCCGTGCCGAGACCGACCGGTACGCCCGCGGCGAGGTTTGCCTTTGCGAGCGCGACGATGCCGTCGAAGACGATCTTGCCGTTTTCCTGCTGCTCATACGTCGCGTGCGAAATGCTGCGGTCGAAGAGCGCGTAGGGCAGGGCGGGGGAAATGGTCGAAATTTGGAACGCCTTGCGCTGCTTGAAGAGCGTGATCATTTCATCGCTTGGCTGCGCGCCATGCTCGATGGAGTCGACACCGTTTTGCAGCGCGACCATCACGCCCTCAGGGCTTTCAACGTGCGCCGCGACGATCATGCCGAGCGAATGTGCCTTGTCGCACGCGGCCTTGACAAGCTCGGGCTGCATGCGCAGCACGCCCGGCTCGCCCACGACTTCGGCGTCCAGCACGCCGCCGGTGATCATCAGCTTGATGAGGTCGGGCTTTTCGGCGGCGATCTTTTCGACGAGCGCCGCGGCCTCTTCGGCGGAGTGTGCCTCGTAGGCGAGCGAACCCGCCATGTGCCCGCCGGGGACGGAGACCGCCATGTTCGACGCCAGCACGCGCGGGGCAAGAATTTTGCCCGCCGCGGCGAGGTCGCGAATTTTCGTGTCGTAATCGGCGACGCCGCCGACTGTGCGGATGGTCGTGACGCCGGAGAGCAGCTCGGTTTTGGCGTAGCCCTCGCACATGTTGACGCCGATCCTGTTCGTCAGCGCGCAGAAGGTGATGAGCTTGACGAGCTTTTTGGGGTCGCTCGCCTTCTTTTTCGGCTTGCCCGAGGCGGGCAGGTGCACGTGCATGTTGATGAGACCCGGCAGCACATATTTTCCGCCGAGGTCGACTGCCTCATAGCCTGCGGGGATATGCTGTGCGTCGACGATCTCATTGATTTTCTCGCCGTCGATGCACACGGCCTTGCCCGTCTGCGGCTCCATGTGCTCAGAGCCGTCGAGAAGCACGCAGTTTGTCAATGCGTACTTTTTGTCGTTGTGGTACATCGGAGTGTGCGCCTTTCCTGTTATCGAATCTGGCCGCTGCCGGTGATGACGTATTTATAGGTGCTCAGCTCGTCGAGCCCCATCGGGCCGCGCGCGTGGAGCTTCTGCGTCGAAATGCCCATCTCGCAGCCGAGGCCGAACTCCCCGCCGTCGGTGAAGCGGGTGGAGACGTTGACGTACACCGCCGCGCTGTCGACCTCGTCGACAAAGCGGTCGGCCGCGGCTTGGTTCTCGGTCACGATGCAATCGCTGTGGTGCGTCGAGTGATGCTGGACATGCGCGATGGCCGCATCCAGATCATCTACGACCGCGACGGCGAGAATGTAATCGAGAAATTCCGTGTCGAAGTCGAGCTCCGTTGCCGCCGTGCCGGGAATGATCTCCGCCGCGGCTTCGTCGAGCCGCAGCTCGACGGGGACAAGGCCCGCTTCTCTACGCTTGTCGACAAGCGCGGCCTTGAGCTTGGGGAGAAATTCCTTTGCAATGTCGCGGTGGACAAGGCAGACCTCCTCCGCGTTGCAGACGGACGGGCGGCTCGTCTTGGCGTTTTCGATGATCTTTACCGCCATGTTGAGGTCAGCGTTCCTGTCGACGTACACATGGCAGATGCCCGTGCCGGTCTCGATGCAGGGAACGCTTGCATTTTCCACGCACGCGCGGATGAGCCCCTTGCCGCCGCGGGGGATCAGCAGGTCGACAAGGCCGTCCGCCGTCATCAATACCTGCGCGCTCGCATGCGTTGTATCCTCAACGATGTTGACAATGTCGGAATCGCCGCCGACGGACTCAACGCCCGCCTTGAGCGCCGTGACGATGGCGTGAGAGGAGCGATAGGCCTCCTTGCCGCTGCGCAGCATGCAGACGTTGCCGCTCTTGATGCACAGCGCCGCGGCGTCCGACGTGACGTTCGGGCGGCTCTCGTAGATGATGGCGACCAGACCGAGCGGCACCTGCCGCTTGGTGATGGTCATACCATTGGGGCGCTTGAACTGCGCGAGCGCGCGGCCCACGTGGTCGGGCAGCGCCGCGGCAGCGCGGATGCCCTCTGCCATCGCGTGGATGCGGCTCTCCGTCAGGGCGAGACGGTCGAGCATCACATCGGAGATCGTGCCCTTCGCCGCCTCCATGTCCTTGGCATTTTCGCGCAGGATATCTTCGCTGTTGGCCTCAAGGCTCTCCGCCATCGCGAGCAGCAGCCGGTCCTTCTCCTCGGCGCTTGCGCTGCGAATGCTGCCCCAGGCAGCTTTTGTGCGTTCCAGAAGTTCGATCGTTGTCATGCTTCATCCCTCTTTGCCAAAAATCTTGTGCCCACGCGCTTGCCCGCGGCCACATCGTAGAGTACCTCGGGCGACTGGCCGTTGGCGATGACCATTTCGCAGCCTGCTGCCGTCGCCATCTGCGCGGCGCGGAGCTTGGTCGCCATGCCGCCGGTGCCGAGGTTCGACCCGCTGCCGCCGCCGAGCGAAATGATGTGCTCGTCGATCTTTTCCACCGTGTCGATGAGCTTCGCGTCGGGGTTCTTGCGCGGGTCTCCGTCGAAGAGCCCGTCGATGTCCGAAAGCAGAATGAGGAGGTCCGCCTGGATCGTCACGGCCACGATGGCAGAGAGCGTATCGTTGTCGCCGATGCCGAACTCCTCGGTGGAGATGGTGTCGTTCTCGTTGATGACCGGCAGCGCGCCGAGCTCTAAAAGCCGCGCGAGCGTGTTGTGGAAGTTCTGCTTGCGCACGCCGCCCTCTTCGATATCCGGTGCGGTGATGAGCAGCTGTGCCACGGTGTGGTTATACTCGGTGAAGAGCTTGTCGTAAATGTACATCAACTCGCACTGGCCGACAGCGGCGGAGGCCTGCTTCGTCGGCACGTCTTTCGGCCGTTCGCTCAGGTTGAGCTTGCCAAAGCCCATGGCGATGGCGCCAGAGGAGACGAGGATGATCTCGTGTCCCATATTTTTAAGGTCGCTTAAAACCTTGCACAGCTTTTCCATACGCTGGATGTTCAGCCGCCCCGTGGGGTGTGCCAGCGTGGATGTGCCGACCTTGACGACAATTCTCATATCGTGATCCCTCCGATCAAAGCGGGCGCGCGATGCGCGCGGACGCTGGAATTTGCCCATTATTATACCGCGCCGATTTGCATTTTGCACTCTTTTTTTGCAAATTTTGCGCCGTAATGACACAGTAAAGTGAAAAAGCACAGGCGCGCGAAAGCGCGCCTGTGCTTTTTTGTGAGATTCTGCTTAAAACGGCTTTTTCGCGACCTCTAAAATCACGTCGAGCATGCCTTGGATCTGCGGGGTGATGACCTTGTTGCGGTGATAAAGCACCTGCCGCCACTGGCTCATCTGACAGTCGGCCACAGGGATGATGGCAAGGTTGCCCTTGTGAATGCTCATCTTCGCCGTGTAGCGCGGCAGCACGGAGAGATACTCTGGATTCTCGCGGATGAGCTTGAGCGCGAGCGTGTCGCTCTCGAGCTCCAAAAACGGCTCGACACTTAGATCCTGACGGGCAAGCTCGCGGTCGAACTGGTCGCGGTAGGGGTTGCCGTGGTTCATCAGGATGAACGGGTGCGACACAAGGTCGGCAAGGTGCACATCATCGCGGGCAGAGAGCGGGTTTTCCGTGTTCGTCACGATGACGACGTCCTCCTGCGCTTCAAAGACTTTGACAAACTGCGTGTCGAAGATCTGCTCATCGAGCGTGTAGATGATGTCGAGCTCATTCTTGACGAGCATTTCGGTGATGGAGGCGATATTGCCCGCGTGCAGGCTGATCTGCACGTGCGGAAAACGCTCGTGGTAGAGCGGCACGATGTTAGAGAACGAGGCGGTGAGCAGTGAATTGAGCGTGCCGACGCGCACGGTGCCGCTCAGCTCGGAATCCGACGAGGCAAAGGCGCTGGCACGCGCGATGGCGCTCACCACGTCGCGCGCGTAGGAGACAAAGTCCTTGCCGTACTGCGTGATGGAGACCGTTTTGCCGATGCGGTCAAAGAGCTGCACGCCCAGCTCGCGCTCGAGCTGCTGGATCTGCACCGTGACGGCGGACTGGGAATAATCCAGAGCTTCCGCCGCACGGGAGAAGCTCTTGAGCTCCGTGACTTTTAAGAATGTGACCAGGTTGCGGACTTCCATGGCTGTCCTCCGATTCAAATTTGTAATACATTTTCAAAAATATATTAGTGGAAATATCTTAATTTGTCAATAGACGCATTATAAAAAATAATGAGTCGGGCGAAAAAGTCGGCCGTGGACACACGGCCGGCTTTTTATGAAGGGGATCAGTCCTTGTACTCGTGGTGCAGCAGCTCGTGCGCGCGCTCATTGAGACCCGCGGCATACATCGCGTCGAGGACGGGGTTGCGCTCGCTGCGCTTGAACATCGCGCTGCGGTCGATCTCGTACAGGCCGTGGGCGCGCTTGAGCTTGGTGCTCATCAGCGCGTAGGGCTGGCCCGCGCCGCCGACGCAGCCGGTGCGGCAGGACATGACCTCGACCAGGTCGACCTCGACCTCGCCGTTTTCGATTTGATCGAGCAGCTTTGCCGCGTTGGCAAGGCCGTGGGCCAGGGCGACGCGCACGTCGCGCCCGTTAACGGGGATGGTCACAAAGCGGACGGCCTCCGTGCCGCGAAGACCGCTGTGCTCGAGCATGCGCAGGACGTTTTTGCTCTTGTCGGGCAGGCAGCAGCGGAGCACCGCCTCCGCCACGCCGCCGGAGGTGCCGAAGATCTCGGCCGCGCCGCTGCCCATGCCGAACGGCAGGTCGGGCGACTCCTTTTCGAGCATCTGGAAGCGGATGCCGGATTCCTTGATCATCTTGATGACCTCCTGCGTGGTCAGCACGAGGTCGACGTTCGGTACGCCGTCGCGGCGGAATTCCTCACGTCCGGCCTCCATTTTCTTGGCTGTGCAGGGCATGATGGCGATATGGAAGGTCGTGCGGCCGTCGGCGGCGTCCTTTTCGCGGTACTTGTCCTTTAAGACCGTTGCGAACATTTGCATAGGCGAGAGTGCGGAGGACAGGTTCTTGATGAACTGCGGGCGCTCCTGCTCCACATAGCGCACCCAGGACGGGCAGCAGGATGTCATCAGCGGGAGATTTTCGCCTGTTTCCAGGCGGCGGAGGAATTCCTTCGATTCCTCGCGCACCGTGAGGTCCGCGCCGAAGATCGTATCGTAAATTTCGTCCGCACCCATGATCTTGAGTGCCGTGACGAGCTTGTCGAGCACATTTTCGCCCGCGGGCAGACCATAGGCCTCACCGATGGCGACGCGCACGGCGGGCGCGATCTGGATGACGACACGCTTTTGCGGGTCGTGCAGGGCACGCCACGCCGCGCCGATGTCGTTTTTGACGGTGATGGCGCCGGTCGTGCACACGGCGGCGCACTGGCCGCAGCTGACGCAGTGCGT
>ERZ780168.950-NODE-950-length-32943-cov-10.114327_pt1 | contig 32943 bp, 26 predicted proteins | sample MGYA00510981_ERZ780168 | MGnify/ENA primary metagenome ERZ780168 (study PRJEB29588, sample SAMEA2158769) | human gut metagenome | biome: human gut; feature: human-associated habitat; material: faeces | place: Denmark | collected 2008/2010 ...
TTATGCCACTCGTTCGCAAGTGCAAAGAACAACACGCACTTGCTCACTTGTACAACCGTCTTGCTCGGCGCTTATTTGCTCGCCGCCGTTGCGGCTCGTGTTCCGTCTTTTTAGTCGCACAGTCCGTTAATAAGTGCGCTCCGAATGGACAGAGTGCGTGTATAAGTGACCCTTGAATGAGTGAACGTTAAAAAGACCGCTCCACAAGCTCGTAGTCGGCGGTTTTGTCACGTCTTCGAAGTTGCACATTACGTTTATAAGTACACTCCGAATAAGTTTTCGTTTCGGGCGCAACCCAAAAACTTTGTCATTCTGAGCTTGTTGAAGAATCTCGTGGAAACGAAACGATAAACTTTTTTGCGCCCGTGCCAAAATTATACATTATTCATTATTAATTATTAATTTTTACTGTCCACGCATATTTTGCAAAAGTTATCTTTACATTCGCGCGAAAGTTTGTTATAATAAATTATCTTATAAGTTAATATCGGGGGAACAATATGAACTTGAAAGACTACACCCTTAAAATCGGATACGTCGTCGGCGGAAAATACGCCGAAGAATCTGTGGAATATTCGCAGGTGAAAGACGGATATTCAGCGGACAAATTCGACATCAAAGACGACGGCGGAGAAAATGCGGTGAAAATCGTCGTTTATCCGCACGAAGAGTTGCACGTTACGCTTGCAGAACTCATTTACGACCACTATTACGAGAACAAAGAACGCTTTTTTGCAAACGGTTTTCAGTCGTGGACGAGTTCGAGAGAGTATAAAAAAGGCGACGTTCAATACGGTTTGCGTACGCTTTCAAATCTTCCGATAGCGCGCACGTTTTCGGGAGCGAGCGGAGATTATTCTTTCTGCGAATACGGCAAGGATTTGTATCACGGTTTTTCGTATTGCTATTTCCGTATTGACGAAAAGGTGGAACTTGTCGGTTCGCTCAACGAGCGCACGGGTTATACGGTGTTTTATGCGGATATGAAAGAGAACGTGTTCGTCGCAAAGAAAGACGTCGACGGGTTGACGATTGCAAGCGAATATCAATTGTTTGACATCGTCAGGGTGCAAGGGACTTACGACAAGGCTTTCGATGAGTATTTTGCGCTTTATCCGAAGAAAAACACGGGCAGAGTGGAGCATCTTGCAGGTTACACGTCCTGGTATAACTATTATCAGAACATCAACGAAGAGATTATTTTGCGAGACCTTCAGGGCTTGAAAAGAGCGGGAGACGCCGCAAACATTTTCCAAATCGACGACGGATACGAGACGAAAGTCGGCGACTGGACGATAGACGAGACGAAGTTTCCGAACGGGCTTAAACCTATCGTGGACAAAATTCATTCGCAAGGTCTAAAAGCGGGGCTTTGGTACGCTCCGTTTGCAGCGCAATTCGGCGCAAACGTCATAAAAGAACATCCGGACTGGCTTATCCGAGACAAGCACGGCAGAAAAGTGATAAGCGGCATAGCGTGGGGCGGATTTTACGCGCTCGATTTTGAAAAAGAAGAAGTTAGAACATATATCAAAGCGTTTTTCGACAGAGTTTTCGACGAATGGGGCTTCGATATGGTCAAACTCGACTTCCTGTATGCTGCGGCAATTCAGCCAAGAAACAACAAAACGCGCGGTCAACTTATGTGCGAAGCAATGGACTTTTTGAGAGAATGTTGCAGAGACAAGATTATTCTCGGTTGCGGAGTTCCGCTTGCGCCTGCGTTCGGCGTGGTTGACGCGTGCAGAATAAGTTGCGACGTTGAAAACACTTTCAAAGAGAAATTCTACGTGAAAGTGACGAATCAGGAGATAATTTCCGCAAAAATGGCGATGGTCAACAGCGTGTATCGTCGTCATCTCAACGGCAGGATTTGGGCAAACGATCCCGACGTGTTCTTCTTGCGTGACGGCGGCATGAAAAAGGCAGGCTACACGATGCAACAAAAACGCTTGCTTGCGACGGTGAACCACATGTTTGGAGACGTGTTGTTCGTAAGCGACGACATCGGCGAGTACGACAGCGAAAAAATGGAGATTTTGCTTGACGCATACAAGAAGTTTGACGGCAAAATCATTTCTGCCGAAAACATTGCGCCCGAAATAATAAAAGTGACGTTCGAGCAAAACGGAGAGAAAAAGATGCTCGTTTTCGACGACGTAAAGGGCGACTTTATCGTTCAGAAAGCGGATTGACTTTGAATATGATACTCACTCGAAATTTGCAAAAAGTGCGTGACGACGTGAAAAATTGCGGCAGAGAAGTCACACTCATAGCGGCAAGCAAAACGCAGTCGAAAGAAGTCGTGGACGAGTTTATGACCATTGCGCCCGATTTCGTGTTGGGTGAAAACAGAGTGCAGGAACTTCTCGAAAAATACGACTCGCGCTATCGTTGGCATTTTATCGGCAGATTGCAGACCAACAAGGTCAAGTACATAGTCGACAAGGTGGAACTCATACATTCTCTTGATCGTGACGATCTTGCAAAAGAGATAGAAAAGCAGGCGGCAAAACATGGCAAAATCATGGATTGCCTTGTTGAGATCAACATGGGCGCGGAAATATCCAAAGGCGGCGTTTCACCGGAAAACGCGCTTGCGTTCATACAAAGTATGAAAGTTTATCCGCATATCCGCATAAAAGGCGTGATGACGGTGTTGCCCAATCTTGACAAAGACGAGCAACAACTCGGTGCGCTTTGCGACAAACTGCGTGGCATCTTCGAGCAAGCGAAACTCATCGAGCAAGACAATGTTGACATCGAGTATCTGTCTTGCGGAATGAGCGCGGACTATCAAATCGCACTTGCGCACGGCTCGAATATGATTAGGCTCGGCAGAATGTTGTTCGGCGAAAGGGTGTATCCGCAACAATAAAAACAAAAAAACGAAACTATATAACACACAAGGCTGTTTATGGACGAAAGATTTTATCGAAACGATCAAGGCGGACAAGACCGCAACGCTCAAAGGGGATACAACAGAGTGTTCTCGAGAGAGCAAATGCAAGCACCGCAGGGACAAGTGCCCAGTTATACTCAACCGCAGGCTAGCGGCGCAGGCGGAGTGGTGATTTATGCTCCGCGCACCTATCAGGACGTGCAGTTGCTCATTGACCATTTGCGCATGAGAGAGCAAGTCATCGTTGACTTTTCCACGCTCAATCAGCAATCGGTGTATCGCATACTCGATTTTATGAGCGGCGCAATTTACGCGCTCGGCGGAAGCATACAACAAATCACGAGAAATATTTTTCTGTTCGCGCCCGCCGGCGTTACCATAACCGTTCCGCCGCAAATACGCGGCTAAGGAGACCGTATGAACGAAGACAACAAAGATTTCAAACAGAAAGTTTCCGCTTATATGAAAGACTGGGTGGTCGTGGCAAAGAAGCGTTGGTGGATTATGCTCGTGGAACTTGCCGTTGTTGCGATTATTCTCGTTGCAGATTTACTCACAAAACAAGCGGCGTGGGATTATCTCAATACTCAGGGAGTAAAGGACGATTTTATCCCCGGTCTCATCAATCTCGTTATGGTTGAAAACAGGGGTGCCGGATTCGGCATATTCCAAGGCAAGACGGTTGCGCTCACCGTCCTCACGTTCATTCTTGTGATTGCGATTACGATATATCTGTTTTTTGCGCTCAAAGAGACGGAATGGCTTCGCATATCGCTCGTTTTCGTGGTGGGCGGCGGCATAGGCAACATTGTAGACCGCATTGCGCTCGGTTACGTACGAGATTTTCTGCAATTTGCGTTCTGGGAGCAATTCCCCGTATTCAACATCGCGGACTCGTTCGTCACAGTCGGCGCATTTATGCTCATAGTGGTGCTTATCGTCATGCTCGTAAAAGAAGGCAAGAAGAATCAGAAAGAGTTTGAAGAGCAACAAGCAAAGGTCGGCACGGATGAAAATCTCGTAGACCCGCTAGACGCACCGAAGAATCTCAATCCCATGCTCAAAGCAGGCGGAGACTTCACGTTTGAAGAAGCGAAAGATGAGAATAAGCCCGAAGAAAAACGTTCGGACGAAGCAGGAAAAGATAACGTTGCGGATACGGAAGTGAACGGAAAAGACGACTCGTCCGTTGAAGAAAAATAATATTACAACCTGAAAAATTCGCGTCGTTTTTCACAAGGCGGCGCGTTTTTGCTTGAATTGTATGGCATACGAAGTCGACAGCGAAAAAATAAGACTTGACACGTTTATAGCGGAAAAGTGGGCTATATCGCGTTCAAACGCAAAAACCGTCATTGAAAAAGACGGTGCTTTCGTCAACGGCGTAAACCGCAAAAAAAGCGGATACGAACTCAAAAAAGGCGACGTCGTCGAGTTTGAATTGCCTGCTCCCGAAGTGCTTGAAGTCAAGGCGGAGAATATTCCGCTCGACATAGTGTATCAGGACGAATACATGGCGGTCATCAACAAACCGCAGGGCATGGTGGTGCATCAGGCAAGTTCGTATAAGAAAAACGACACGCTGGTAAACGCGCTTTTGTACAATCTCGACAGCCTTAGCGGAATAAACGGCGTGATACGTCCCGGTATCGTGCACAGGCTTGACAAAGACACGTCGGGGCTTATCGTCGTGGCAAAAAACGACGAAGCGCACAAGAGCCTTGCAAGTCAGATTGAGAAAAAGACCGCGCGCCGAATATATTACGGGCTTTGCGACGGCAACTTCAAGGAAGACGAAGGCACTGTCGACAAGCCTATCGCAAGAAGCAGAAAAGACCGTAAGAAAATGGCGATTGACGAGACGGGGAGAAGGGCGGTCACGCACTACAGGGTGCTTGAACGGTTCGGCAAATACACTCTCGTGCGTTTTGAACTGGAAACGGGGCGTACGCATCAGATAAGAGTGCACGCGCAAAGTCTGCATCATCCCATCGTCGGAGACGAAGTTTACGGCGGCTCGACCGCTCTTTACCACAACGGACAACTCCTGCACGCAAAAGAACTTATTCTGGAACATCCGCATACGCACGAAGTGATGAAATTCGAGTGCGAGTTGCCGAGATATTTCGAAGACGTACTGAAGAAATTGAGAAATAAAAACAATAATGGCTAAAGGGAAAAAACAAAAACTACTTTCGAGATTCGTTGCGTATTACAAACCGCACAAACTCACTTTTGCATTCGATATGCTTTGTTCGTTCACATTTGCGGTGAGCGGACTTTTATATCCGATGGTTTCACAGCGTATTCTGCGCCAAAGCATACCCAACGGACTTATAAACGAAGTGCTTATTCTTGCGGCGATATTGCTGGGTATATACGGCTTGCGTGCGGCGATGAAGTATTTCATCAACTATTACGGGCATGTCATGGGGGTGAAGATACAGGCAAAGATGAGAAGCGACCTTTTCGCTCACCTTGAAAAACTGCCGTATTCTTTCTATGACGACAACGAAACGGGGCAACTCATGACGCGTATGACCAATGATATTTTCGACATTGCGGAACTTGCGCACCACGGTCCCGAAAATCTGTTTATCACGTCGTTCATCACAATCGGCGCGTTTGCGTATCTTTGCACTATAAGTTGGAAACTTTCGCTCATAGTGTTTGCTTTTTTGCCGATTTTGTTTATTATAGCGTTTGTGTGCAGAAAGAGCATGACAAAGGCTTTCCGCAAGAGCAAGGAAGAGATAGGCAACATCAACGCCACGCTTGAAAACAGTATTGCAGGCATACGAGTGACAAAGGCGTACGTCAATGCCGATTACGAGCAGGAACGTTTCGAGAAAAACAACAAAGGTTACGTCAAGGCGCGTTCTGCGGCGTATAAGGCAATGGGCACGTTCTCGGCGAGCATGAGTCTTGTCACGGAGATATACAACGTCATAGTGCTTCTTGCAGGCGCGTTGTTCTGTATATACGACAAAGAGAACTTCGACTACGTCGATTTGGTTGCGTTTATGCTTTCAATCAACCTGTTCATATCGCCCGTGCAGACGCTTATTGCGTTCTTCGAGCAGTTGCAGGACGGCATTGCCGGATTTCGCCGTTACGTCGATATTATTGACACGCCGACGGAGCAGGAGAGTCCCACTGCGCACGATGTTGACAGACTTGACGGCGACATCGTTTTTGAAAACGTGTCTTTCGGTTACAGCGAGCAACAAGACGTTCTCGACGACATAAATCTTCGCATACCGAGTGGAAAAATGTACGCATTCGTTGGGGCAAGCGGCGGCGGAAAGACAACGCTTTGTCACCTTATACCAAAGTTTTATCCGCTTGACAAAGGCATGATTTATATCGACGGCGAGCCGATAAGCGAGATAAGCAACGATTCGTTGAGAAAAAACGTCGGCATCGTTCAGCAGGATGTGTTCCTGTTTACGGGCACTTTTAAGGAAAATATTGCGTATGGCAAAATCGGAGCAACGGACGAAGAGATAATAGAAGCCGCAAAACAGGCGGATATTCACGAATATATTTCGAGTCTACCCGACGGCTACGACACTCAAATAGGCGAACGCGGAGTGAAACTCTCGGGCGGTCAGAAACAGAGACTGTCCATTGCGCGCGTGTTTTTGAAAAACCCCGCTATACTCATTCTCGACGAAGCCACGAGCGCGCTCGACAACACCACCGAAGCGATAATTCAGAAAGCGTTGTTCAAACTCTGTCAGGGACGCACAACGCTCGTCGTGGCGCACAGGTTGTCTACGGTGCGTAGTGCTGACGAAATCGTCGTGATAAACGGCGGCAAAATAGTGGAGCAGGGCAGTCACAACAATCTTATCGCACTTGGCGGAACGTATAAGAAATTGTACGATTCGCAGTTTTCCGATGCCGTTGACATTGAAGACAACGTCCAGATTTTCTGAACAACGTGGAAAAACGGAACGCTAAATCGATTTTGTTTTTTGCAATTTTAAGTGAAGACAAAACGTAATACGTATAACAAAAAATGCGGACGTTTCGTCCGCATTTTTTATGTCACCGTAAGATGTGAATCGTGGAATTTTATAAATTTTTCGTCGATATATGCAAATCGTCGTCCGTTTGTCTATGTTCCCAAAAAAGTCAAAAACAACGGGTTAGATTGCCGATTATTTCTCGCAAACGATTGCAAACCAGCCGCCGTTCTCTCCTACGTCCGAGCGGATATTCTTAAATCCCGCTTTCTTGACGATTTTGCAAAGTTCGTCTTTTGTGTATACGGTGAAGCCAATCGATTGCTCGTATTCTTCGATGCCTTTTGAAGATTGCGACTCGTTGACGATAAGCAATTGACCGCCTTTTTTGAGCGTGCGATAAACTTCCGCAAGCCCTTTTTCTACGTCCCAGAAATACACGGTTTCGAATGCGGTTACAAGGTCGAAAAGATTGCTCGCAAAAGGCAGACTTTCGGCTTGTCCCTGAACGACTTGCAATCTTCCGTCTTTCACGGCGCGCGAGTTTTTCTTTTTCGTAACCTGAATGCTTGCAGGGGATATGTCAACGCCCACCGCGTTTATCTGTTTTGATTGTTTCAGAATTCTTTCGAGATTTTTTCCACCACCGCAACCGACGTCGAGAACTAGACGCTTTCTTGCAAAATTGACGTGCGACAGTCCCCACACGCCCAACATCGAATAGCGGTTGTTCATGGCGCGCAACTGCCATCTTCCGCGTCTTGTATTTTCTGGATTTTTTACGTTTGCGATATAACTTTGAACGATTTTATTCATGCTATTATTCTCTCCGTATTTCAACAATATGAAACATATTTCATATTCTTATTATAGCACGCTAAAAATTAAAGTCAAACATATGATACTGTGATTTTTTGAATAAAAAAGAAAAAAATATTGTTCAATATGAAAAAATGAATTGCATTTTTTATCATTGTTTGGTATAATCCTAAAAGCAATGAGTTGCTAGTGTGGCTCAGTCGGTAGAGCAGCTGATTCGTAATCAGCAGGTCGCCGGTCCGAATCCGGCCACTAGCTCCAAAAAAAAGTGATATATCTTGCATATATCACTTTTTTTATGCCAACGAACAGTTATTGACCGTGGGCACCTGCTGATTATTTCTTCGGGGTCCCCACAAAACAGTATTGATTTGTGGGGTGAACAAAAGGTCGCCGGTCCGAATCCGGCCACTACTCCAAAAAACGATATGCAATTAATCGACACATGTGACTTTTATTTATTCGCACACATTAAAAAGATGTAGTTTGTTTTTTCACTATAATCTGTGTAAACAAAAGAATGAAATGTTTGAGTTATTTTTGAAAATTCTGAAATACACCTAGATAAAAAATTGAAAAGATGTTATAATTTGTTCAATATAAGAAAGCCGGAGGATATAATGAATTTTAAAGATATTGTCGAGGGTACAAAAGTAATAAATAAAACTGGTGAAATCGGTATCATTATTTCAGTTGGAGATCATATTGTTGTTGATTATGGAAACAGAACAGCGAAGCTAGTAAATGACGCTTTATTGAAAGGCTTTTTAAAACTTGTTGATAAAACAGCACAGGCGAAAATCGATGTTGAAATTGAGAGGCTGAAAGAAAATGAGAAAAAGGCTGCTGAAGAACGAAAAATTGCTGATGAAGAGGCGCGCAAAAAAGCTGCTGAAGTTGCAAAAATGAAAGCAGCTGAAAGATCTGAAAAGAAAACAATTATAGATAAAGCAGCTAGAAAGAAAAATGAAGGAAAGAAGAGTGGTCCTGTTCATCCTTATATCGATGAAAGAAGACGTGAAAACAAGCCGGTAATCTTTTTGGTATGTCAAAATAATACTTATAATGTAGAATCAAGAGATGGATATATTTGGGCGCCAGATAATAAGGCTAAAGGCACAAAAGACTTTTCTTCACATGCTGAAATGGATCAGATCAAAAAAGGTGATATTATTGTCCACCATTTTGCAAATAGAATCTGGGCTATTAGTGTAGCGAAGTCAGATTGTGAAAGAAAAGCTGCTGGAGTTGGACACCCTAGTTGTGGAGAGATAGGCCGTTATGCAGAATTAAGCTATCATTTTTTAAAAAATCCAGCAGATACTTCAAATTTAAAGAATGACAAAATAGCATATGGTTCAATGCAGTACGGTCCTTTTGACAAGAATGGTAACAATAAACAAGGTTTTTATCTTTCTGAATTAGCCAATCAAATCGCTTTTGTATTTTTTGATGCAGCGATTGTTGCTAATCCAACTGACATCGATTTATTAAGTTTTAAAAACATAATTTAGCGGAGAAAAGATATGAAAGACGTGAAAATCACTGCGGTGAGAAAAGTTGAACATAAAGACCTTATCGATGCGTATGAGAATCCCATCGAGCATGCGTGCGACGTGCAAGTCGGCGACGTTTTCGTGAGCAGGGACGGAGAAATGCCCGAAGGCATGTGCGAGAGCGCATGGGGAAGCGTCAAGCAATTCGTTTTGGAACTTGCAAACGGCGGTGGCAATTTTTTCGACGGCTGGATGAAAAATCCGCATAGCGCAATGATTTCCTGCAACGACGGCTTTCGTCCCGTGAGTTTTTATATAGAAACGATAGAATGAGAGTAGTTTTAGCTTTTGAAAACTAATATTTTGACGTTTGGGAATTGTCAATGAAAAGCGAAATTCTTTGAAAAGGCAACTTTGAAAAGGCAAAGTAATACTTGAAATTCCGAATATAGATATATAAATGCGTGCGTGCGCGAAAGCGCGCACCTTTTTATTTATAAAACTTATTTTATAGTTAATAATAATCAATAAATGAGCAAATGCGGAAGCGGTATGATTGCGGAAACCGCAAGTGAAAATTTTTTGAAAAAATTCTGAAAATTATTTGCAAAAACTATTGACTTTTAGCAAAAGCGGGCATATACTGTTAGCAATCAAAGCGAAAGAGTGCTAAAAGCAATCCGAACTATGAAGGTAAACTATGGGAAAAGAGTTGACTGAAAGAAAAAAGAAAATATTGCACGCGCTGGTTGACCTGTATATATCGACGGGACAGCCGGTGTCCAGTTCTGACATTCAGAGCAAGTATTTGCCCGAAGTCAGTTCCGCGACGGTGCGTGCCGAACTCAGCGCGCTCGAAGCACTCGGATATATCGAACAACCGCACACGTCGGCAGGCAGAGTTCCGCTCAAGGACGCGTACAAGTTCTACGTTGAGTCGATAAGCGAAACGGACGATCACAGCAACATGCTCACCGATCAGGAAACCGCGTTCATCAGAGACAAGTTTTTGAGAAGACTCGGCAAAATTCAGGACATGTCGGTTGAAGCGGCGAAGATAATCAGCGACGTGACGAATTACACTTCGTTCATCGTCGAGAAGAACACCGCAGACATCGTAATCGAAGAAATAAAACTCGTTCCGCTCAAACAGGGCAAAGCAGTCGTGCTGATAGTCACGAGTGCGGGAATGATTGCCGACAAGGCGATAGACCTTAAAGACGACGTGAGACCGGAATACGTGGACACGGCGACTAAAGTGCTCAACAAAGTGTTTGCTGGCAAGCGTGTGACGGAAGTCGAAAAAATCGATATAAGTCAGATTGACGACGAATTGAAAGGCTTTTCGGACGTGCTTGACGACGTGCTCGGTATATTGAGAATATATATGAGCGAGCACAGCGACACCAACGTATTCGTGGAAGGCGCGCTCAAAATGCTCGATTATCCCGAATACAACAACGTCGAAGACGCAAAGAACTTCCTGTCGGTTATATCCGATAAGGCGAGCATGAGCGAGATACTTCAAAGCGACGAAAGCAGCATTGAGTTTTCGGTGCGTATCGGCAAGGAAGACAGCGGCGTAGACAAATGCGCGATTATCACCGCAGAGTACAAGCTCGGCGACGAAGTGATCGGTCAGGCAGGCGTCATAGGTCCTGAAAGAATGGACTATAAGAAAGTTATCGGCGTGCTGGATTATATGAAAAAGACGATAAACAGCATTGCTTCAAAGGACGATAAAGATGAGTAAGAACAAGAACAAACAAAACGTAAACGAAGAAGTCGAAACCGAGACCGTCGAGACGGCGGAGCAGGGTGAAGTCGAAACCGAGCAAAAGCCCGATATCGAAATCGACCGCGACGGAATGAACGACGAGCAATATATTGCGGCTCTCGAACAGAAACTCGGACAAGCGATTGCGGAAGCGAACACTTGCAAGGGACTGACGCAAAGATTGCAGGCCGATTTCGACAACTATCGCAAACGCAACAATTCGATTGCCGAAGATATGAAACTTCTCGGGCAATCGATAGTGATTGAAAAGTTGCTCACCGTGCTTGACAACTGCGATCTTGCAAGAAAGTATATACAAGATCAATCCGCATTGACGGGATTCAATATGATGGAAAACCAGATATTGACCGCACTTGCGGGCTTCGGACTTAAAGAAGTCGAGACAGACGGAAAAGAGTTCGACGCAAAGGTTATGCAAGCGGTTGAAAGAGTAAAGGACGAGCAGAATGCGGGCAAAGTCGTTGAAGTGCTTGCAAAAGGATATTTGCTCAACGACAAACTTCTTCGCCCGGCAAGCGTCAAAGTCGGATATTGGGAATAAACAAACAATGCGGCTTTGAGACAAACAATAAACAAGCAACACTCTCGCGAAAGCGGGTGTAAATAAAATAAAAAATAAAGTTTTCTTCCCGAAAGGGAAAAGGAGTAATAATATGGGAAAAATTATCGGTATTGACCTTGGTACAACAAACTCTTGTGTAGCAGTCATGGAAGGCGGCGAAGCGGTCGTTATCCCGAATGCCGAAGGCATGAGAACCACTCCGAGCGTAGTGGCATTCAAAGGCGGCGAAAGACTCGTCGGTGAAATCGCAAAGCGTCAAGCTGTTGCAAATCCCGAACACACCGTAAGTTCCATCAAAAGAGAGATGGGCAGCGATTATAAAGTGAAGATCGACGGAAAGGAATACACTCCGCAAGAGATCTCCGCAATGATTTTGACAAAACTTAAAAACGACGCAGAGAAGTATCTCGGCGAAAAGGTTACGGAAGCGGTCATCACCGTTCCTGCATACTTCACGGACTCTCAACGTCAGGCAACCAAAGACGCAGGTAGAATCGCAGGTCTCGAGGTGAAACGTATCATCAACGAACCTACGGCGGCGGCACTTGCATACGGCATCGATAAGGATGAAAATAAGAATCAGAAAGTTCTTATCTTCGACCTTGGCGGCGGCACATTCGATGTATCCATTCTCGAACTCGGCGACGGCGTCTTCGAAGTTCTTGCAACCGCAGGCAACAACAGACTCGGCGGCGACGACTTCGATAAGCGTATAATCGACTGGATCACTTCCGAATTCAAGAAAGAACACGGTGTTGATCTAACCGGCGACAAGATGGCAATGCAACGTATCAAAGAAGCGGCAGAAAAAGCAAAGATTGACCTTTCGGGCGTCACCAAAGCAAACATCTCGCTTCCGTTCATCGCAATCAAGGACGGTGTGCCTATGCACCTTGATATGGAACTCACTCGTGCGAAATTCGATTCGCTCACCGAAGATCTCGTCAAGGCAACTCAAGGCCCGATGCAACAAGCACTCAAAGACGCAGGACTTTCTTACAATGACATCGCAAAAGTCATCATGGTCGGCGGCTCGACTCGTGTGCCGGCAGTGTACGACTCCGTCAAGAAGATCACCGGCAAAGATCCGTATAAGGGAATCAACCCGGACGAATGTGTTGCAATCGGTGCTGCAATTCAAGGCGGCGTGCTCGCAGGCGAAGTGAAAGATATGCTTCTTCTTGACGTAACTCCGTTGTCGCTCGGCATCGAAACGCTCGGCGGCGTTTGCACAAAACTCATTGACAGAAACACGACAATTCCGACAAGCAAATCGCAAGTGTTCAGCACCGCTGCGGACAACCAGACGGCAGTTGACATTCACGTTTTGCAAGGTGAGAGACAATTTGCTCGCGACAACAAGACGCTCGGCAGATTCGAACTTGTCGGCATCGCACCGGCACCGCGCGGAATACCGCAAATCGAAGTCACGTTCGATATCGACGCAAACGGCATCGTTTCCGTCAAAGCGTGCGATAAGGCAACGGGCAAGTCTCAATCAATCACCATCACCGCGTCAAGCAACCTTACCGAAGCGGACATCGACGCTGCTGTGAAAGACGCAGAGAAGTATGCTGAAGAAGACAAGAAACGCAGAGCGGTGGTAGACGCAAAGAACAATGCGGAACAACTCGTGTTTGCAGTCGACAAGTTCGTAAGCGAAAACGGCGACAAACTCGAAGAAGCAGACAAGAACGCCGTAAGCGAAGCAAGCAAGGCGGCAAGCGAAGAACTCGCAAAGGCAGAGACCGAAGACGACGTCAAAGCAGTCGTTGAAAAACTCACCAAAGTGACGGATCCTATCTTCACGAAGTTCTATCAACAAAACCCCGAAGCGGCTGCAGAAGCGGCAAAGGCTGCAGGCATCAACCCCGAAGATTATCAGGGCGGACAAAATCCTGACGGCGGCGTTGACGGCACTGTTGACTGATAAAATCGCATATATGCGACGATCGATGCGATAAGCGTCGTGACGAATCCGAAACGGGTTTGTCAAAAACAAACGAATGAAGTCAAGGCGCAACGGGCAACCGTTGCGCCAAGGCGTATAAACGCGCCGAGCATTGACAAGGCGCAAGGAAACAAGTATGGCATCAAAGAATTATTACGAAATATTAGGCGTTCAGAAGACGGCGACCGCAGACGAATTGAAAGCGGCGTATCGTTCTCTTGCAAAGAAGTATCACCCGGACGTGTACGCAAACAAATCTGACGCCGAAAAAAAAGAAGCGGAAGAGAAGTTCAAGGAAATCAACCACGCTTACGAAGTGCTTTCCGACGACCAGAAACGTGCGGCGTACGACACCTACGGTGACGAAAACGGACCGCAAGGCGGATTTGGCGGTTTCGGTGGCGGAGCAAGCGGCGGCGCAGGCGGTTTCGGCTTCGATATGGACGACATCTTCTCAACCATATTCAGCGGATTCGGCGGTGGCTCGTCTCGCGCACAGAGTGCGAATATGGCGCAACGCGGTCAGGATATTCTCGTTGGAGTTACGCTCACCTTCGAAGAAGCGGCGTTCGGCGTTCAGAAGACCGTCAACGTCAGACGCGTGGAGAATTGCCCGGATTGCAAAGGCACGGGCGCAAAGGGCGGCACGGCTTTCAAGGTTTGCTCGAAATGCGGCGGCTCGGGTAGAGTTACGATGACTCAACGCACCCCGTTCGGTCAGGTCTCGACGCAGGGTGTTTGTCCCACTTGCGGCGGCAAGGGCAAAATTATCACCGACAAATGCACCTCTTGCGGCGGAGTCGGCAGATTTGAAAAAGTGCGCGAAGTCAAGGTCAATATCCCTGCGGGTATCGATTCCGGTCAACGCGTGAGATATGACAACGAAGGGCACGCAGGCGTAAACGGCGGCGAAAATGGCAGTCTTTACGTCGAAGTCAAAGTGCTTCCGCACAAACTATTCGTCAGAAAAGGTTTCGACGTGCAAATCGACGTGCCTATTTCGTTCACTGACGCTGCGCTTGGTTGCACGATCGAAGTGCCTACGCTCTACGGTAAAAAGGAACTCAAAGTGCCCGAATGTACGCAAAGCGGAACGATACTTACAATCAAGAATTACGGCATAAAGAAACTCAAAGTCGCAACGAAAGGCGATATGTTCGTAAGAATAGTCGTCGAAGTGCCGAAGTCTTTGACCAAGGAACAAAAAGAATTGCTCAAAAAATTCGATGCGGCAAGCGACCCAAAGAAACAGTATCCCATCAAAAAAGCCTACGAAGAGAAACTTTCATAAGCAGAATACAAGGGCAGAAGCCTATAAAGGAACACCCGATGAAATATAAAACTATAACGGTTTTCACAAACCACAACGACGCCGATCTCATCTCGTCAGCAATGTTTGACGCAGGTGCGGGCGGCGTTTCCATTTTAGACAAACAAGACTTTCTCGACCTTATAAAAAGCGACGTAATCTGGGATTACGTGGACGAAAGCGTGCTTATGCAATCGGACGAAGTGAAAGTTTCGACGATATGCGACGTTGACGATAACGAGTTTCTCAAAAGACTCGAAACACGCCTTGAAGAAATGAAAGCGTACGGAGTGAAGTACGGCGAAATCGTCACGGGCGAAATAGACGCCGCGGACTATGAGAACGAATGGAAGAAGTATTATAAACCTATCGTCACGAAGCACGTTACGATCGTTCCGACATGGATAAAGTACGATAAAAAAGACGGAGAACGCATAATGAGACTCGATCCGGGCATGGCGTTCGGTACGGGGTCGCACGCAACGACGAGAATGTGTCTCGAACTCATGGACGTAGACGGAAAAGACGTCATAGATGTCGGTTGCGGAAGCGGTATTTTGGGAATTGCGGCGAAAATCGCAGGTGCAAAAAGCGTGTATATGTGCGACATAGACGAGCAGGCGGTGGAGTTTGCAAGAAAAAATGCCGAACTCAACGACGTTGAAGCGACGATTGAAAAAGCGGACTTGCTGGAAGGCGATATGACGGCAGATTTCATTTTTGCCAACATAACGGCGGATATTCTTATGCGCTTTTCAAAGAGTATAGGAAAACATTTGCGCGAAAACGGAACGATAGTGTTGTCGGGTATCATTGACAGTCGCCTTGACGAAGTGATACAATGCTATGAGTCGGCAGGTTACGAAATAGTCGAGCGTATGGCAATCGACGATTGGCGCGCTTTGAAACTTAAAAAGAAAGCGTAATCCGTGTGAAAACGGCAGTACAATCATGGTTTATCCATTGATTCGCAAAACGTTAACAACATCAAAAGATACGGTTAGAATATGGAAATAAGACGATTTTTTGTCGATAATAGCGATATATGCAACAACATCGTAACCCTTACGGGAGACGAGTTTTCGCATATGGTCAAAGTGCTTCGTTACAAAGTCGGTTTCAAAGCGGTCGTGTGCGCAAACGACGGAATAGAAAGACTTTGCACGGTGAACGAAATAGGGAAAGACTTTGCTACGCTCGTTATCGAACAAGAAAACGTTCAGGACGTAAAGAATGCTCACGTCACGTTGTTTGCGGGACTTCTCAAAAACAACAAACTCGATTTTGTCGTTCAGAAATCGGTGGAACTCGGAGTTGACGAGATAATTCCTTTTGCGTCTCACAATTGCGCAGAAACGAAGTTTTCAAAGGATAGGGCAGAAAAGATAGCGTTAGAAGCCGCAAAACAATGCGGTTCGGCATATTTGTCAAAAGTCGGTTCACTTGAAAATTTCGATGAAGTTCTTGCTCGTTTCAAAGAGTTCGACACCGTTCTTTTTGCTTACGAAAACGAGAAGAAGAATAGAATTAAAGATTGCCGTTTTGACGGCAAAAAAGTTGCGCTTGTCGTAGGCCCCGAAGGCGGATTTACGCCCGACGAGACAGAAAAAGCAAAAGAGTGCGGAGCGACGATAGTCACGCTCGGGAGACGCATTTTGCGCGCCGAAACGGCTTCTATCGTGTCATGTGCGCTTCTTTTAGACCATTTGGGAGAACTTGACTATGAGTGATTTGCCGAAAGTTTCCATTTTCACGCTCGGTTGCAAAGTCAATCAATACGACACCGATGCTATGCTTGCCGTATTCGAGCACGCTGGATTTGAAATCACCGAAGGGCTTGAATTTGCCGACGTGTACATAGTCAATTCTTGCGCGGTCACTGCGGAAGCGGAGAAGAAATCTCGCCAATCGGTTGCGCGCATACTCAAAGTCAATCCCAACGCACGCATATACGTTTGTGGTTGCGCGTCTCAAAACAATTTTTCTCAATTTGCCAAAAACAACGTAGAATATATCTCGGGAACTGACGGAAAAGTCGGTTTTGCAAGAAAAATAGCCGCAAAGTACGTTGGCGATGAAAAATTCGACAAAATCGTTCCCGACCGTTTCGATATAAGTAGGGAATACGAAGACAACGAAGGCATCGTCAATCTCAAAACGCGTCATTTCATCAAGGTGCAGGACGGATGTAATAACTTTTGCAGTTATTGTCTTATCCCGTACGTGCGCGGCAGAAGCCGTTCGAGAAGCGTCGAGAGTGTGATAAGCGAACTCGATTCCGTAAAAGGAGTTGCAAAAGAAGTCGTCGTGACGGGCATAAATTTGTCCGCTTTCGGAAAAGACACGAATTCTTCGCTAACAGAACTTATGAATGCGCTTTCGCGCTATGATTTCGGCGTGAGACTCGGCTCGCTCGAAGTGGGCGTTATAAGCAGAGAGTTTTTGGACGCTACAAAAAACATAAAGCGTTTTTGTCCGCATTTTCACCTGTCGTTGCAGAGCGGCGACGACGCAACTTTGAAGGCGATGAACCGCCATTATACCACTTCTCAATATTACGCCGCCGTGCAACTTATCAGGGAGTATTATCCCGATTGCGCGATAACGACGGATATAATCGTCGGTTTTCCCACCGAGACGGAAGAGCAGTTTGAAAACTGCATGAATTTTGCAAGAAAAGTCGGTTTTTCGGATATTCACGTTTTCCCGTATTCGTCTCGTCGCGGAACGGTGGCAGGCAGATTGAAACCGCTTTCGCCGGACGTGGTTACGAGTCGTCAGAAGCGTATGAGCGCGGTTAAAGGCGAACTTGTGCAAAATTATCTCAACAAGCAACTCGGTATGCCGCAAAGCGTGCTTTTCGAGACTGCCGAAGACGGAGTTTGGTGCGGACATACGCCTAATTACGTCAAAGTCTACTCTCGTCAGGGCACACACAACGAAGTGCGACAAATCGTCCCGACTCACAAATATCTTGACGGCGTTGCGGACGACAGTGTAAAAGCGTAAAACAATACATAGATAATTAAGTTGAATATATCGTAGAATTTGAGATATTGCAGTGCTTGCATAGCAAATATCGTCAAAATCGATAAAACGATAAAATACCGAAAACAAGGAGTTATATATGAGTGATTGCATTTTTTGTAAGATAGTAAATGGCGAGATTCCGTCCACAAAACTTTATGAAGACGACGATATGATTATCATCAAGGACTTGAATCCGCAAGCCCCCGTTCATCTTTTGCTCATTCCCAAAGAGCATTATGCCAACATCATTGAGATGTCCGACGCACAAGCGCAAACTCTTGCAAAATGCATTAAGAAACTTTCTGCCTTGACAGATCAACTCGGACTTCAAAACGGATTCCGTCTCGTCTCCAACAAGGGCGCAGACGGCTGTCAGTCCGTAGGGCATTTGCATATTCATATATTGGGCGGATGCAAACTCAGCGACACCATGTGCTAAAAATGTGCTAAATAGCGAATAACTGTGTCAACGCTCATCCGCTCCAAAATCACGTACTAAATGTACGCTGGGTTTTGTTTCGGATGGACGTTTCCTTGTTCTTCATCTATTTATCACATTTTTACAAAACGCATTAAACGGCGAATAACTGCGCCCGTGCCATAATTATACATTGTTAATTATTCATTATTCATTAAAAAAAGCGTTCACCAAACGGTGAACGCTTTTTCGTTTTTATCGGCTTATTATGCCGCAATTTTTGCTTTTTTCTTCTTTGCGAAGAATACGCCGAGACCAACGCCGACGCCGATGACTACGACGCTCGGAATGATTGTTGCAAGAAGAATAGTCGTGAGATTGTTCTTCTTTGCGGAGAGAGTCGTTGCGCCGATTTCGTCAATCTTACCGGTTGAGCGGTTGAAATAGTAACCGGTGTAGGTGATTGTATCACCGCTGACGACAACTTTGCCGAACGTTTGAGAATCGAGCGTAGAGAGAACGCTGCCGTCCTTGTTGAATTTGTCGGTTGTCATGTTGTTCTCTCTGTAAGTGTAGAACTTTGTGCCGAGAGTGCCGAGCGTGATGTACATAACGCCGTCGCCCGTATAGCGCACGCCTTTGCCGTCGGTTTTGTCAACCACTTTGCCGTCCTTGTCCACGAGATAGGTTTCGGTGTAGGTGTGGTCGTGTCCGCCGAATACGACATTTACGCCGTTTTCTGCAAAGAGTTTGGTGAGTTGAGTGCGCATTGCGATGACTTCGCCGTCAAACGCATGAGAGCCTGCCGAGTACAAACTCTTGTGCATAAGCACGAATTTCCATTTTGCATTTGTGTTTGCAAGGTCGTTTTTGAGCCATGCGAGTTGTTCTGCGCCGAGGCCGTCGCTTGTTGCGTCGTTGGTGTCCAGCACGGTGAAGTGAGCGTTTGCATAATCGAAAGAATAATATTCGCCGCTTATCGCTTGCACGTTGCCGTCTTTATTCTCGGTGTAGTTGAAGTATCTGCCCATTGCACCCGTATTGTTCTCGTGGTTGCCCGAGGTGAAGAACATGGACGAGTTGAGCGTCAAGTCCTTGTAGGTGTCAAGAGCCATGCCCCATTGACCGAAGTTCTTGCCGTTGTCGCACATATCGCCGGCGTTGAGAATGAAGTCGTAGCCGTTGACGCGCTCGTCTTTGAGAAGAGCGGAGACTGCTTCGTGGCTTTCGGTGTACATGCCTTGAATCATTCCTTGAATGTCTGCAATCGTAAGGAATTCAAACGAATCGGAGTTTGCGTCCTTTGCGGTTGTTAAGGAGAGAGCCTTTTTCTCGTATCCGCCGAGCTTGACAAAATCGAGCAAAGAGAAGGTGTTGACTTCGTCTTTATACTCAAAGTTGCCCGCAACGTCATAGTAGTAGGTTTTGCCTGCTTCGAGACCGGAGATGGTGACGGTGGTGCAGTTCCAGTAAATCACGCTGTTTGCAACGGACGCATCGCGATCGCCGTAAACGTAGGGTTGTTCCGTAGCCTTGTCTTCGATTTGACCGTGCGTAATGCAGAGAAGACCAAGGTCGATGAGCGGAATGTATTGCGGTTTTGTTTGCGTGAGCATATCCACTTTGATTCCGTTGATAGTTGCGCTTGCTTTTGCGTCGAGATAGTCGGTTTTGTTGACCGCATAATCTGCAAACGCTTGTTTTTGAGAAGTGGAGAGTGCACCGAGTTCGTTGCCGTTTTCGTCGAGAAGTCTAAACGTGCCGTATACGTTTTCTTCGGTGTAGAAGCGAATGGTATACGCGCTCGTGCCGTTTGCGGTGTCGAAGTTTGCCGTGACTCTTGACGGAACTCTACCGTTGTCTTGCGTTGCCGCGTTAAATTCCGCACCGACGGCAGACACTTTGTTGAGAGTGGACAAATAGGAAAGTTTCACGCCGCCGAAAACATAGTTTTCGTTGGGTTGGAACGTGGTGGGAGCGGACGGGTTGGTGAAGTCCGCAAGGTCGGGATAAACGTCGGTTGCAAACGCAACAACGATTTCTTTTGCAATGCCGCCGAGACCTTTGTAGAAACTGTCAACGAGATAACTGTCAAGGAAGTTCTGAACGATGCCGATGACATCCGACCCTTCGAGAGAGAAGCCGAGAAGTTTTGCAACTACGGTCTTGATTGCGGGGAGCAAATCGTTGATTACGTCAACGAGCACGAAGTTTGTCGCGTCGATAGAATAATCTTCGGGGAGTTCGAGCGTGATGCCCATTGATTGAAGCAAATTCTTGACGAGCGGCATATTGAGTATTTCGGGAAGACCTTCGCCGAGACCTTTTTTGAGACTTTCAAGTTCGTCGGGCGTCAAGTAATTCTTTTCAACTGCGTCGCTGAAATCGAATTTGTGGTTGAGAATGGTTTTGAGAAGAGAACCGTCGTTGCTGAAAACGGGGTCGAGAAGCGCACTGAGAAGTTTTTCTACGAATTCGCCGCTTTCGAGTTGGTCGCACATATCGTTGAGTGCGGCAAGCATACGTTTACGATAAGTTGCGTCGGTGGGTTGTTGGAAACGGAAAGTTTCTTCGCCGCAGGCAACTTCGGAGAACGTCGCGTCTATCGAGTCGTAAGTTTCGTCAAAGGAAATTTCAATGCCGATAGTGTGCGCGGTGAGAATGAAAGACGCAATATCCTGCACTTTCATTTTGCCCTTGTTTTCGGGGTTGACGCTCGATTGAATGTTTTCGTCGCCGAAAGACCAATCAAGAATGTTGCCGACGACCTTATTCACGAGATCGAGAGCCTTGTTTACGGTTCCGCCTTCGTATTGATAGGGCATATCGTAAAGCACGGTGTCGAGAATATAATCGACAAGACCGCTCAAAGCGTGTTTTGTGTCTACGCTTACGTTTTCGTAATCGTCGTCTTCTTCGTTGTATTTTTCAAAATCCGGGAAGAGCGTGCTGCGAACAAGTCCGACGACCATGTTATCGCCTGCGACGACGTCGGTGACTTTGCTCACCAAAGAATCTATCGTGCCTTGATTAATGAAGTGACTGACGAGTCTGTCGAGAAGTTGAGAGTAGATCTCTTTTGTGATGTAGTCGTTGTAGGAAAGGCGTGACATATCGTCGTATTGAATGATATACGCAAGATAGTCGGAGTTTGTTGCAACGACCGCTTCCCAGTTTTCGTGAGTGGGGTTTTCGGTGTATGCCGCAATAGCGGTGTCGTATGCCGATTGATTCCAGGAAGCCGCGGTAAAGACGTTGTTGCTCGGCACTTCTTTGATACCGACGGAGTCGAGCGTCATGACTTTGGACACGCAGTCTTCGCCGAGTTTGCCGTTTGCGTTGTATCTATTGACGGTGGTGTATCTTCTCGGAGAGTAATAACTCACGCAAGAACCCGTTTGGAAATCGTACAACGTTCTGCCTGCCGCGTCGGTGTAACTCATTGCGTCGCACACGTGCATGTGCCCCGTGAAGACGTAGCGAGTGCCCATATCGAGCATGCGTTTTGCGGTGTTTTCCCAGTTGTATATGGTGAAGTCTTTGAGAATTTCGTCTTCCATTTCCCAGTGCGGAAGTGCGTTCTGGTGGAAGCATGTGATTATGGTTTCTTCGCCGAGAGTCGCTTCGCCGTTGGAGTTTTGTTCGTCGCAGAAGCGTTCCATCCAGTCGAGAACGTCTTCGGTGAGACGTCCGCCGCAGAGATGGTCAAGACCCGTCGAACGATAAACGTTTTGATTTGCGGCAAAAGCGGAAGAAAGTTGAGCAGTGGTTGCAACGCTTGCTGTGTTGATAGAGCCATCTGCGTTTTCAAGATAGAATTTGAAGTTTGCCGCTCTTCCGTTTGCGACGAGAGCGTCGTATTCGCCTTTGTTTACACGCACGATAGCGCCGATTTCGTCTGCTTGTCTGTCGCTTGCGTCGATGACCATAATGGAGTAGGATTCAAGACCTGAGACTTTGATTTCGGCAGAGAGAGAAAGCACGTTGTTGCCGTCGCCGAGTTCGTAGTAGAGAGCGAGTTTTTCAGCGGTGGTCGCTTTTTCGGAAACTTCTTCGAGAAGTTCGTCGTAGTAGTGAATGTTGAGAGACGGCGTGTTGTAAGAAGTCTGATAAGTCGTGGTGTAAGTGCCGTACCAGTATTCTGCTGGGAGATATTCGGTGAGATTGATTGCGCCGTTTTCGCCGGTAAGGTTTGCGTCGGGATAGCCGAGACCTGCGAAGATGAGTGCAAATTGCATTGCACTCACTGCGTCGGAGATTCTGCCCGAACCGTCAACTTGCGAATAAAGTGCGCCCGAAGTGTTGTAAAGGTCGTGGTTGCCCGGCGTTGCGAAAACCTGGAAGTTTTCATAGCCGTGAACTTTTCTTATCTCGTTTTGCATATAACGCAAAGCGTTTGCAACGTCAACGAGAGCCGTCACTTCGCCGTTTTTGGAAAGGTCGCCCGATGCAAAGACGTATTTGGGGCAAGTGCCTTGCTTTGCGTCTGCGATATACTGTTCCACTTGCTGTTTCAGAATCATACCGCTTTCGAGAACGAGTTTCGTATCGCCTGTCATGGAGTTGTAGAAATCACTCGTTTTGTAGTTGTCGGCTTTGACGTCCTGATAGCAATAATCGAGCGGGAAGTAGTGAATATCGCTGAATTGCCCGATGGAGAGAGTGTTTTCGATTGCGATATTCTCATCGTCCGCTTTGGAGATGCCGTCAACGATGGAAAAACTCATTACGCTTGCAAGCAATATGGCAAGCACGACGATGAGAACCATCGGAACGCGGCGCGTTGAAGATTTGCTCATAATTCCTCCTTATGCACGCATATACGCGCACAATAATTTTTCTATACTATTGTACAATATCAAAAGAACAAAATCAATATTGAAAACAATATTCGACATATCAAAATCGGCTGTGTCGTTTACGATACATTCTGACCGATAAAATTTTTACTTACGTCAAGTTTTGTGCCTATTTGTCTGAAAATTTTTGTAAAAATCGAAAAAATATTGCGAAAAAGCGTTGACATATTGCAAATTCGGGAATAATATATAACTGAACATTTGAATAATCGTTCAATCGTTCAAACGGAGAGAATATGAATTGCACACACGAAGAAAACTTCAATATCACCGAAATGCCGACCGAAGACGTCGTGCTTTCGCTTGCCGAACTGTTCAAGGCACTCGGCGATCCCACGAGAGTGAAGATATTGAGTTGTTTGCAAATGAGCGATATGTGCGTGGGGGAGATTGCTGACAAACTGGGAATGAGCACGTCGGCAATTTCACATCAACTTCGCGTGCTTAAAGCGATAAAACTCGTCAAAGGCACGAAAGAAGGCAAAGAAGTGCGTTATTCGCTCGACGACGATCACGTCACGCTCATCATGCAGTGCGGTCTTACACACGTCAACGAGAAATAAAAATTTGCAGGGAGTGCGAGTTCCCTGTTTTTTCTCGGATAACGCTTGAATATTTGTTCAACAATCTAAATGTTCAAACGTAATATAAAATAAGGATTTGACCTGCAAAACAGGGGGCTATAAATCGAAAAAGGAGAACCACTATGAAAAAGATTTACAAATTCGAAGACCTTGATTGCGCAAACTGCGCCGCAAAAATGGAAAATGCCATCAATGCAATCGACGGCGTGCAATCCGCAACCGTAAGTTTTATGATGCAACGACTCACAATCGAAGCAGACGATGCAAACTTTGACGAAATCATGAAGAAAGTGGTGAAGGTGTGCAAAAAGATCGAGCCCGACTGCGTTATTCTTCTGTAAAACGCACTATTGAGCGAATAACTGCGTCAGAGTGTGTCTGTTCAAAATCGCGTACGCATTGTACGCTTGGTTTTTTGCAGAACACACTCTTCCTTGTTCTTCATCTCATTATTGTGTTTTAACAAAAATATAACTATAAAACATCGTCGTTGTAAACAATATAAACAACATATTCAAGACTATGAAAAACAAACTTTCGAGAAAAGAAAAGAAAAATCTCATTCGCATTTGCGTGTCGCTGGCGGCTTTTCTTGTGATACTCATCACGGACAAGGCAGTAGGACTTGCAGAAGCGGTGGGCGGACAATACGGATGGCTGTTGCCGTTCTTCTTGTATTTTGCCGTGTATATCGCAATCGGCTACGACGTTTTGTACAAAGCGGCGCGCAACATCGTTCACGGTCAAGTGCTCGATGAAAACTTGCTTATGTGCGTTGCTACTCTCGGTGCGTTCGCACTTGGCATCTACACAAGCGTGACGGGACTTAAACAAGAAGGCTTCGATGAAGGCTGCGCCGTCTTGCTGTTTTATCAGGTCGGTGAATTCTTCCAAAGTTACGCAACGGGTAAGTCGAGAAAATCTATCTCCACGCTTATGGATATTCGTCCCGATTACGCCAACGTAAAACGTGAAGACGACGTTGTCGAACAAGTTGATCCGAGCGAAGTGCAGGTGGGTGACATCATCGTGGTTTACCCGGGTGAAAAAGTGCCGCTTGACGGCATTATCGTGAGCGGATCGACCACTCTTGACACAAAAGCACTCACGGGCGAATCGCTCCCAAGAGAACTCGAAGAAGGTGAAGACGTCATTAGCGGTTGTGTCAATCTTACGTCTCAAATTGAAGTGCAAGTGACAAAAGTATTCTATGATTCGACCGTTTCTAAAATACTTGACCTTGTCGAGAACGCTTCGAGCAAGAAATCCAAGGCTGAAAACTTCATCACCAAATTTGCCAAATTCTACACTCCCACCGTTGTCGGAGTTGCGGTTTTGCTTGCGATAATCGGCGGTGCGGTGACAAAGGATTGGTACACGTGGATATATCGCGGATTGTCCTTCCTTGTCGTGTCTTGCCCTTGCGCGCTTGTCGTTTCAGTGCCGCTCTCGTTCTTCGCGGGTATCGGCTCTGCGTCTAGACAGGGCATACTCATCAAAGGCTCGAACTATCTTGAAATGCTCGATAAAGCCAATGTGTTCGTGTTCGACAAGACGGGTACGCTCACAAAAGGCAACTTTGTCGTCACGGCAATCGAACCCGAAAGCAACAAAGACGAAGTTTTGCGTCTTGCCGCCATTGCCGAGCACGATTCTAACCACCCGATTGCACGTTCTATCGCAAGTTGCTATCGAGGCGAAATCGAAAGCGGATACACACTCACGAACGTTGCAGGCTTTGGTATTCTCGCAACGAAAGGCGATGACGTCATCTATTGCGGCAATGAGAAGTTGATGAAGTCCTACGATATCAAATACGTCAAGCAAAACGGCGTCGGCACTGTCGTGTACGTGGCAAAAAACGGCAAATTTGTCGGCTCGCTGCTCATCTCGGACGAGATCAAACCCGAATCCAAGCAAGCTATATCAGAACTCAACGCTATGGGCGCAAAAACCGTTATGCTCACCGGTGATAACGAAGTTATCGCGGCAAGTGTTGCGCAAGAAATCGGACTTTCCGATTACAAAGCGTCTCTTCTTCCGCAAAACAAGGTCGAACACGTTGAACAACTGCTTTCCCAAAAGAAGAAAGGCGACGTTCTTTGCTTTGTCGGAGACGGCATCAACGACGCGCCCGTGCTTATGCGCTCGGATATAGGAATTGCAATGGGCGGTGTAGGCAGTGACGCGGCAATCGAAGCAAGCGACGTTGTGCTTATGCAAGACGATTTGAAAGGCATATCCACCGCAAAACGCATAGCCAAAAAGACCATGCACGTAGTGTACGAGAATATCGTCGGCTCTCTTGCGGTGAAGATATTGATCATGGCATTGTCGGCGACGGGCGTTCTCGGTGCGTATTCTATGTGGATAGCGGTTGTCGGAGACGTTGGTGTCGCAATCGCCGCGATTCTCAACGCCATGCGCGTCAACAAAGGCACGAAAACCACTGTGAAACTCGAAAAATAGTGCGTTAGATATTCACAATCCCATATACAATTATGAAAAATGCGGAACATTTTCGTTCCGCATTTTTCATATGATTTTTGCTTTAACCATTTACAATTCACCGGATTGACGCTTATCCGCCCGTTCGATTCCTTAAAATGCTTATAAAAACGAAAAGAACATATCGTGCTGATATGTTCTTTTCATTTGGTACCCCCATGCAAATTAAAAATTTGCAATTTCGCAAAATTCAGCACAAATACAAGTGTTTTGCTGTCTTTTGCTCATTATAGGGAATCGCGCCGTTTGACCTATGCCAATTGCCCGCACGACACAGGCACACATCTTTATTGTTTTCCGCACGACTTTTCATAGGAAGTCTACACTATGCAAATTAAAAATTTGCAATATCGCAAAAACAGCACAAATACTGCTGTTGCGTGCTTTGCTGTTTTTTTGCTCATTATCTCGCCGGGGCGGGCTCACAATTCACAGGATTGTGAGCTTATCCGCCCGTTCGATTCCCTAAAATGCTTATAAAAACGAAAAGAACATATCATTTCGATATGTTCTTTTCATTTGGTACCCCCATAGGGAATCGAACCCTAGTTTCCGCCGTGAGAGGGCGACGTCTTGAACCGCTTGACCATGAGGGCAAATCGATATTGCTTTGTGATAATATCATAATTTTGCCCCTTATGCAAGCAAATGCGGATATGTTTTCGCAAAAAAGTGTTATGTGCGCTTTATTCGTTTTTTGCAGCGTTTTATAAACTCCCGCCGAAAAACAAGGTTATCCCCAACAAACTTGCTATTGCCGCCAACATATACCAAAAACTCATGTTTTATTTTCTTTGCCCCTTATAATACAATATGTATTTTTATCGCGATTTGTTTTGAACAAACAAGCGAAAATCTGCTGGAAAAGTTGCCTTTTTTGATAAAAATTTATCAAATTTGATATTGATTTTTACCGCATAGTATTATAGAATACATTTGTAAGAAACAAAATTGATAAGGAGATACTTATGGACACGAAATATCAAAGCCTGTTTACGCCTTGGAAAATCGGCAACTGCGAAATCAAAAACCGCATTGTCCTGACTTCTATGGGCGGAACGTCAATCTTCGGATGGATGGAACCCCATCACTTTGACAAAGAAGCCGCAAATTTCTTGCTTGACAGAGCAAAGAACAACGTCGGTCTCATTTTGCCGGGCATTGCGCCGATAAGAAACGTCATCGGCGGCAATTGGCTCTACAAGAGCAAGAGTTCGTTCAGACATCTCAAACCATTTATGGATGAAATCCACAAAACGGGTGCGAAAATGTTCGTGCAACTCACGGCAGGCTTCGGTCGTTCGTTTGCAATCACGGGGATGATGGAGATGCTTTACACAAACAAAGTGCTCGGCGCAATCGCCAAGCCGTTTATCAACATCGACCAACTCACCATGAGTGCAAGCCCGAATCCGAACCGTTGGAGCGACAAAGTCCCGTCTCGTGCAATGACCGTTGACGAAATCAAAGAGTTTATCTATGCGTTCGGTCAGACGGCAAAAATGTGCAAGGAAGCAGGCGTTGACGGCGTTGAAATTCACGCTGTTCACGAAGGATATTTGCTTGACCAGTTCACAATGAAATACACCAACCAACGTACAGACCAGTACGGCGGTTCAATCGAAAACAGATATCGTTTCCCCATCGAAATCGTCAAGGAAATAAAGAAGGTTTGCGGTGAAGATTATCCCGTTTCTTTGAGATATTCCGTCGTGTCCAAGACAAAAGGCTTCCGTAAGGGCGCACTTCCGGGAGAAGACTACGTGGAAGTGGGACGCGATATGGAAGAGAGTAAAATCGCGGCGAAAATGCTCCAAGACGCAGGCTACGATATGCTCAACTCGGACAACGGCACGTACGACGCGTGGTATTGGGCGCATCCGCCGGTATATATGCCGCAAAACTGCAACCTTGAAGATTGCGAAGAAATCAAGAAGGTTGTCGATATTCCCATTGTTTGCGCAGGCCGTATGACGCCGGAAGCCGCGGCAAAGGCAATCGCAGAAGGCAAAATCGACGGAATGGGCGTTGCCCGTCAGTTCCTTGCCGACCCCGAATGGATCACCAAACTTATGCAGGATCGCGAAAGCGACATATTGCCGTGCATCTGCTGCCACAACGGTTGCTTCAATATGGCTCACTACAACGGCGTTGCAAACGATCAGGATTTGTCGGACACGGCAGGTATGGCTCGTTGCGCACTCAATCCGCACACCATGCAATCCAAGAAATACAAAATCGTTCCGACTTCCAAGCCGAAGAAAATCGCGGTTATCGGCGGTGGTATAGGTGGTATGGAAGTTGCGCGCGTGGCAACTCTTCGCGGACACAAAGTCACCATTTACGAGAAATCCGACAGACTCGGCGGCATTTTCGTAGCGGCGGCAGCACCGTCATTCAAAGAAAAAGACAAAGAACTCATCGAATGGTATAAAAAACAAATCAAAGATTTGGGCATCGAAGTGAAGTTCAACACGACCGTCACGGATATAAACAAACTCGATGCAGACGAAATCGTCGTTGCAACGGGCGCAGTGGCAAGAAAGTTCAATGTTCCCGGGGTGGAAAAAGCAGTCGAAGCATGTGACTTCCTTCTCGGCAAAAAGCAAGTTGGAGACAACGTCGTCGTCATCGGCGGTGGCTTGACCGGTTGCGAAATAGCATACGAATTGCATCTAAAAGGCAAGCATCCCGTCATCGTCGAGATGAAGAACGACCTTATTGCAGTCAAGGGCGTATGTCTTGCAAACTCTTCGTATCTGAGAGAATATTTCGCACTCCACAAAGTGCCCGTATATCTCGAAACGAAACTTACGGGAATCACCGACAAGAGCGTCAAGGTTCAGAGCAAAGACGGCAAAGCGTTTGAAATCCCCGCGGATTCCGTCATTATGTCCGTCGGATACAAGCCGGCACCGCTTGCGGAAGACGGCAAACACGTTCACGTCGTCGGCGACAGTGCAAAAGTGGGCAACTTGCGCACGGTCATCTGGGGCGCATGGGATGTAGCGATGTCACTGTAAAAAAATCGTTGAAGTGGCAGGTAAAAAAATCGTCGTAGTGGCAACGGCGTTGCGTAAGTGTACGCAACGCCGAGAGCCACACTAGATTTTTTTACTTACGCGCAGAGAATTTGTGCTATCAATACAAGCATGGATAAAAACTCCTGTCGCAGTTTCGCCAAATTATCTGCTTGGTGCTGCGTGCCTTTGGCACGCTTTTTGTTTTGTCATCTTTGAACGTTTTGCAACAAATGCGCATTGCAAATCGCAATAAGGACGTGAGTTATATTGCATTTGCGGTTTTGCGAAAAATAGGGGTTGTGTTTCGGGCAAATAGTGGTATAATATCTACATAAATTTAGTATACAGGAGTGTTCTATATGAAAAAAACCGTTATGCAGAAATATGCGAGACTTATCGCTCGCAAGGGTATAAACGTCAAAAAGGGACAAGAAGTCATCGTGTCCGCGTCTTTGGATCAACCCGAATTTGTCAAAATGGTTGTGGAAGAGTGCTACCGCGCAGGCGCAAGCAAAGTGACGGTGGAGTGGAGTTATCAGCCTATAACCAAACTTCATTATCGCTACCGCTCGCTCAAGACTCTTTCCACTTTTGAAAAGTGGGAGATCGAGAAGTTGGAGCATAAGTGCGAAACTTTGCCCGCCACGATTTATATCGAATCGGACGATCCGGACGGACTTAAAGGCATAGATCAAACCAAAGTCTCCAAGGCGAGCCAAGCCAAATATCCCATTATCAAGCCCTATCACGACAAGATGGACAACAAATATCAGTGGTGTATAGCGGCTGTCCCGGGTGAAGCGTGGGCAAAGAAAGTCTTTCCCGGAGAAAGAACGTCAAAAGCGGTCGAAAAACTGTGGAACGCAATTCTTTACACGTCTCGTGCGGACGGTGACGATCCCGTAAAAGCGTGGGAAGAGCATAATGCCGACTTGAAGACGAGATTTGAATATCTAAACTCGCTTGGCATCGAAAGCCTGCATTATACAGCATCTAACGGCACGGATTTCACGGTTGGGCTTATCCCTGACGCTTTGTTTATGGGCGGTAGCGAGTTTACGCTTGGCGGAACGGAATTCAATCCGAACATTCCGAGCGAAGAAGTGTTTACGTCGCCTATGAAAGGAAAAGCGGAAGGCGTAGTTCACGCAACGCGCCCGTTGTCTTATCGCGGCGAACTTATAGAAAATTTCTCAGTGCGTTTTGAAAACGGCAAAGCGGTGGAAGTGCATGCAGAGAAGGGGGAAGAACTTCTCAAACAAATGATTTCTATGGATGAAAACGCGGCGTATCTCGGTGAGTGCGCACTCGTACCATTCGATTCTCCGATAAGAAACAGCGAAATCACGTTCTTCAATACTTTGTTCGACGAAAACGCATGTTGCCACCTTGCATTTGGTCGCGGCTTTGAAAACTGCATAAAAGATTTTGACAAATACACGCTTGAAGAATGTCGCGAAAAAGGCATCAACGATTCGCTTATCCACGTTGACTTCATGATCGGCTCTGAAGATCTCAACATCACTGCGCACACTCGTGGCGGCAAGGACGTTGCAATCTTCAAGGACGGCAACTGGGCGTTCTGATACAGAACATAAAGCGAACACAAGTCGATTTTGCGGTGAAAAACTCAAATATATCCGTTTAGATACCGCAAAATCACAAAATATCAAAAATATAAAAACATCAAAAAACAGTCGCTCGATTGAGCGACTGTTTTTCCTCGGATTGTCCCGCACCGCCGTGTGATGCCATTTTATAAACCCGCCGTTTGAGCAGGGTGGGTGCTAACTGCCGTGCGATCTCTGCCTTCCAGCGAACTTGTATGGCCTGACATCTTCGCATTTTGTTCGGACTCGTTATCCCGTATAAAATTTGTGGTTCAAAATAAAGCATCATCACCTGCTTAGCAGGAATTCTGTTTACACCCATAATATAGCATATTCGGCGCGTCAATGCAATACCCAATTTTTGCAATGTGCGGATAATTGCCGTGTTGCCGCATATCCTATCGGCAGTGTAATTATGTCTGCCAAGCCGCCTTTTTATTCGCATTTTCGTGATAAACGGCATAAAATTCTGCTGAAATCGGTGCAAATCGGCTCTTATTCGGTCAAATTTCGGTATTAGTATTGAAAAAAAATGTACGATATGGTAAAATATTACAATCAAAATAAAAAGATATGGGAGAGCATTATGTCAAAAGTTGCGCTCAAACCGCTAGACACGAAATCGAGAACGATTATTTCAATTTGCATTTTCGTCGTCGTGTTTACGATTCTTATCACCATCGCTTCGATTTACGATTTTCAAGTAAGTCAAATTCTCACCAAAAACGCGCTTAAAGAAGGCGATTATATCTCCAACGACTTTTTCGGCGTTGTCGGTGAAGCGGTCGGAACGTCCCCGATTTACATCGTCATTGCAGTGTGCACTTCGCTTCTTTGCTGGTTCTTTGCAAAGTCGTTCGACAAAAAGGCGTGGAGCATAGTCCTTGCGGTTGTTTTTGCGATTGCAGGTGCCGTTGCCTGGTGGTTCTACATCAAGGATATTTTCAAATACGTGCTCGAACATGCCGCGGCGCAAATCGGAGCGGCGGCAGGTTCCGTCGTGTACGAATTCCGCCACGACGGAGCGGTTATGGCGATTGAGTGGCTCATCGCACTTACGCTTGACGCGCTCACCGTGCTCGTTTTCAAGAATCTCAAAAAAGAAACGCTCAAAAAACTCTTGTGGTGGGTGATTGCAGCGCTCGTTGCGGCAGTCGTTGCAAACCTTGTCATTATGTTTGTCAAAGACCCCGTCGGTAGAATGAGATTTAGAGCAATCAATTCGTCTGTCGGTCAGGCACTCATTCAAAGCGGTCAGGTGCAGGGTTACACACCGTGGTATATCCGCAACGGTCAACCGTCAAAGGATATAATCGAAACGTTCGTTTCCAACTATCCCGGCGCAAGCGACGCATTCAAATCATTCCCGTCAGGTCACACCTGTGCCGCAGGTATGTCCTACGCGCTCATCATGCTCCCCGACGTTGTCGATTTCAAACATAAAAAGTTCGGCAAAATCGCATGTTGGGTTGCGCCTATCGTCATCACAATGCTCGTTGCAATCAGCCGTATCGTCGTCGGTGCACACTATATGAGCGACGTTACGTTCGGCGGAACGATTGCTTTTGTATGCTTCATCATCGCTCGCGAAATCTTCGTTTGTAAGGGCAGTCACTTCTTCGCGCTTTTCCCCAAGCTCGCGCCCAAGAAGAAAGCCGCAGTCGAAGATGGTCTAGACGTCTCCGTTGACGTAGAACTCGAAAACGCCACTGAAACCGTTTCCGAAGATTTCTCCGAACAACTCGTCGAAGAATCCGTCGAACAAGCCGCTTGCGAAGCGTCCCAAGAAAAGTCCGACGAACTCAAAGAAGAAGACGCTTTGTCGGGTGAACAGGCCGATCAAGTGAGCAGGGAGATAGCGGAGAATCTCCGCGACGGCTCGATAATCGAATAATAGCGCGCCAAACGGCGACTAACTTTGTCAGGCACGACTCGTCCAAAATCACGTACAATGCGTACGTTGGGTTTTGTCCGAGCCGTGCCTTTCTCGTTATTCATCCGAACAAAAGCCGTCATAGCGGCAACGGCATCGCTTGCGTGCACGCAATGCCGAGAGCCGCATTAGGCTTTTGTTCTGCTAACCGCGCCGAAAATCTTTGCTAT
>ERZ780168.954-NODE-954-length-32769-cov-10.343034_pt1 | contig 32769 bp, 37 predicted proteins | sample MGYA00510981_ERZ780168 | MGnify/ENA primary metagenome ERZ780168 (study PRJEB29588, sample SAMEA2158769) | human gut metagenome | biome: human gut; feature: human-associated habitat; material: faeces | place: Denmark | collected 2008/2010 ...
ATTTCAGCGAGCCCATCGTCGAGACCGACGCCAAGGCCGTAGGCCCGCTGCTGCTGGCCTACACGGAAATTCTGGCCGCACAAAAGCAGTAAGGAGGGTACACTATGCCGAAATTTATCCTCGGTGCCCGCCTGCACGACTACGGCAAGGGCAGCCCAGACGAGCTGTTCGGGCGCGTTGCCGCCGACGGCTTTGCCGCTGTGCAGCTGGCCTATAAAAAGTGTGTGCCGTCCGTCAGGAGCTATGCGGACGTGACCGACGCGCTGGTCACCGAAACCGTCGCCGCCGAAAAGGCGCACAACATTCAGGTGGCCGTGCTGGGAACCTACGTGGAGCTGGCCATCAACGATGAGAGCCGTTTGAAGAATGCGGCGGACTTCAAGAGCCAGCTGGCCGTCTGCAAGGCGCTGGGTGCCGGGTGCATCGGCACCGAGACGACCAGCATGGAAAAGCAGCCTGCCGGTACGACCCGCGAGGAAGCGCAGGAGCTGCTCTGCCGCAGTCTGGCGGACATTCTGCCCGCCGCCGAGGCCCTGGGCGTGACCGTCGCCGTAGAGCCTGTGACCTACCACAGCATGAACTCCGCCGCCGCGACGCGGCATATTTTGGACACGATGCGCAGCCCGAACCTGAAGGTCATCTTTGACATGAGCAATCTGGTGGATGCCGGGAACGTCGGCGCGCAGGACCGCATCTGGAACGACGTGGGCGAGCTGCTGGGCGACCAGATCGTGGCCGTCCACTTCAAGGGTCAGAACTTCAAGCCCGACGGCACCCTCTGCTCCACCAGCCTCGAGGACTCCTGTGTGGACTACAAGGGCGGCTTCGAGATGCTGCGCACCCTGCCCCAGCCCGTCCTTCCCGTCCTGCGGGAAGAGGCTGTCCCGGCCCGCGCCGCCAGCGATATTGCGTTCATGAAGAGCTTTTTCTGAAGCTTCTGAAATAAAAATAAGAGGCTGTTGGACAACCTCTCAGTCTGCTTCGCAGACCGCTCCCCTACCGAGGGGAGGTGGCACGGCGAAAGCCGTGACGGAGAGGTTGAAGCCAACGGCCTCTTTTTATTTAATCCGTATCGTATTCCACGCCGCCCTGCGCGGCATCCCCGCCGGCGGGCGTCCCGGTATCCGAAGGCGCTTCCGGTTCCGCCGGGGCATCGGCGGGGACATCGCCTGCGATATAGAGCACGATGGTAGTTCCCACCTCCACCATGCTCCCGGCGTCCTCGCTAGCCGACACGACGCAACCGGCCGCCTCAGAGCCGTCGTTGACGACCGTGAAGCAGGTGGCATTCAGACCCTTGGTGGCCAGCTCCTGCACAGCGCTGTCCTGCGTCTGGCCGATGATGTCGGGCATCTCCATCATCTGGGGGCCCCGGCTGACCACGAGGCTGACGGTGTCCCCCTTCTGGATGACCTCGCCCGCCTCCGGCGACTGCCGGATGATGCGGCCCTTCTCCACCGTGTCGCTGTATTCCAGCGTGACGTAGAAGAGATACTCGTCGATATAGCTGTGGTTGTTGCGCACCTCGGCGTCATAGTCGCAGCCCACGAAATTCGGCGTCAGGGTGACGTTTTCGTTCACCGGCTCACTTGCCGCCTCGCTGACGGACTCCGAAGCGATCACTTCCGGCGGCTTCTCGCTCTGACGGCTCAGCAGGCCCCAGAGGATCAGCAGGATGAGGACGCTGAGCAGAATGACGATGCCCGCCAGCAGATTTCGGACGCTCAGCAGCTCGGTCTTCGCGGGCGCTTTCGGCTCCTGCGGCGCGGGGGCGGGCGGGTCCAGCGCTTCCATGCTGCGGGACAATTCCTCCGCATACTCCCGCTCCGAGAGGGCGCGGAAAAGCTGCTGTACCGTCTGGATGCGCTCCACCGGCTTGAGCCGGAGTCCCAGATACAGCGTTTCGGAGACGTAAGCCGGCACCGACGGCGTCACCGTGCGGGCCTTGGGGTTGGAGTCGGAGACGAGGCGCTGTGCCGCCGGGACGGGGCTCAGCCCGCAGACCATCCGGTAGAACACCGCCGCGAGGCTGTATTCGTCGGTGTAGCGGCCCTCGAACTCGGCGGTGGAATACTGCTCCGGGGCGGAATAGCCCTCGTACAGCTGCTCGTGCAGGCCGCTGCCCGCCGTGCGCAGCCCCACTGTCGCGTAGCCGGTGAGCCGGGCGCGGCCATTGTCCATGATGCGGATGTTGGCCGGGCAGATGCCCCGGTGTACGAGGCCCACCTGATGCATGGCCTCCACCCCGTTGAACACCGGTTCCAGCATGGCGCAGGCCTGCTGGGGCGTCACGGTGCCGTGCTCCTCCAGCCACTTCTGGAGCGGACGGCCGCCGGGGTTCTCCATGACGGCGTAGACCGTGTTGTTCTCTTCGAAGACGTCCAGCACGGCCTCCAGGCCGTTGGCCGGGGTAATGCGCTGGATGAAGCGGTAGAGGTCGGCAAAATCCATCCGGGTGGTCTTGAACAGCACTTCGCTGCCCGGCTTCGGGCGGAGGATGCAGTCCCTCCCCCGCTCTGCCGCCAGCGTCAGGGGCATATACTCCTTGATGGTCACCCGGAAAGGGCCGTTGTTCTCCACGCCCCGGTAGAGGATGCCCTCGCCGTCCACGCTCTGGATGTCGCCCACGGTATACCGGCCTGCCAGCACGGTGCCTGCCGGAAGACTGCCCGACGGGTTGCGCCCTGCAAGTTCCCGGCCGCAGTGGGGACACTGCGCCTCCCCCGCTTCCAGCTCCTGCATACAGTATGGACAAATGCGTCGTTGCTCCATGTCGGCCCCTCCCCGTAATGTTCTGTACTGTTTATTATAGCATAGCCGACGGGAAAATGGTACCCTACCGCCATGAACTTCAGAAGCACGGGATCATTCAGTATATCCACTCTTTTCGTTCATGCACAAGACGATGTATTTTTCAGTTTTCACATTATTTCAAATATTCTTCTGCACTTTTGCAGATCTCTGCTTCGATTTTTTCAGCAGTCTCCTTATTTTCTGCACTAATTGAAATATATGTCTTGAGCTTCGGCTCGGTGCCGGAGGGGCGTACCACGACGGAGCAGTTGTCTTCCAGCAGGAACTTGAGCACGTCGGATTTCGGCAGGCCATCCAGACCCGGCGCATAGTCCAGCAGTTTGACGACCTTTTTGCCGCCGAACTCCTTGATGCCGCCCCGGAACGCCTGCATAATGCGCTGCATCTTGGCAAAACCGGCACTGCCGTCGAACTCATAGCTGTGCAGAGTGTTCAGGCAGTAACCATAGATCTTGTACAGCTCTTCCAGCTTGTCCAGCAGGCTGATACCCTTGGTCGCATAGTAGCTGAACATTTCGCAGATCATATAGGCGCCGTCCACACCGTCCTTGTCGCGGACGTAAGAGCCGGTCAGGTAGCCATAGCTTTCCTCGAAGCCGAACACATAGCTGTCGGCCCTGCCCTGCTGTTCCAGCTTGCCGATCTGCTCACCGATGAACTTGAAACCGGTCAGCACATTGATGGTGCGCAGGCCATAGTGAGTTGCGATCTGCTCGCCCATATCCATGGTGACGATCGTCTTGACCATGACGGGGTCTGCCGGCATCTTGCCGTGCTTGACACGCTGGCTGCAGATATAATCCAGCAGCATACCGGTCTGGTTGCCGGTCAGCAGCTCATACTCCCCTGCCTTGTTCTTGACGGCAATGCCCACACGGTCGCAGTCCGGGTCGGTCGCCAGCAGCAGGTCGGCGTTGCACTTCTTGGCATACTCCATACCCAGTGCCATAGCCTCTTTGATTTCCGGGTTGGGATACGGGCAGGTCGGGAAGTTTCCGTCCGGCAGCTCCTGCTCCTTGACCACGGTGATGTTGGTATAGCCCATCTCTTTCAGGGTGCGGGTCACAGGCTTCAGGCCGGTGCCGTTCAGCGGACTGTACACGATGGCTGCGTTCTTGTTGACCTTCTCGCCAAACAGGACAGACTGAGCCTTGACCTGTTCCACAAAGGCGGTGTAGACCTCGTCCGGGATGTATTGGATACTGCCGTTTGCCACGCCAGCTTCAAAGCCGCTGGTCCTGACATCTGCAAAGATGTCCAGTTTCTCGATTTCGGTCAGGATCTCTGCAGCAGCCTCGGTGGTGATCTGGCAGCCGTCAGCGCCATAGACCTTATAACCGTTGTACTTGCTGGGGTTATGAGAAGCCGTGACCATGACACCCGCCGAGGTGTGCAGATAGCGGGTCGCAAACGACACAGTCGGCACCGGCATCAGGACGGGCCAGATGTTGACCCTGACGCCATTGGCCGCGAACACTCCGGCGGCCACTTTTGCAAACACATCGCTCTTGATACGGCTGTCGTAACCGATGGCCACAGACGGCTCGGAATAGTTCTTCTTCAGATAGTCAGCCAGACCCTGAGAAGCCTTTGCCACGGTGTAGATGTTCATCCGGTTCGTGCCTGCGCCGATGACGCCGCGCAGACCGCCCGTGCCAAAGGCAAGGTCACGGTAAAACGCATCTTCGATTTTTGCACCGTTCAGCGTTTTCAGTTCAGCGGCCACGTCGGCGTCTGCGGTGGCCTTGGCCAGCCAGCGCTCATATTCCTTTTTAATATCCATTTTCTCAACCTCTTACATCCAAAAATTGTGCCTGTCCGTGAAGGGTCAGTATCTCGGAATCCGCCGGGACAAAGATGCAGTCACCTTTATAGAAAGTGATGCTGCCGCCGTCGTAGGAAATGGTCCCGCAGCCGTTGACACAGAGCAGCACACGGAACGCAATACCATCTGCCCGGTAGTGTACTTTCTGCCGCCGTTCGGTATTGACGATCATGCGGTAGACCTCAAAATACTTGCAGCGGGTCAGCAGTTCCGAGGCGACTCCCTGCCGGTATTTCAGCACACGCAGCGGCTGGCGGGGTTCGGCGCTGCTTTTCAGGTTTGCCACATCCAGCGCCTTGTCGATGTGCAGCTCCCGCTTTTTGCCGTCCTTGCCCACACGGTCATAATCGTACAGGCGGTAGGTCAGGTTGGAGTTTTCCTGGATCTCTGCCACCAGCGCACCCGCACCGATGGCATGGACTGTTCCGGCCTGAATGAAGAACAGATCATCCTTGTGGATGGGGACTTTTTGCAGATATTTCATCACCGTGCCGTCTGCGATCGCCCTGCGCATCTCGGCCTTTGTGCAGTTTTGCTTGAGTCCGTAGACCAGCTTCGCATCGCGTCCGGCATCCAGCACATACCACATCTCGGTCTTGCCCAGCTGTCCGTTTTCATTTTCCTGCGCATACTCGTCTGTAGGATGGACCTGAACGGACAAATCTTTCTTTGCGTCGATGAATTTGATGAGGATGGGCAGAGTGTTTTCGCCTTTGTGCCGTTTGCCCAGATACTCCGGATGCGCTCTCAGCACCTCTGCCAGCTCCTGCCTCCCGAACTCACCGCTCACCACATAGCTTGGGCCGTCCGGATGGGTCGAACACTCCCAGGTCTCTGCCAGCGGGTCCATATCGATGTTCTTTTCAAATTCGTCATTCAAACGGTTGCCGCCCCAGAGATAATCCTTGCCGGACGGTCGGAGCAAAAGAGGCTTATTCTTGTTTTGCATAGACGCCTCCCACAGCACCTCAGTATTCCAGTTCGAACTTCTGCTTGTCGTGGACGTCGATGGCTTCGCCAAGCTGCACTTCGATGAGCTTCAGCTCGGTCTCGGCGATGATGGTGTGGCGGCAGCCTGCGGACATGGTGATGACGTCGCCCGCCTTCACATTCTGCTCCATGCCGTCCACGACGGTCTTGCCCTCGCCTGCAATGACCGTCCAGACCTCGTCCCGGTGCTGGTGGCTATGGTAGTTCATCCGGTGGCCTGCATTCAGGGTCACTTTGATGGTCATGGAAGCCTTGTCGATGTCGATGACCTTGAAGCTGCCCCAGGATTTTTCCGCGAACATGACCCGATGGTCGAGCATGTTGACAAAGGGCTTGATGTAGCTGGACTGCTCCTTATCGGACACCAGAATGCCCTCCGGGCTGGCAGAGACCACCACATCCTTCAGGCCCATGCAGAGGATGGGCACATCCAGCTCGTTGACCACATGGACATTCTCGCACTTCTCGTTAAACAGTGCCTCGCCCACCGCGTGGCTGTCCATTGCCTCTGTCAGGGTGTTCCAGGTACCAAGGTCTTTCCAGGTGCCTGCAAAGCGCATGACCTCGATCTCCGGCTCATGCTCGACCACCGCGTAGTCAAAGCTGATTTTATTGAGGGTGTCATACTTATTGAACAGGTCATCATAATCCACGAAATCGATCAGCTCATGGGCGCGGTTCAGCACATAGCCCAGCTTGAACGCAAACACGCCGCCGTTCCAGAGAGCACCCTTTGCAATGTAGTCCTTTGCCACTTCCTGCGTTGGCTTTTCCTTGAACATGGACACCTTGCTGACCTGCTCCTTGCCGATGGGGATGATGTAGCCGTATTTCTCGCTGGGGTAGGTCGGCTCAATGCCCATCAGGACCAGATTTGCACTGCTGACAGCGGCACGGTCTCCCAGTGCTTTCAGTGCCTCAAAGTAGTCGTTCTCCACATAGGGGTCTCTACCGGGCAGACGACAACGGATTCTTCCTCACCGACGCCCTGCACGTCCTTCAGATAGGCAGCAGCCAGCGCAATAGCCGGGGAGGTATCCCGGCGGCAAGGCTCCACACTGATGCCCACTTCCTCGCCCAGCTGATTGCGGATGGCCGAGACCTGAGACTTGGAGGTCGCAATGGTGACCGTTGCATCCGTATCGACCGTCTTGATTTGACGATATACGCGCTGGATCATAGATTCCAGCTCACCGTCTTCCCGGTGGAAGATCTTGATGAACTGTTTGGAGCGAATATCGTTGGAAAGCGGCCACAGACGCTGGCCGGAGCCGCCGGACAATAACACCAGATTCATAATTTTTTCTCCTGTCATCTAGCAAAAAAGGCCGTGGCCCTGCACGGACACACGACCTTTTCAAATCGTTTATTTTAGCGCTCTGCACGCATCGGGTTGTTCAGGAAGTCCTCATAGGACAAGCGCAGGCCATCTTCCAGCTCGGTCTTGTAGGTCCAGCCCAGATTGGTGGCCTTGGACACATCCAGCAGCTTGCGGGGCGTACCGTTGGGCTTGGTGGTATCCCACTTGATCTCGCCGGTGTAGCCCACGACCTTGGCGACCAGCTCGGTCAGCTCCTTGATGGTCAGCTCCTTGCCGGTACCAGCGTTGACCGTCTCGTTGCCGGAGTAGTTGTTCATCAGGAAGACGCACAGGTTTGCAAGGTCATCCACATACAGGAACTCACGCAGCGGAGAACCATCGCCCCAGCAGGTAACGCTGGGCAGGCCCTGCTCCTTGGCCTCATGGAAACGACGGATCAGTGCTGGAACCACATGGCTGTGGGTCGGGTGATAGTTGTCGTTGGGGCCATAGAGGTTGGTGGGCATGACACTGATGTAGTCAGTGCCGTACTGACGGTTCAGGAACTCGCAGTACTTCAGGCCGCTGATCTTAGCCAGTGCATAGGCTTCGTTGGTCTTTTCCAGTTCGCTGGTCAGCAGGCAGCTCTCCTGCATGGGCTGAGGAGCCATGCGGGGATAGATGCAGGAGGAGCCCAGAAATTCCAGCTTCTTGCAGCCGTTTTTCCATGCAGAATGGATGGCGTTCATCTCCAGCGTCATGTTGTCATACATGAAGTCGGCCAGAGCCTCCTGATTTGCCACGATGCCGCCGACCTTGGCAGCTGCCAGGAACACATACTCCGGCTTCTCCTGCGCGAAGAACTCTTCCACAGCGTCCTGACGGGTCAGGTCCAGCTCCTTGTGAGTGCGGGTGATGATATTGGTGTAGCCCTGACGCTGCAGCTCACGAACGATAGCTGAACCGACCATGCCGCGATGACCTGCAACATAAATCTTAGCATTCTTTTCCATCATAATAAGATTGCCTTTTTTCCAAATTACAGAACTGCCTTGAGTGCCTTTTCGCGCTTTGCACGCTCACGGTCGTGCTTGGCCATGATCTCGACCAGCTGCTCGTAAGTAGTGGACTGCGGATTCCAGCCCAGAACGGTCTTGGCCTTGGTGGGGTCGCCCCACAGGTTGTCCACATCGGTGGGACGGAACCACTGAGGATTCACGCAGACCAGCATCTTGCCGGTGGCAGCATCGTAGCCCTTCTCATCAATGCCGGTGCCCTCCCAGTGGAGGGTGATGCCGTTGGCGGCAAAAGCCTTCTCGGTGAAGTCACGGACCGTGTGCTGTACGCCGGTAGCAATGACGAAGTCGTCCGGTTTCTCCTGCTGCATGATCAGCCACATGCACTCGACATAATCCTTAGCGTAGCCCCAGTCACGCAGAGAATCCATGTTGCCCAGCTCCAGATGATCCTGCAGGCCCTCGGCAATGCGGCCGGCAGCCAGCGTGATCTTGCGGGTCACGAAGTTCTCACCGCGGCGCTCAGACTCATGGTTGAACAGAATACCGTTGACAGCGAACATGCCATAAGCATCGCGGTACTCCTTGACCATCCAGAAGCCATACTGCTTTGCAACTGCATACGGAGAATAGGGATGGAACGGAGTGGTCTCACGCTGGGGAACTTCCTCCACCTTGCCGTACAGCTCAGAGGTGGAAGCCTGATACACCTTGCAGGTCTTGGTCAGGCCGCAGACACGGACAGCCTCCAGCACACGCAGAACTCCCAATGCATCCACATCGCCGGAGTATTCGGGTGCATCGAAGGAGACTTGAACATGGCTCTGTGCGGCCAGATTGTAGATCTCGTCGGGCTTGATCTCGCCTACCAGACGGATGAGGCCGGAGGAATCAGACAGGTCGCCGTCATGCAGATGGATAGCATTTTTCTCGATCAGGTGGTCGATACGAGCGGTGTTGGAGATGGAAGCGCGGCGGACAATGCCGTGGACTTCATACCCCTTCTCCAACAGGAACTCTGCCAGATAGGAGCCGTCCTGACCAGTGATGCCGGTGATCAGTGCTTTTTTCATGTGTTTTATTCCTCTCTCAAAAAATGATTTATCTTTTGATGTATTGAGTATATTTTTATCGTACAATTATATTTTATAGATTTTGGTGGCTTACCTGAAGTGCTAAAGCAGTGTTCTATTAGCACAATATTGGTTTTTGTCAATCAGCTGGTCGGATTGCTTCTTAGCTCGTCCTGTTTCACTGGCACCTCACTTTGAAAGGCCAACTGCCTTTCAACAACCTTTTCCTTGATTTCAGCGTAGCCTATTGCTATTTTATCACTTTCTAGTTTATTCGCTTCCTGCTCTCGAATCGCCTTCTCGTTTGCAACAATGATTGTGTTGAAATGCTGATTCTCAACATAGTCATTTATACAGCCCAGACCATCATGCCGCCACTGAAAGTTTGAGGTAGACATTCCACCACCTCTAATTCGCCGGAAAAATAGCAACAGGGTGGAGTATAATTTTCATTTTTAGTCTTATGTAGGTACATTTTCGATTTTTCCGTTCATTTTTAGGCAAAAAGGAAAGAGCCACCGACCATCAGATCAGTAGCTCCAAGAGATTCATTTTTCTATTTAATTTTCAAAAAGCTCACTTTTTCGCTTATAAGTGATTTTATTCACTTTTCTGGGTTCATAAGTGATTATGTTCACTTATTTCGTTTTATGTAATTATCATGGGGTGACAGAAAAACTCACTTATTTACCATTTCTATACAAGTGATTATAATCACTTTTTTATTGAGATAAGTGAGAAAAATCACTTATTCTCCTGCCCCGGCGTTTCCCTTCCTGCTGGCTGCGTTTCCGTAGCCGACTGGATTCTAACCAAGCTGGCAGCTTAATCCCCTGCTCTTTGCCTGCCTTGCCCACACGCCCCTCAGACAGCCCCTCTGTTGGCTTTTACTGCCGAACTGGGATTGTTTTGCGATGGGCTGGCTTCTGCCTGACGTGGGGCAACTGTGGGGCTTACAGCCGCCTCCAGTATTTTTCCGTTTTCTATCGGAATCGCATCCAAAATGGGAAAACTCACAAGGTTCTGTTCCGGGAATAATTTTCCGTCCAGTCTGTATGATCTTTTCATATTCCAATGGGCATCCTGATAGATCATTCTGGAAAAGGCCACACACTTGATCTCACAGCTGTTGGTTTCATTCAGTCTTGTCACTCGATGCGCCCCTGCATTCTCTGCCTTACATGCCTGGACTGCAATCTGCCCCATCTTCCGGTTGTACAAAAATCGGTAATACGTTGGCCATCCAAGTGCCTCCAGCATGCTGCGAAAGATAGTGATTCTTCCTTCATTCGCATTGAATGTCACTCCCAGCATCCCGGAATACCATTTTTGTTCTCTTTCCTGCAATCTTCTCACCTCCAAAAAAGGGCGTACTTCCCCCCTTGATATTATAAAATTATTTTTTAGTCAAGCCCGGTATCGGGGACTGTCCTTCCTGTCAAAACTCCCATTGATACATAACCATCCATCTATCGGACTTCTGATTCTCTTAGGTGTTCTTCTACAGGCACGCCAAAAGTACCCGCAATATCATCCGGGTAAAATCCCTTCCGAGTATCCACAGGCTTAGTCTCCTGGTCTGCTGGCTGTTCTGCTACAGTTTCTTCCTTTCGCTTTTGCCTCTCATGGAAGATTTCTGGTACGAGCAGATCAAAGACGTACAGAGTTTCTCCTTCGAAGGTAATTCTGTACCCCAACACCTTATATCTGCATTCACTATCCCAGTCCATTTCTTTATAGACCAGTTCCGCAAAGGGCTTGCAACTCATCTTCCTGCTCTTACGCTTATCCGGCTTTGCAATGCACCAGCGCAGAGCATCCTTATCATTTTCATCGCAGCCACGCACAACAATGCGCTTCAAATCATTATTGAACATAACATGCACATAAACTACATCCTCCAGACCTGTGATACAAGCCGTGTTGAATGTGATACTGTCCTTACGGATTACAATCGCAGGATCACGAAGATGTGCAAACAGTTCCTTTCGCACGACCTGGTATCCGTCATATGAAAAAGTGTTCTGCAGTTTTTCTGTTCGTGCATCCCTCTCATTTTCTACTGTCTGCTCCGTCAGTGTGGTCGTACTTGTGTATTCCTCATTCATTCGTGTCAGTCCATCCTTCCATTATTTCTTCCGCCTCATGGAGCAGTTTATTCAAACCATCTGCGGTAAATGTATTCATTTCTTTAATTTCTGCTGCCGGCCGGAGTACATCCCAATTTCCTGCATAATGCTCCTGCTGCAAAATGCCAACCTGTGCAATACTTGTGATTGGCTGTCCAAAAGTTCCCTCCCATTCTGGTGGAAAAATGTAAATCATCTGTTTGACCGTTTTGCCCTCGGCTTCCTCTTCTTTCGATGGCAGAACGATTTCCTCTATTTTGATCATCTCCGGCTCATCCAGTTCAAAAAGCATCAGCTTATTGTCCCCTTGTTCCACAAACTGCCCCCGGAAACGATACTTCAAACCCTCTTCCCATTCCATAATGTCGAAAAGTGTCTTAGCCAGGCCACGACAGCCAAGTGTACTTGCACACCAGCGTCCCTCTTTCAGCCTTCCCCAGTGAATAGCATTCGGATTGCCCTTTTCGCATGGCCGAATCGCAACACAGCGGTCAACCGAGTTCAGAAGCAGTTCCACATACTCCACATCCTCAAACTTTTTCAGACAGGAAGTATTGAACCGCAGCTTACCATTGGAGATTGTCATTGCCGGGTTCTGTAGTGTAGAAAAATACTGAGCCCGTACTACCTCATATTCCGATAGATTCAGTCGGTTCATGACCTCTGCGTTATTCTCTTGCTCTTCCTGCATTACACTTTCAGGAAGCCTCCCGGTATTCCTCTGCCGAGAAACCAGTCCAGTCCTTATCAAAAGACACATATCCTCGAAGAATACCATCATCCACCACACTCAGAACCGACAACGGCCTATTTTTTTGTATAGTTGCGGGATGCCCTCAGATGATTGGCTGCATTATAAACCTCTCTGGATACAATCGCCTCATGGTGATCCCTCTGTCGATACTGCGTCCGGTCATTGTTATTTTTCTTTGACTTATGTGTAAGAAAGTTTGGCGTGAAAGTCTTTCTTACCAGCACATCCCCACAGTGGCGTTCATTTGCAATAACGCCAACTATGGTACCCGGATTCCATTCTGTATTACCCAGCTTGGTTTTACGGCCGTACTCGGTCAAAAGTTCTGCAATCTCAGTATATGAAAAGCCATTCAGGTACAGATAATAAATGACCCTAACCGTCTGTGCCTCACTTTCATTTACCACAAGATTGCCATCCTCGTCCTGATCGTATCCCAGCAATGCCGGTGTCAAAAACAGACCTCGGCTGAACCGCCGGTCAATAGACCAGTTCATAATAATTGATTTGGAATGAGGTTCTTCCTCCGCCACAGATGCCAGAATGGTCAGGATCATGCGGCCATTGCTGTCCAGCGTATAGATATTGTCTGCCTCGAATTTTACACCCACGGGCGGATCAAGATTTTTCAGCGTCTCAATAACTGAAAGGCAGTCAACAATGTTTCGGGCAAAACGAGCGATGGATTTTGTAAGAACCAGGTCTATCTTTCCCGCCTTACAGTCCTCGATCAACTGCTGCATTCCTTTGCGATGCTCCAGTGAAGTGCCACTGATGCCCTCATCGTCATAGATGCCGACAAATTCCCATCCGGGCTGTGCCTTTATATACTCTGTATAGTAATTTTTCTGAAGTTCATAGGAAGAAGTCTGCTCATCATCGTCAGTGGAAACACGGACATAAGCCGCAACACGCCGAACAGAGGTGCTTTCTCCAAACCCCTCCACCGCCTTTGCCGGGATAACTTCCAATTCAGAAGCATCCACCCCCTTATATCTGTCTCTGATTTTCTGCTTGCGGTCTACCGCCTCTACTCCACTGCTTCCCATGTACTTCCTCTCATTCTTCCGGCCTTATGCTCCAATACCACTGGCCCATCTTCCGATAACTTCGGATACCGAACTCTTTTTTGTATTTTCTGCTGTCCTGCGACTGATACCTTCATCGCTCATCCGCATATAGATTTCTCTGGATCTCATATCTCCATCGGAAAGCAGTTTCTTGATCAGATCCGCTGCCTTCTCAGATTTTGATTCAAACTTCGGAGGCTCCGACTCTGCTTCCGGGTCAGTTGGAATCTTACACTCTAGCCATCGAAAGCCCTCCTCGGCCGTTATTGAGAAACGAATCTCTCCATCAGATGGAGCCAGATTGTTCTTAATCTGTCGCACAATGCGAATGTCTTTGTTTTCCGGAGCATGCTCCATTTGCAGAACACTTCTGGCTGCTGCCACAACATCCACACTACCAATGCTCCGGTACAAATCTTCTGTCCCCTCTTTCTTGTTGAGGTGACCAATCAATACAACTGCACAGTCATACGCAGATGCCCACATTCCAAGACGCTGCATCAGCTTTTTCGCCCTGCCTGCAATCTGAAGGTCAGAATCACTCCCCAGATATGCCTGTATCGGGTCAATGACCATCAACTTTGGACGAAATTGTATAATCGCCTTTCTGATACGTTCATCATCAAGCGTCAAGCCACTATTCATTTCTTCATTTATAAAAGCCACATTCCTACAATCTGTGCCACATGTTTCCAGCCTTGGCTTGATGGTATCCGAAGCATCATCTTCCGAACACTGGTAAATGATCTTCTGCGGTATCCCGACTTGCTTACCGTCCGGCATTGTTCCACCTTTTGACAACTCCGCAATCAGATTCATCATCATGGTAGACTTTCCGTCACCGGGGTCGCCTTGCAGCAATGTGATCTTCCCGACTGCAATGAACGGATACCACAACCAACGAACAGCTGTTGCTTCTACATCACTATATAATGTGAAAATTCCTGTTTCCTCTTTACCTGTCATTCCCTTTGCCTTTCATTTGCAGTCTTTTTCTACATTTATATTATAAGAGCTGTATGATGTTTTGACCGCTACCTATCATGTAGCATGATTCACATTTTGCTACCTATTATGTAGCAAAACAGCCTTAGACCACATAACAGATAGGGGGATAACACTTTGCGATCTTAAAACTCTCTATATATTCAGTTTCCCCCTGAAAAGCTGGCACGGCAGCCCGCCTGAAAACAAAAAAGCCGAGGTAGACTTTGGACAACCTTATATAAGGTCATCTAAAAGTCTATCTCGGCTTACTACGTATTCGAGCAGCACCTACAGGCAGTATCGAAAAAGTCATGCTGGCTCACACATCCTGCGGTGAGTCAAGCTCGTTACATTTTTTGTCAGATACATTTTTCCTCTGACGAATCTGTAAAATTCATTCGCGGCCCAGAATAGAATTGGGATGCAAAATCATCCATATAGGCATAGGATTGCAAATGTCCATTCTTCACATAGGCTATCGCATCTCTCCCATTCACCGTGGCTCGGTTTCCCAGCAGCACCTTTTTACCTTGGGTCGTATAAATTCCGTAATCCATAGCCGTCCTTCAATCCACAACTTTTCATTGTTTATTCTACATCTCGCTCTTGACAAGTTGCGCTCCATGCGTTAATATAAATATGCAAGTTGCGTTTGCGAACACATTATACGATTCAACTTGCGTCATGTCAAGCGCAACATGAAAAGAATTTGCAATCATCATGGAGGTCATCATTATGAAATTCGGGGAAAAGGTTCGAGCTGCGCGCCTAGCAGCCCACTATTCTCAGCGTCAGCTTGCCGATATGACCGGCATCGCTTTACGCACCATCCAGAACTACGAAAGCGGCGAACGCCTTCCGAAGCAGAAGGAAAGCTATGAGCTGCTGGCCGCTGCACTTAACGTGGAACTGGAATCCCTGAAAGATGACAACGCAGACTTTGTGATCAAGGCTACCGAGAAATACGGTTCCCGCGGACATGAGCAGGCTGAACGACTTATTAAAGAAGTATCTGGCCTTTACGCTGGCGGTGAACTCGCCGAAGAGGACATGGATGCCATGATGAAAGCGATTCAGGAGGCTTACTGGATTGCAAAAGAAAAGAACCGGAAGTTCGTGCCCAAAAAGTACAGAAGCACTTCCGACAGCAATTCCGATTCATAAGGGCATCTCACATATATAATGGGGAGTGAACCGCAACAATGATCAGTAAGCAGGCATCTACCCTGCCACGTCGATTGCTTCGACGTTATGGCACCAGTGTCCCATTTGAACTCGCAGATTGTCTCGGCATCACCATTCTGGAATGCCATGACTTCAAACTTCAGAAAGGCGCATTCAAAGTCATTCTAAACAACTGCTTCATTTTCATCAATGCCAACTTGTCCACTGAGATGAAGAAGCTCGTATGTGCGCACGAGCTGGGACACGCTCTTCTCCACCGCCCTCTTGGCAAGACCGATACCGGACTTATGGAGTTTGAGCTGTTCGACATCACGAATACCACAGAGTATGAGGCGAATCTGTTCGCAGCCAACCTTCTGTTGGACGAAGAAGAGATTGATTCACCCGCTCGTGAAGGGTTCGACATTGTTCAAATAGCTCACAACCTCGGAACCAATGTCAATCTCCCGCTTCTTAAGCTCCAACAGATAAACAGTGATAATCACTTGCATCTTCCTGATATGCCTAGCCGCAATTTTCTAGGTACGATCTCGGATGATGCCGGACATTTATAATAGGAAGGATGACCTATGCAATGGCAATTCAGCATCGAGCAAAGACTGAGCGCGTCTATGTGAAGGTCGATTCGTCCTTCGACCCAACCGGTTTTATGCAGCCGACATCGATCACATGGTCGGATGGCCGTACCTTCCCCATCGAAATAGTGCGCGACTTCCGCCCCGCCGGGACTGCCGATAACGGTTACTCTGGTGATTGCTTCACCGTACTCATCCAGGGGCAGGAGAAGCACCTGTTCTTTGAACACCTCGATCCACGCTTCAATGGCCGGTTAGGCCGGTGGTTCGTTGAACGGACGGCTCAATAAATAGGAGGAGCATCATGACTTTGATAGAAAAACTTAGCAATCTCGGTGGTATCGTTGACCGGGATGAAATGGCGAAAGCATGTTCAGAAATTCCAGATGAAGATCTTCGTCTGGCTCTGATGACACTCGCACTAACCTATAATCAGAACATCAAGATAAACGAAGAAATCTTCCAAAAGCAACACCGCGAGATTGAACGACTTCAGAAAGAGATAGATAAACTGAAAAAAGCAAAATAACGCACCGCAAAGGAGGGGATCACGCGATGCAACGCATATATCTTGCAATAGATCTTAAAAGCTATTACGCGAGTGCAGAATGCGCCGCTCGACACCTCGACCCGCTTACCACAAATCTGGTCGTGGCAGATTCCTCCCGCACTGAGAAAACCATCTGTCTCGCTGTGTCTCCTTCCCTGAAAGCCTATGGGATTTCGGGGCGCGCCAGACTATTTGAAGTCATGCAAAAGGTCAAAGAGGTCAATGCGAATCGGTTAAGGGAAGCGGTACGATTAAGAAAGGCTGTGTATAAGGACGGCAAACCATCCTTCTCCTCTGCCTCCTATGATTCCTTATCGCTTGCCGCCGACCCGTCACTCGAACCCTCTTATCTTGTTGCACCACCCCGGATGGCATATTATGAAAAGGTGTCGCGGCAGATTTATGGCATCTACCTCAAGTATATTGCCCCGGAGGACATCGTGGTTTACAGTATCGATGAGGTGTTCATCGATGCCACCTCGTACTTATCCCACTACAATATGACAGCACACGACCTTGCCATGACAATAATCCGGGAAGTGCTTTATACGACTGGCATCACCGCCACTGCCGGGATCGGTACGAATCTATATCTGGCGAAACTGGCAATGGACATCACCGCCAAACACGCCGCGCCAGACAAGGACGGGGTCCGCATCGCTGAACTGGATGAAGAGAGCTTCCGCTATCTCCTCTGGGATTACAAGCCGCTCACAGACTTCTGGATGACCGGTCCCGGCACCGTCAAGCGGCTAGAAAAGCATGGCATCCATACGATGGGCGAGCTGGCATATTTCAGCACCGTCAATCAGGATATCTTATATAGGGAATTCGGTGTTGATGCCGAACTGCTGATCGACCATGCTTGGGGGCTGGAACCCTGCAGCATAAAAGAGATCAAAGCCTACAAACCCAGCACCAACAGTATCTCCGAAGGACAGGTTCTCTCCTGCCCTTACCCATATGACAAAGCCAGAATTATTATCATGGAGATGGCTGACAGCTTAGTATTGCAACTAACAGATAAAGGACTGGTTACGGATAGCCTGACATTGGATGTGGGCTATGACCGGGAAAACTGCGACAGCGGAAAGTACAGAGGTCCGGTACACATTGATCACTACGGCCGCACTGTTCCGAAGGGTGCTCACGGCAGTACGAAGCTGGATAACCCGACCAACCTCGGCAGCCAACTCATCAAGGTGGCCGCCACCCTATTCGACCAAATTGCTGACAAAACCCTAACCGTGCGACGGATCACCATCGCGGCTAACCGTGTGGTCAAGGACGAAGGAATCTTCCAAGTCAATCTATTCACAGACACGACCAAGATGGAAAAGGAAAAGCAGCTCCAAGAGGTCATGCTGGGGCTGAAAAAGAAGTTCGGCAAGAACGCCGTGCTGAAAGGCACAAACTATTTAGACGGAGCCACCATGAAAGAACGGAATAAGCAAATCGGTGGCCATCGTGCCGAGTAAAGGAGATTCGTATGATAAGAGAAACTACTCCTGCAAGAATCACACAGGTTATTATAGATTTCTGTGCTTCTATCACATCTGATTCGTCACCGGAATACATCGATGTTTGTCCAGCATCTTGGGCCACTCCTAATGAGTGCTTTAATAATGTTCCTCGGATGGTCAAACAATATGGTGGCTCGATGATTTCTGGTTGGGCGGTATGGCAACGCGGAAACATGCTCCTTGATGCCGAGGCCCACGCCATTTGGAGAACACCTGATGGCAAACTTATTGATATAACCCCACATAGTTATAACGAAAAGCGAATTCTCTTCTTGTTTGATTCTTCCGTTTGCTATCATGGAATTACCATTCCGAGTCACCGACAAGCTCTTACTAATTCTCCTTTGGTGGCAGAACTCATCCGCCTCTGCACTGTAAGGGATCACGCCATGCAGACATCTATATTTGGAGACAGATACACTTTGCCTGTTGATTGGTATGATCAAGTCAGGGCATTAGAGTTTATATTTGCACAAGAGGTTGGCCGTAATGATCCTTGTCCATGTGGCTCCGGTCTGAAATACAAGAAGTGCTGCGGACAGTTTCAATAATGAGCGGAGGGAGTACAATGGACTACAAGAACACGCCAGAAGGCAGAGCGGTTCAATCTAAATACGCCGACCTACTCTCCCTCTCCCGGCCGGCTCCCATCAAATCTTTGCCACAATGTCAAGTGATGAATTAAAAAAAGACAAGCACCATCAAAGAAAAATTTCTTTCACAGCACTTGTCTTTCTCTATTATATTATCGTTATAAAAGCTCCTACTTAAATACTTACAGACTGTTCTTCAAAATCTCCAACACTTCATCATGATTCAACACCTTATATCCGCCCTTCATAATCAGTGTTCCGCTTGCGATACCTTTCAGCATTTCTTCTGACACTCCCAACTCATGGAGATTCATTGTAAGTCCCAGTTCTTTCATCCAAACTTCCATACAGGAAAGTCCCTCTATGGCAATCTGTTCATCAGATTTTCCGGCAGGATCGACCTCCCACACATTCACAGCAAAACGGCAAAACTTGCTAAGACCATAAGGCATAATATACCGATAGTAAGGAAGAGACACCGCAGAAAGCGTCATTCCGTGAGTTGCATCCGTATATGCTCCTACTGCCTGACCAAGCATATGAACCATCCAGTCGGTACTTTTTCCTCTGGAAACAAGCGTATTCAGTGCCCAGGTTGCAGCCCACATGATATTCGACCTTGCCTCATAGTCCTCTGGATTCTGAATGGCAATTCTCGAACTGTGAATTACCGATTTCATCAGTGCCTCGCTGATATAATCGCTGGTATTGTCGTCCTCCCCAGAGAAATACTGCTCGCAGATATGGTTGAAAATATCATAAATGCCGGCCACCATCTGCTGTTTCGGCAATGTGAAAGTGAATTTCGGATTCAGGATTGCAAACTTCGGCATCACAGCATCTCCAAACACATGACCAATTTTCAGCTTTTGATCGTGATTGGTGATGACCGCACCTCCATTCATTTCGCTTCCGGTTCCCACCATAGTCAATACACAGCCAACAGGGACAATCTCACAATCCGGCTCCTCAAAGCGGATATAATATTTCTCCCACGGATCTTCGTCACAGTGAACAGACACGGAAACCGCTTTTGCATAGTCGCAGCAAGAGCCGCCGCCTACAGCCAGCAGAAAGTCCACCTGATTCTCTCTGGCAATCTGAACACCCTCCCGCAGTTTCTCCACGGTAGGATTTGGCATCACTCCTCCATCCTCAACGACTACTTTTCCGTTATCTTTCAGTAATCTCATAACCTGATTGTAAATACCATTTTTCTTGATAGAACCACCGCCATAAATTAACTGAACGGTTTTTCCATATTTGGGAAGCTCCTCGTTCAAAGAACAAAGAGACTCTTCTCCAAAGTAAAGTTTTGTCGGATTTGAATACGAAAAATTTCCTAACATAATGTTTTTCCTCCTTAGTCCTGATAGATTTCCTTCGCCATGCGGAATGCTGCCCATGCTTTCGGCCAGCCAGCATAAAAGGCAGCGTGTGTCAAAATTTCTGCTATTTCTTCTTTTGTAACACCGTTCTTTTTTGCCTCTCCTATATGAAAGGCAAGAGAACTGTCCAGAACACCGCTTGCCATAAGTGCTGTTACTGTGACAATGCTTCTGTCTCTTGCAGGCAGCTTATCTTCTCGTGACCACACTTCTCCAAACAGCACGTCATCATTCAGTTTCGCAAATTTTGGTGCAAAATCACCCAGGGCATCTCTGCCCGCTGTTACCTTTTTCATAATCTGTCTCCTTATTTTAGCTTACTGTATTCTTCTTCCTTCACCGGTTCCAACCATTCATTAGAACTTCCTTCTGCCGGGACCTCCACCGCCAAATGAGAAAACCAGCTATCAGGAGCAGCTCCATGCCAATGCTTCACTTCCGGCGGGATATTAATAATATCACCGGGTTTCATCTCCTGAGCCGTTTTTCCCCACTCCTGATAATATCCACGTCCGGCAGTACAGAGCAAAATCTGTCCGCCTTTGTGATGAATATGCCAGTTATTCCGGCATCCTGGCTCAAAAGTTACATTTGCAATTCCAACTCTTTCCATTGTCAGCATGGACAGGTAACTCTGTCCAACAAAATATTGTGCATACGCATCATTTTTCTCACCCAATGGGAAGATCTGTTTAAAATCTTTTTCTGTCATGATTGATTCTCCCTTCAAGAATTAAAATAGTCTAAAATCTCTTGCATCCTTGCAACCTGATCCACATGGAACGGGCAGCGTTTGTTTCAATGCCCACATCCAACTCACAGACTTTTTACCCATGCTTTCAATTCTTCCTGAGGTAGCGAGCCATTCAGCATTTTTCCTTTCATCAGGATAGCGCCAGGACAGCTCGGTGCAAGTTTTTCATTTGTGTTTCCCATGCCGCTGCCGCCAGAAGTAGCAAAAGGAACGATGGTTTTACCTGAGAAATCATAACTCTCCAAAAAGGTGTTAATAATCGTTGGTGCAACATACCACCAGATAGGGAATCCGACAAACACCAGATCATACTGATCCATACCTTCCAGTTTCCCGGCAATTGCAGGACGGAATGTCGGATCGTTCATCTCCACGCTGCTTCGGCTTTTTTTATTTGTCCAGTCCAGATCGGCATTGCTGTACGGCACCTTTGGTTTAATCTCATACAGGTCTGCGCCTGCCGCTTCCGAAAGTTTCCACGCTGCCTTTGCAGTCACGCCGCTTGCTGAAAAATAGGCTACCAAAATTTTCTTACTCATAGTAATTTCCTCCGTAAATTATGTTATTGAACTTATTATAAATGAATCTATATCACCTGAAATGTTTTCCATTTTCCGGACTTCTGCCTCCAGAAGAAAATGACCGCCCGAATGCTCCAGTCGCAAACCATTGCAATAGCAATCCCGATCACGCCCATTTTCAAAACAATTCCCAAGAGCCATGATAAAAGCAGGCGCACTGCTATTGTAGATATAACCGAAACATACATGGTGAATTTTACATCACCCGCTGCACGCAGCCCATTACTAAGCGCACCGGAAAAGGGATATGCTGCTGCATTAAACACGTTATGGATTAAAACCAGCCAGATCACAAGCCGTTTGGTCTCCGGCTGCAAAGCATAAAATTTCATAAAGAATGGGGTCAGAAGAAAAATCAAAAGATTCCATGCCGATGAAATCAGCAATGTGATTCTTATCAATCTCTTAAAATAATGATCCGCAGCATCTGTATCCCCATTTCCCATACACTGTCCAATGACTGTTATAAATACGGGACCCATAGCAACTCCCGCCAGTGCAGCTAACGACCAGATACTTTGTGCAACGCCATTTGCAGCAATCTGGTATGTTCCAAAAAGTGCAACAATACTGCTTAATGCCACTTTTACTAACTGGAAAACGCCATTTTCCATTCCGTTTGGAATTGCGATTTTTAGAATTTGTTTCATGAAATCCACATTCCACCGAAAAATCCACTTGCAGCGATAGAACACTTCATTTTTTCTCTGAAAACAAAGTGCTGTAATCATCACGGCTGAAAATGTCCGAGCGATCAGTGAAGGGTATGCAACACCCGCAACACCTGCACGCAAAACAAATACACCAATGAGATTTCCAACAACATTGATGATATTGGAAATTACCGACAAATACATGGTCAAACTGGTTTTTCCAATACTGCGAAAAAGGGCAGCGCCAGCATTGTAAACCGCCAATGCCGGATAGGAATATGCAGAAATCCTAAGGTATGTAATACAAGAGTGCATCACAGAATCTTCCACTTTACCGAACATCAGACGAAGCATCCCTTCATTTCCAATCAGAACTATCATTGCGATCAGTATGGAAAAAATCGCAGAAAATGAAAGAAGCTGACTGGCGGATTCTCCAGCGTCATCATTTTTCTTTCTACCAATATACTGGCTGATCACAACCGCCCCTCCAGATGCCAATGCTGTAAATAGATAAATAAAAATAGTATTGAACTGATTTACCAGTGAAACACCGGATACTGCCGCTTCTCCTGCGTAGCTGACCACCAGTGTGTCCGCCATCCCTACAAGCATTATCAGCAGCTGCTCTAAAAACAGGGGAATAATCATAGCCTTCAAACTCTTATTTGAAAACAGAACCGTTTGCTGATCCATGCCTTTTCCTCCACTAAGATTTTACAATTTATTCTTTTCTTCTGCTCTATGAGGTTATCTTTCTGAGTCCTTTCACTGTGTAAAAGCCGATAAAGACCCATAGTCCCATCATGGTGATATACCCTGCAAATACAGAAACTGCACTCTGTTCAAAATCAAAAAACACAAACTCCTGTTTAAGGAACATATAGGAGACAATATTTTCCTTATGGAAACAGTACGCTCCGTACCCCGCAATAAAAATTGCTATAAAACGCATCAGCCATACAAATGTAGCAGGGGTTTTCTTTCTGCTCCAAAGTCTACGGAACAGTCCAAGAACCATGCTCCAATGAAATCCTAAATGAATACTCATCAGCACAAATCCCCAATAAGATGCCGCCAGGTGCATGGTTCTCGCTGTTGCCATCGGTCCTTGAATGGGTAATCCCGCAAAAATGTGACGGGACAACACAATTCCACTGAACCCCAAACACAGCATAGAAATAAGGACACTGATATTGATGAGTGTCTGCATTGCCCGCAGCAGGGTATATTTCCCTTTGAACAGGCTACCATACCACCGGATATTCAGAATGTTATGTAGCAAAAACAGTACAAGCATCCCTGTTCCAAACCACTCATGAAGCTTCTGTCCGGTGACTTGATAAGCCATCAGACAAAGTAACAGCGCTGTCATCAGTAAATCAATTCCCATCTTTATTTTTAGTTTCATGAGTCATTTGTCCTTTCGTATCATTTAGATAAACCGAGTCCCTGCACCCATTCGCTCACTCTGCTTTCCGCATCGGTTACACTGGAACTGCCAATATGAAGTCCGTCAAGAATGGTTGCATCCGGCTCCATATTTTTAATTTCATCAATCGCATTCGAGAATGCACTGCCACCGGAAGTGCAGAAGGGGATCACTGTTTTCCCACTGAAGTCATACTCGTCAAAAAAGCTATACATTACCATAGGCATACCATACCACCAGTTTGGAAAGCCAACAAAAATCGTATCGTACTGATCCAGATTTTCGATATGCGTAGCCAATTCCGGATGAATGCCATTGTTCTTTTCAGTCTGTCCAACATCAACAGTATCATTGTAGTTATTGGGATAAGGTTCTACTGTTCGGATAGAAAACAATTCTCTGCCGGAAGCTTCTGCAATCATACGGGCCATCACACCGGTATTGCCTGTGACTTCACCGTTAAAGATTTGAATACTGGCTGATGCAGAAGCGTCCACGTCATCGGGAAGCTCCGCATTTTCGCCGTAGGTAAAATAAGCAATCAGAATATTGCTACCTTTCGTTTCTGTGCCTTCTGCGGGAGTGGATTCTATCACCAGAGAGGGTGCTTCGCTGGACACAGGATCAGAAGCATCGTTCTGCTGTGTATTAGAGCAGGCTGCCAGAGAAAACACCAGTACAACAGAAAGTATCAGTGCGATTATTTTTTTCATGTAATCATCTCCTTGAAATCTTCTTTATCGGGTTATTCTGCCAGGTTCAGATCAAGGCTGTTTACCCATTCCATAACGGTATCCTGAGAATCGCTGCCATTTAGCCGCCGTCCATCAAGCCAAGTAGCTCCGCTGGTGAGACGCTCCAGATTAGACGCACTGGAACCAATGCCGCTGCCACCGGAAGTGCAGAAAGGAACAATGGTCTTGCCGGAAAAGTCATAGCTTTCCATGAAAGTGCTGACGATTCTCGGTGCCTCTCCCCACCAGATGGGATAGCCAACGAATATGATGTCATACTGCTCCATGTTCTCAACAGAACCGGAAATTGCGGGACGGGCATTGGGATCGTTCATTTCAATCGTAGTACGGCTGTTGTTGTCATTGTAGTTAAGGTCTGCATCTGTATAAGGATCTTCAGGAACGATTTCGTAAATGTCTGCGTTCAGACCATTTGCAATATGTTCTGCCACACCTTCCGTTGTATTGGTGGCGGAAAAATATACTACCAGTACCTTTGTTCCTTCCGACTCAGTATCCGTCTCGGGCGCAGGTTCTGTTTCTTCCGTATCATCGGGCTGCGTAGCTTCACTTTCGGGCTCAAATTCTGCTGTCCTGCTTTCCACAGAATTGGTATCAGCTTTACTTTCCACGGAAGTATCTTCTGTAGATGGTTGCTCTGTCTGGCTTGCAGAATTTCCGCAAGCTGCAAGTCCCAAAATCATAGTCAAAGAAAGTAAGATAGCGATTGCTTTTTTCATTATAAATACCTCCATCATTTTTATTCTGCCAGCGAGAAGATGACTTCCTCCCGGCTGTCAAGGTTTTCAAAAACAGATAAGTCCGAAGTCACTCTGCCAATCGGAATGACATCCACAGAAAGTACCGGGTTATCTGTCTGTGCATAGAAAATGGCCATATTATGGTGTGCCTCGCAATAGGTAATATCACCATTCTCAAAATTCTTCTGACCGCCTTCCAAATGTTCTGGATAGAACTCAACCCCTCCATAGTATTCTCTGCCACCGTAACCCACCATGGAAATTGTCAACGGAAAATATGTTTTGATTTCCTCTGCCAGTTCTGTATCGTATAGAATTCCATCTAAACTAACTTCACCAACCGTAATCTTGATAGGAGTCCCTGTTTGTACTTTAGATTTAGATATTCCTATATCTGCAAGCCATGATGAGACGGTATCCTGTGCGTTTGGAACATCTTTTGCTTCAATCGCAATACCCTCTAACAAAACTGCTGCATGGCTTGCTTCTGCAATAGTCTGATAACTGTTACCTGCACCATAGCCATCATGGGTACAAAATGGGATAACTGTTTTCCCACTTAAATCATACTCCTTCAAAAAAGATAGCACTGCCTGCGGAACATCTGTTGCCCATACGGGATAGCCAATAAATACCGTATCGTAAGCGGAAATATCCAGATTGCTTTCTTTAAGCTCCGGCAAATAATTACGACTCATTTCATCATGGTTTACATCCCGCAATTCATCAAAATCTGCCGTATAAGGAGTAACTGTTTCAATCCGGTGCAGATCTCCACCCACATTCTCCGCTATCATATTAGCGACATACTCTGTTGTACCATAACGGGAATTATTATCCACTACAATACTTGCCGAAGTTATGGCATCCACATCAGAGGGATATTCTGTATTGCCCCAGCGTGAAAAATAGACGATTAAAGTGTTATTGGCCGATTGTTCGCTTTCTGTGCTTTCAGATTCTAAAACTGCATTAGACACTGAAACGCTATCTTGCTGAGAAGATGGACTTGTGGTTTGTCCACTGCTCTCCTGCGATGGATCTGCGCTACTGCTGCAAGCAGTCAGCATAAAAAGCAGAGAAAAAACGAATAGAATAGATGGAAATTTTTTCATAATTACCCCCATTTAATTTGTCACTTCCTCTTATTGTTATTTTTGTATTTTACAGATCATATAATCGATTGCATCAAGTGACTGCTGCTTTTCATGTACCTCATCAAGCAATTTGTACCGATATTTTCGCAACATCCTGATCTGCATTTCTTGATCTTCACATCCTGAAATTTTTGCGATTTCTTCTTTGCTTAATCCGGCGTTTATAAGGGAATCATAATCCGGTTTCATGAAATGGCACTCCCTCCTCAATAAAAAATATAGGTGCAGAAATTAAAGCTGTTTGCTTTATCTCTACACCTATATTATAATTTTCTAATTGAATTATATCAAATACTTAGTTTTTATGTCTTATCAATGCCTAAAAAGCATTGAATGTGTTTGATGAATTTTGTGGTTGCTAAGCTAAACGGCTGACCACGTTTCCATGCTAATACACTTGTTGCTGTAAGTGGCGGATCAAGCGGTCTGAATGTAATCTTTGATTGATCCCAGAAGGGTACAGCCCCTTCAATCACCAATGAATATGCCAAGCCTCCATTCACCATAATTGCGCTGTTTGTACTTAAATTGCTGGTAAAAACAATATCCAGTTTCTCATAGTAGTTGCCAAACCAACTTGCCAACTCACTCTGCACATTCATACGCCTTGGAAGAATCAAAGGCAGTACAGACAAATCTTTTGCGCTTACCGTTTCTTTCTTGGAGAGTGGATCATCCGATTTCATCAGAACCACCCATTTTTCCCTTATATTCAAACGAATAAATTCATATTTTTCCATATCAACCGGCTCAAGAAGCAAACCAATATCCAGTAACCCCTTATCCATCTGTTCCTTTACCAAATCTGCTGTGGCTGTAAAAATATCAAAAGTAACACGGGGATATTTCTGACGAAAGGACTCAATTATTTTAGGAAGAAGTTGTACAGCAGCAATTTCTCCACACCCAATGGAAATTTTACCTTCCACCTGTTCCTCTTGCTCCACTAATTCTTTTTCTGTCTTATCTACAAGCTGCAAAATCTCTTCCGCACGACGGCGAAGAAGTATTCCTTCATTTGTCAATTTGATTTTCCGTGTCCCTCTATCAAACAGCTTTACACCAATATCTTCCTCCATCTGTGCAAGCTGACGTGAAAGTGTCGGCTGCGTGATATGTAAAACTTCTGAGGCTTTTGTGATACTTTCTTCCCTTACTACAGTCAGAAAATATCGAAGGACTCTAATTTCCACGAAAAATACCTCCCAAATTCATCATGCTTAATAAGTATATTTTAACGTATCTATACTCGAAAGGCAATAAAAAACATCTGCTCATCGTATGCTTACCGGTAATATAATTTTATGTAAAACTTGATAAACCCCTATCTCTCATTGATAGAGAGATAGGGGCTTTCTAATTATGCTGTCATTTCCGAAATTTCTCCGACAAAGTTATAAACAATTCGGACTTCCTGCACCTTCTGTCCGTCAATCTTCTTGACTTCGCCCACCAAAATTTTGCTGATGAGCCGGTTCAGCACCGCTTCATCCAGTTCTTCAATGGCTGCATAGCACCGGATTTCTTTGATGAAGGTGCGAACTTCATTTTCCTGTTCGTCAGAGTGGCGCATCATCAACAGTAGGTCTTGCAGGCGCTTCTGGTTGGCTTCCTGCTCTTGTTCCAGTGTTGCTGTCAGCTTCATAAAACGCTGCTCAGTCAGGATTCCTTTTGCCTTATCGGTATATAGGCTCAGGAACATCTCATCAATTTCACGATTCCTGCTTTCCAGTCGTTGACATTCCTTCTGTGTCTGGGAGGCATCCAGAAGATAGCGGCGCTCCATCCGGCTACTCAGCCGCTGATAAAAAGCATCGGCATCTTTGAGCGCAGTCTTTGCCAGTTCCTGAATATCTCTCAGCACAAGGTTGTATAAATCTCTGGCTTCGATCTTGTGGCTGGTACAGGCGTTCTTGCCCAGTCGGTTATAGGTCTGGCAGATATAATACGCCTTATCAATCGGTTCCCGCTGTTCGCCGGTAAAACGGTTCTTTCCGGTTCTGCCAACCTTTTCATACCGCACCTGCATGGACTTTCCGCAAGTCGCACAATAAATGATACCGTGGAACAGGTTATAAAAGGGGCAGGAGTTGCCCTTCATAATGGTTGGTCTGCGGTCAATGATTTCCTGCACCTGCTCCCATTCTTCCGGGGAGATGATTGCTTCATGGCAATCCTCGATAACTTCCCAGTCCTCACGAGGGATAATGTCATAGGTGTTGGAGCGAATCCCTTTCTGATGTGTCCGGCAGACCAGATGTGCGCCCTTATAAAAGGGATTCCGCAGGATATGGCTGATTCTTGCACTTCCCCATGAATAGTAATTTACATCACATTCTGTGTTGCTTTTTACTCTGGTGATCGGGACTTTATCATCCATGAGCTGCTTTGCAATCCGCATACATCCCCAGCCATCCAGCGCCATATCATAGATTTTTCGGATTACCGGTGCTGTCTCAGGGTCACGGATCAAATGTCCCTTATCCTCCGGGTCACGCATCAAACCGAGGGGCGGCTGCCCACCACAAAACTTTCCCTGCCGGGAACGGGTCATCCGCCCTGCCAGCACCTTTTTGGAAATATCCCGGCTGTACATATCGTTCAGGATATTCTTAAAGGGCGTGATGTCCATTTCCTGACGGGTCAGGCTGTCCACACCGTCCGTGACGGCGATATAGCGCACATTGTGTTTGGGGAAAAAGATTTCGATATAGCTTCCAGCTTCGATATAATTCCTGCCGAGCCTCGATAGGTCTTTCGTGATGACGCAGCCGATTTTCCCCGCCTCAATGTCAGCGATCATGCGCTGGAATGAGGGACGGTTGAAGTTGCGTCCCGTATAGCCGTCATCCACATAATACTCATGCTGAAACATTCCATTTTTCTCTGCAAAGTCCCGAAGCATGATTTTTTGATTGCTGATGCTCATGCTCTCGTTATCACCACCATCATCCAAAGAAATGCGGCAATAGAGAGCTGTGATTTTCTGGTTTTCTTGTTTTTTCCTGCTCATAGTAAACTCCTTCTATGAACAGGGACACGATAATCATATTATACCATGTCCCTGTTACAAACTCAAATAGTCTTTAAGCCGCTTTCTGTTCTATTTCATGATTTTCCAGCCATTTTTCAAACTGTTCACAGGTCTGGCGCTCGATTACCTGTTCAAAGGCTTCCCGCATGGTTTTGTCCCCGGAAAACTCACGAACTACGATAAACTGAACTTTTTTATTTTTGCTTTTCTCCATAGGCTACCTCCATAGAAAATGCCAGACAAAGGATACTGGCAACGAAGTCCGGTAATAGACCTCAAAAAACCTGTAAACAATCATCTGGCTTGTGATTTTTACTTTTCATTTTTTCTTATAAAATCTCGTTGCTTTCGTTGCCGGAAACATAGATAGATCATAAAAACCCTTTATTCACGGACTTTTTCTATATCAAAACCATAGATTTACCAGCAACGAACCCAGGCAACCAAGTGGCAATCATCCCGGCAACAGACCGTCATTGTCAGGCGATCCACTCCTTCGGAAGTTCCAGCTGGCGGCATTCTTCTTCGCTCAGTTCTACAAATCCACCTTCGTTGCCGGGCAGTTCGTTGCCGGGAGCGTCCCGTTCCCAGCCCTTTTGTCTGCCATAACCAGCAAACATCCGTGGGTTAGAAAAAGGCTTCCAACCGGTCACGACCGTGTTCATGATCTCATTGATATTGTGGAGCTGCCACCGCTTCGGCTCATCAAAGGTGTGTCCCAGTGCCTCCTTAAACAGCTGTTTTGAGCAGACCATGTTTCCGGTGTAGCGTTCCAGAAACCCCTGTATCTGTCCGGCTTCGGTGTCCTCCGGCATGAAGTCCTTCTGCACCTCCACCAGTTGGTGCTGAATAGTTTTGCTAAATTTCATGGAATAATTTCCGCTGCGGTAAATACTCATGGCTTCTGCCCACACCTGCAAAAGATAAGCTCTGGAAGCGTCCTCATCCTCCAAAATGTGAACCTCTGCATTCTCCGGGTAAATCATGATTGGGAGAAAGCGCCGGTTCCCGGCTCGATCCAGCGGCAGAAAGTCCATCGTATTCGAGGAGCCACCGAACACACACTGCCGAAGCCGGTCTTTAGGCTGAGATTCATAAGGTGTCCGGTAGGTTTCCTTCTGTCGGCTAATAAAGGAACGGATTTCTTCAATGCTCTTTGCGCTGCTGGTGGCAAGCATCTCTGACATCTCAATGATCCAGTGACCTTGTAGCTTTTGGAATACCCGGTCGTCATCTAACTTCTTCAAGTCATCAGAGAACCATTCGTCCCGGATCGCCAGCAGTCGGAAGAAGGTGGATTTTCCGGCGCCCTGACCGCCCACCAAACAAAGCATTTCCTCATATTTGGAACCGGGACGGAATACCCGGCGTATGGCACCCAGCAGGAAATGTTTCAGCATTTCTTCCACATAGTCACTTTCATCAGCACCAAGAAAATGGTGCAGACAGGATCGGATGCGTGGTGTACCGTCCCAGACAAGGCTGTTCAGCATATCCTGTATGGGATGGTAGCAGTTCTCATTCGCCACGATAGACAGAGCCGTCGTCATTTTCTTCTCGCTGGTCAGGCCGTAATTCTGCTCAAAATAGAGAAGCAGATACTTCACATCGGTATCCGTCAAGGCGCTGGTATTCCTGCGCCAGCCCAAGTCCTGCACAATGTCTACCCGGTCTGTCAGGAGATTGAGCCGGATAGCATCCCGCAGGAGTGGATCGCAGCAGAACACAATCCGGCAGTTGTCGATGGTGTTGGCGGGCTGGCCCTTTTCCGTGACAGAAAGGCTTTCCCGCACCTCATCAACGCTCTGTTCCGACGCTATGGCTTCGGCTACGCTCATCACAGCCTGCTGGGTGGCTGGCGGTAAATTCTGATATTCGCTGTTCAATTTTCCTCACCTCTTTTCCATACTCAGCAACTACAAAAGCTCGATCTTCTATACTGTCAGACAGAAGAAGATCCAACAGATATTCGATATATGACTGCCTGTGCAGGGCCTCAACAAACAAAGGATTCCAGTTATCCTCCGGTTGCTTGGGCGCATATTCTTCTTTCCATCGTTCCAGCAAACGCAGGTAGTCGCACAGCACCCGAAAGCATTTCTGCTCTGCCTGCCGGTATCGCATTTCCTCGCTGATTTTTCTTTTGATCACTCTCTTTTGTGGCGGATCGTGGCCTTTGCGGTCAAAGCTGATTGAGAAGTCCTCTGCCAGCTTTAAGGCAGCTTCTTTACTGCTTAGTCCAAAAAGACGGGAAGTGAAATCAATCACATCTCCATCTGCCTGACAGGCAAAACAATGGAACCGTCTGTCCACCTTCATGCTGGGATGCCTGTCATCGTGAAACGGGCAACAAACCATCCCGTTGCGTCCTACTGAAATTCCATAAACCAAAGCAGCCTGCCTTGTTGTGACAGACTGCTTGACTGCTTCAAATACATTCAATTTTCGCACATCCAATCCAAAATAAAAGGCACCCAATTTCTTTAAAATCAGATGCCTGTCAAAGTTCCATATTCTGTTTTTTCTGTTTCTCCTGTGTATGCTTTTCACTGTCTTTTTTCCGTTGCTCTTCCATTCCTCGACGCAGCGCTTCCACAATGGAAGGCTTTGCTTGTTTTTTAATTTCTTCTGTAACAGCCTTTTTTTTATCTGGACGAAGCAGTGTAGACTTCACCTTTTCCAATGTGAACTGCATGGCTTTTCTAATTTTTCCAATCACTCCATCCAGTCTTGCCATCGCATAATCTCGTTCCTTTTTAGGTGCTTTTCGCTCTGGGGATTGCAGCCATACTTTGGTGTCCTCGATCATATCAATATCTTCCTGATGAGTCATGGTTTTTACCTCCTCTGTTACCAATTCCACTGCCTTGTCATAAGCAACGCTGGACACCTCATCAATCAGACTGTCCACATCCTCAATTTTCAGAGTCAGTTCCTCCAGCTTCCGTTCCTGCTGGACAAGTTTTTCTTTTTGCTTCATCAGGATATAATCCTGCTTTTCCAGATACGCCCGCCCACCATAGGATGGCTCCTGCTCCAGATGCACCCCATGCTTACGGCTGATGTCAAAAAGAATCGTGCGGCATACTGCATCAAAAGTCTGTTTACGATTATTGTGTTTGCCCTTGGGCTTACTCGGATCAGGCAATTCAACCCCCAGTTCCTCCAGCGCCTTTTCCTGCTGGGGACACAGCTCCCCATACCGGTTTTTACAGTCAAACACATGGCGCTCATGGATGTGGGGTGTGCCCTCATCCAGATGCAGCGCCCAGTCCAGAATGTGGATATGGGAACCAAATCGCCGTTCAAACTCCTCGTAAAATTCGCTGACAATGAGTGCCAGAGTACCCGGTGGAATGGATTCTTCCATGGTGCCGATCTGGTAGATACTTTCCTCTGGGCAGGTCTTGTTATTTTTCAAAAGATCATCTACAGTGCGGTTGCGCTCGGTGTGCCGGGTTTTCTCGTTCCGGGCATTCTGGGCATCCACATGGTCGGAATAATGCTCATAGTAATACATCCTCTCAATTTCCTCAAAGCTGAAATCCGGCTGCTCCGGGTTTTCCCGAAAGTCGTGGGTGGTAAAGCCCCGGTAACAGTCCCAGTACATATTTTTTCTGGCACGCTCAGAATCAATATGTTCGCTATTTTCCACATCGAACCGACGGTCATTGTGCCGGGGATTGTAAGTGCCATGCTTGCCAGATCGCCCATTGTGCCTTGTTAATTTCAAACATTTTTCCTCCTTCCTGCAAAGATGTTCCGGGCTGGGAAGGGCGGCGAAGCCGCCAAACCTGTGAGTTTCTGCGTCAGGTAATACCCAGTACGAATTGACGCAAGCATCAACTCTCCCTGGGCAAGGCGTTTCACCCTTGACCCGATAATGGCTGG